>JAEAMG010001451.1_pt1 | contig 18155 bp, 17 predicted proteins | sample 8958741 | NCBI WGS metagenome assembly JAEAMG01 (sample SAMN16933256, study PRJNA681125) | bioreactor sludge metagenome | isolation source: anaerobic bioreactor treating anionic surfactant - SDBS | place: India: Bengaluru | collected 2019-02-28 | reverse complement strand
GATCTACACGTCCGCGTCGCCGCTCTTCACGACCTCTGGCGTCGACGGCTACCTGACGGGCGCGCAGGGGACGGCGATCGAGCTGCAGTACATGGGCAATAACGTGTTCATGCCGCTGAGCCAACAGGGTACCCTCTATGCCTACTGACAGACCTGACTGGAGGCTCGCTATGAGGATTTCGGTTGTTCTGGCTGCTTGGCTGTTCGCCAGCCTCGCGTCCGCCGTCAGGGCCGGGACGGTCCAACTGGCCGAGACGGCGGCTACAGCGGGCGGCGCATGCGGCGCGGGCGCGATGCAGGCATTCGTGACCATCGGACAGAGCTCGTCGCTCGGGACGCCGGCCGGCGGCTCCTATGCGCTGACCGAGGGCTTCCTGGCCGGGGCGTACCTGCCTGTCCTGACCCTCCTCATCACGAACGGGAATATGCGGGTTGCGTCGGCCGCGGCCGCGTGGTCCATCGGCGGCACCGTGAGCCAGGACATCGTCGGCGACTTGACCTGGACGAACGCCCGCAACGGCACCGGCGACACGCTGGCGGCCTGCAGCCCGTGGACCCTGCGCGGCGCCCCGTTGGCCTACGGCCCCAACGTGATCACGGTGAGCGGCACCAACAGCGCCGGCGTCGCGGCCTGGAGCACGCTGACCATCACGTGCCCGTTCAACGGGTTCCTGCTGCGGCTCGACTAAGGCCGCAAGACGTGAGACGGCTCGCGAGGACGCTCGCCCCCCATCGAAACCTGCCCGCGTGGCGGGAGAGACTCCGTCGAGCCGCCGAAGGGCCACACGTTTCGCTAAAATGCCCAGCGGCCGCGGCTACGCCGCGCATCATCCGAACGCTTTGAAGAGCGTCGCCACCGCGCGCGTCATGGCGGCGGGATAGCGGGCGGGATCGGTCACCGACAGCATCCCGCGGCCGGTCGGCGCTTCGACGCGCCGCCAGGTCGTGCGGCCGTCGTCGGCGCAGGCCGCCTCGACCGGCTTCACCTGAAACACCGCCGCGTCGCCCGCGGCTGTGGCCTCGACGATGTCGCCGTCTTTCGTCACGGTCAGCCCCGCCGCCGCGAACTGGCTGGCCGTGGACCACATGCCGCGCCTGTCCCCCAGAATCTTCTCCCACGACGACGCAGGCGGCATGGCTTTCATCGCTCGCAGCCACTTGGGGTTGGCGGATTTGTCAAACATGTACGCGAAGTAGTTCGCCAGCCCCGCCGACACGCCCGCCAGCGCCCCGCGGTGCGGCAGCCAGTAGAAGCTGCCGTCCACCCCGCTCTCGCGCCGCTCGGTCGCATGCCAGCAGGGGAACCAGCAGAGCGGGCACGGCAGGTCGAACATCGCCGCGTACGCCGCAGGGTCGAGCTTGACGTTGAACTCCAACTGAGCGGGGTTCGCCGGATTGTCGTGCGCCGAGCCGCTGTTGAGGGACACGCTTGCGCACTTGGCCTTGAACAGCGCGGGTTCGCGCTGCGCAGCCACGACGATGTCCGCCGCGTTGCCCACGCAGACCAGCGCGACCGGCCGCTCCGCCTCACGCAGCTGCGCAATGATGAAGCGCACCGCGGCCGTCTCCTGCGGCGGCGCGTCGGCAAGCGCGTCGCGCCGGCCCTTGAGCTTGAGCGATGTTCCGATCGCGACCGGCACCGACAAGCCCGTCAGCCGGTTCATCTGCGCCACGGCCACCACGGCCGGATCGCCCGCGCGGAAATCGGGCGGGTAATCAATCACCACCCCGCGCAGATCGAATGCGCCCCGCTGGGCCAGCGCATAGGCACAGGCGAGGTCGAAGTGATCGTCCGGATCGCCGTGCGGATGGAAAAGGTCCGTCACATGGATCAAGGGCAAACCTGTCGCCGGCGAGCCCAAGTGCGCCGCGTGCGCAGGCTGACCCGCAGACGCGGCCGCAGCGGCGGCGACCGCTCCGGCTTTCAAGAAATCGCGACGAGCTGTGCGCATAATAGTCTCCTTCATTTCAAATCATCCCCAAGGCATCTGTACGGCTCACCGCAGGTTCGCCCTCCATGCCAAATTTCTCCGCTGTCTTGGGGGGCGAGGCTGTGCCGAGCCGCCTTTCGCCAGCCCCGCACGGCTCACCGCAGGTTCGCCCTCCATGCCCGATCTCTCCGCTGTCCTGGGGGCGAGGCTGTGCCGAGCCGCTCCGGCTAGCACCGCAACACATTCAACTCCCCTTGATACGCCCATTGCTCGGCTCTATCGACGCCCCCTGAGCGCACCGGATTATCGCGCACGTACAGCCATTTCTCGTGATAGTGCTCACCGTTGCGTATCTGCGTATCCCAGCAATCCGACTGCCAGCGCCAACCCTGTGTCGTTTCGACTTTGGAGGGCGAGGCTACGCCGAGCCGTTTTGTGATCCGTTCCTTCAGATACTGCGTCCACCGTCGAATGCCGACCGGCGGCCATCTCGCCGGCGCGCAAAACAGGTGGAGGTGATCGGGCATGATGACATACCGCCCGACAAGCCATGCGTCCGCGTCGCGGCACGCCTCGAGAAAGACCGCATGAAACAAATCCGATGCCAGATGATTTCCGCGCGGCTGAACGGTTAGCGTCACAAACAGGATGATCGGCATATTGTGACGCTCGACCGGCGGCACATGCGTCGGACGTTTGCGTTGCGGTAAGTCCATTTGGCCCATATTGATCCCCATAACTCGGCTCACCGCAGGTTCGCCCTCCATGCCCGATCTCTCCGCAGTCCTGGGAGCGAGGCTGTGCCGAACCGCCTTTCGCATTATTTGCAGAGCCGGTCCACCAGCCACGCCTCGAAAGCGGGCAAGTCTTTCCATGCGAGCGCGACATTCATCTGCCGAGCCGCCGGATCTTCAACGGTAAATCCATCGTCGGTCACCCGGATGCCGAGCTTTTCCATCACGCAGAGGTCTTGGGCACAGGCCAGATACACGGCCACGCAGTCGAAGAGCGTGGTGCTGCTGGTTTCGGTGTCTGTCTCCGCATGGTCCTTCGCTTTGAAGGCCCGCCAGACGCGATAGTTCTTCAGCAACGTCTGCACAATCGGATCGGAACACGCGCGGATGCGGGCATAGTTCTCACCTTTGAACTGGATCAGTCCGCAGGTGTCGAGCGGCGTGATCGTGATGTCCCACGGCGCGGAGAGCGCCGCGCGGCAGGAGGCGGGATCGGCGCGGACATTCCACTCCGCACTGGGCTTGGGATTACGTCCGTAGCCGAGCCGCACGCTGCCGTGCATTCCGATAAAACGGGCTTTCTGCGCGATGCGCGGCTCCCGTCTAAGCGCTTCTGCTATATTGGGCAGAGGGCCGACACAGATCAGGGTCACCGGTTCTTTGGACGCCATCACGATATCGATGAGCGCCTGCACGCCGTCCGGATAAACCTTGCCGGGATAGCTTTTCAGCTCATAGCCTTCGATCCACTTGGACTGATGATGAAGGCCGTCCTTCGCTCCCGCATGGACACCCACACCGACGGCGATGTCCGTGCGCTTGTCGACCTCGAGTATTTTGGCGATCAGCCGGGCCCGAGCCTCGGCGTTGCCGTAGTCGCCGACGATCAGCTTGACGTCCAGCTCCGGACACTTGAGCGCCAGCGACAGCGCCCACGTGTCGTCGATGTCGTCACCGATGTCCGTACTGATGATCACCGGCTTGCGGACCGTCTCCGCCCGTGCCGTCGGAAGGGCCGTTCCAAAGAATGCCAGCAAGCCCGCCACTGCCGCAACGCTCCCGAATCGCTTCATTACTCTCCCCCTTATCCGCTTGTTGTCCGAACGCATTCCACCTACGTTATCGTGCACTCGTTTTAGAACAAAACCGCATGGGACACAACCCGGAATCGCAGGAACGGTGAAAAACCTGCATACGCATTCCGCGCGTCAAAAAAACTGAACAGCGAACGCCCACCTTCGAAATTCGGAGTTGGACGTTCGGCATTTTCCTTACAGGTGCCACGGCTCGCGCATCGGGCACGCGAGCAGGGCGTTGGCCTGGTCGTCGCCCTCGAAAACCTCTTTCACCGGATCCCATTTCAGCGAGCGCTCGAGCCTGAACGAGGCCGCCACGAGATGACCCAGCGAGGCCGCCCGATGGCCGATCTCCTCGTGCGAGCTCGGCTGCTTCCGCGTGCGCATGCACTCGAACCAGTTCGCGTGGTGGTTGTTGGCCCCGCTCACCTCGCGCGTCTTGAGCTTGATCTCTTGCAGAATCGCGTCCGCACCTTCGATCGGATGTCCGTGCTCGATGTTCAGCCAGCCGCGCTCGCCGACGAAAAGTCCGCCGAACATGCCGTCCAGCTTGGCGTCCCCGGGCACCGCGCCGGGGTAGAGTTTCTTCACCTGTCCCCAGCCGTCAACGTGGTGAAGCAGCGTGCCGTTCGCATAGCGGCAGGTCAGCGTGGGGAACTGCTTGCCGGAGGGGTGGAGGATCTCGACCGGCCCGCTCTCCTCCACGCCCAGCGCGTACTGGATCACGTCGGCCGAATGCGAGTGGTAGTTCGTCGAGATGCCGTTGCCGAAGTCCCGGCAGAACGTCCAGGGCACGACGCCCGGAATCGGGTTGCGGTGGTAGGCCTTGTTGTACGGGTGGAACGGCGCGGGACCGACCCACAGGTTCCAGTCCAAGCCTTCGGGCACCGGCTCCTCGGGTAACGCCGGATTCAGCGTGACGCGCGAGTTGCCGACCGTCGGCACGCCAGTGAACCCCCACAGCGTGAAGACCGACTTGATTTTGCCGAGTCCCCCGGCCCGGACAAAGTCAATCGCCTCGTGAATCGTCTGCATCGAGCGGTACTGCGACCCGTTCTGGAAGACGCGCTTGTTCGCGCGCACAGCTTCCACCAACGCCCGACCCTGCCGGATCGTCATCGAAACGGGCTTCTCGCAGTACACATCCTTGCCCGCCTGGGCCGCATAGATGGAAACCGGCGTGTGCCAATGGTCCGGCGTGGCGATGACGACGCCGTCGATGTCCTTGCGCGCCAGCAATTCCCGGAAATCGTTGTAGGCCGCGCAACCGCTGTAGGAGCCTTTGGGCTGTGAAACCGCATAGTTGGCATCGACAACCTCTTTGCCTTCTTCGCGGCGCACCTTGTCCACATCGCACACGGCCAGCACCTGCACATCGCGGTCTCCGACCAGACGCGACAAGTGACCGCGCCCCATACAGCCCCGCCCGATCAGACCCATGGTGAGCCGGTTGCCCGGCGCCACCGCGCCATCTGCCCCACGTGCCGACGACGGAATGATATAGGGCATCGCCAACACCGACGCCGTTACCCCGATAAATCCCCGCCGCGTGATTCCATTCCCCATTTTTTCTGTCGTTCTCATGTCTGCCCCCCTTTTATTGAATACCTTTGAGCTCCGCTCACACTTTCATACTCAACGCGTCGAAATATTCCGCGCATTGCTTCACTTCCGGCATCGATGTCAGCCAGTTTTTCGAGTATTCGAGCCCGAACATGACGGGCACATTTCCGAGCTCACTGATCTTTCTCAGAATCTGTTCCGTCCGGCCTTTGCCGCTTCCCCACGGCACATCGACACCCTGCGGGCCCGCCTCGCTAAGATCGTGCAATTGCAGCGTGATAAACCGTTTTCCCAGCTTCTCGATCCCCGCGACCGGATCGATGCCGCCCCGCAGCCAATAGCCCACGTCCACGCAGGCGCCGATGTACATGCTGCGACCCTCACACGCCTTCAGAATGCCGTCGGGATGCCAGTAGAGCGGCGAGGCCTTCTGGTCATGATTATGAAGCGCGACGCGGATGTCGTACTCCCGGCAGAAGCGGTCGATCAGCGGCAGCGATTCGGGAGCGGGCTCGGTCATGAAACACTCGATACCGAGCTTCCGTCCGAACTCGAAAATCTTGCGGCAACCCGCTTCGTCGCCGGGAATCGTCTGAATGTAGTACGTCAGCAGACGCAACCCGGCCGCATCCAGCTTGAGCCGGATTTCGCACAGTTCGTCGTCGGTGAGGTCGGGCGTGAAGTTTTTGGGAATCGCGTCGCTGACCTTCTGAAAACTCAGCGCGCCGATGTAGGCGAGGCCGAGCGACGCCGTCTTGTCGACCGCCTCGAAGAACGTGTACTTGTGGAAGGTGTAGGCCTCAATCCCCAACCGCCAGCCCCGTTTTTCCTGGGCGCGCAGAGCCGGCGTCAGCTTGCCGCTCGGCAGGGTCGGCGCCGGAAGGTCGCCGAGCGCGAACTGTGTCCCCGCCAGATAGAACTCCAGCAGCTTGGGGTTCTCAAAGATCGCGGGATGGTGCCCGAACGCCGTGTAGAAAATACGTCCGCGGCCATACTGCCGAACCCACGCCATCGCGTAGTCCTTGTCCGCGCGGTAGCAGCCGTCATGCGGCTCACCGGCGAGGTCGGTCTTCGTTAGGTCGAAGCTCAGCAGGACTCGGTCGCGGCCGCGGGAATAGGTCCCTTTGGGGCGAAAGAACTCGTCCCGCATCGGAAAGCCTTGACCGCCGAACGCGGCGACGACCGGATGGTCCGGCTCTTCAAGCTTCATGACCACCTGCTCCGTGTTCGCGCGGTGAGAGGCGCCGCGCATGCCCAGCATGGCGGCGAACTCGGGCCAGTCCTCCTTGCCGCCCTCCTTCCAGCGCGTAAACGCCACCGACGTGCCGTGCACGCCCAGCAACCCGCCGCCCGAGCAGACGAACTCGAGCAGGCTCTGCCGCAGCGCCGGGTCCTCGAACAGGTTGCCGACCGTGTTGTTCAGGAAGACGGCGTCGAAGGCCTTCAACGACTCGCGCTTGAAGACATTCGGATCTTTCGTCACCACCGTCTCGAACGCGCCGGTCCGCCTGCCCATGAGCGTGAAGGCCTCGTTCGCCGTCGGAATGGAGGGATGCCCGCCGTACGCCACGTTCAGATCGAAAATGAGAAGGCGGCGCGGCCGCTTCGGCACAGCCGGTGCCTTCTGCGGCAACGCCGCCTCGATCCGAGCGCGCCCCTCGCCGCCCGCGCCCAGCCCAGCCATCGGCAGCCCGGCCACGGCGGCCCCCGCCGCCAAGCCGCTCAAAAAAGTCCGCCGCGAAAAAGTCGGCCCGATGCACTGCGGATTCCAAACTTCTCCGTCTGCCAATTCCATTCTTACGTCATTCATTCTCGCTTCCTTCCGTCTTCAGCAGTCCAGACCGGCACAGAGAGCAGAGGCGGCTCGGCACAGCCTCGCCCTCCACACGGCGTTTGCCCAGACATGGAGGGCGAAGCTGTGCTGAGCCGTCCCACATCGATGCCAACGCGTTCTCTCTTTAAGCCACTTCTCAAGTTCTCCTCGAGTCTCCTCCCGCCCCATGGTCGTCTTCGTCGAACACTCAGGACTCGCGTGTCAAATACCGATAGCTGGCCTCGATGAGTTTCTGCCCGGCCTCGGCGTCGAAGTCACCCTCCGTCTCCAGCGAGAGCGCACCCGTGTAACCGCGGGTTTTCATAAGATCCACGCAGCCGCGCACGTTCACCTCGCCCTCGCCCAGCGCCACGCAGGACGCCCCCTTGATGTCCTTGACGTGCACGTGAACCACACGGTCGGCCACCGCTTTCAGCGTCGCGACCTCGTCTTGCCGTTTACCGAACAGCGCCCACTTGTACGCGCCGTTCGCCGTCTCCACGTACGTCGCACGGTGGACGTTGGCGGTGTCGTAGTTGATGCCGAGCCACTTCGACGGCGACAGCGCCATGATCTTCTTGAGCCCGTCCGCCGTCAGCGAGAACGTCCCGTGCGGTTCGATCGCCAGATGAACCCGGCATTTCTCCGCCACCTCCAAGATGGCCGCCAGCCGCTCGCCCAACACCTTCAGCGCGTCCTCATCCGACATCGCGTCGAGCTTCTTCCCGTCGCCCGCGTGGACGACCGGGATGCCCGCCTCCTTGGCCCAGCGGAGCGTCGCCGTGATGCCCTCCACGCTCTTGGCGTCCGGAATGATGGCACCGTGCGATGACCAGAGCCCGGTCACGCCCTTGAACCCAAGCGAACCGACGAGCGCGCGGAACTTCTGAGGATCGTCTTTCTCGACGTCCACGTGCGGGCACCACGGGCCGGTCGCCTGCGTCTCGATGTACTCGTACCCCGCGCGGCGAATCCTCTCGAGCGCTTCCTTCAGCGGCAGCTTGCGAAAGCATACCGTGCCGCAGCCGATCTGCATCTCCGGTTTTTTGTCAGCTGCTCCCCACGCCGACATTCCTCCCCAAGCCGCAAATCCCAACGCACCACCTAAAACGGTGCGCCTTGTCACTCTCGTGTTTCTGTCGTTCATCATCCGCTCCTCCCTTATTTACGCCAGTTCCCATCCCTTACGATACGAATCCTTGAGAAACGCGTCGGCCTCCGGCGCGTTCGTGGCCCGCATATTCTCCGCGTCCCACAGCAGCTTCTTGCCGGTGCGCAACGCCACGTTGCCCAGCAGCACCAGTTCGGTCAGGCGCGCGCCGTACCCGAAGTTCGCGCTGGCGGCCGGACCGCCCTTGCACGCTGATAGCCAGTCGGCGTGGGGGCCCTTTACACGCGGCAGGGTCGCCGCGGGCCGCTTGTACGCCTTGTGCAGCGCCAGCGGCAGCAGCCGCGGCGTCCCCGCCCAGCCCGGACAGACGATATAGCCCTTGTCGCCCACAAACAGAATGCCGTTGCCCCGCTCTCCCAAGCGCTGACGGGGATCATCAGGATCGATGCCTTCGGGTACGGCCGGACGCAGCCCGCCGTCGTACCACACCATTTTCACAGGCGGCCGATCACCGCGCGGACCGAACTGATAGGTATAGATGCCGCCCAGCGACGTCACCTCGCTGTCGACGCCGGTCGCTACGGCTTCCACGCTGAGCGGGTGTTCCAAATCCAGCGCCCACACGGCCGGATCCATGTTGTGGCACGCCATGTCGCCGATGGAACCGGTGCCGAACGCCCACCAGCCGCGCCAGTTGTACGGCGCGTAAGCGGGGTGATACGGGCGGTACTCCCGCGGCCCTAGCCACAGATCCCAGTTGAGCCCCGCCGGAACGGGAAGCGATACGGAGGGCCTTCCCGGCCCCTTTGTCCACTGGCTCGCATCGCTCCACACATGAACTTCGCGGACCGGGCCGATGGCGCCGTCCCAGATCCACTCGCACGTCATGCGGATGCCCGCGCCCGAATGGCCTTGTATCCCCATCTGCGTGGCGACGCCGGTCTCCTTCGCCACCCGAGCCATCTGCCGCACCTCCCAGACGCTGTGGCCGAGCGGCTTCTCGCAGTAGACGTGCTTGCCCAGCCGCATCGCCGCGATTGAGACGAACGCGTGCGAGTGGTCGGGCGTTGCGCAAAGGACGGCGTCGATGCCCTTCTCCTTTTCCAGCATGACCCGAACGTCTTCGTATTCGGCGCAACGGTAGCCCGGAGAAACCTTCCCGTAATGCGCCTCGATCAGAGCCTTCACGGGCTTGCGTCCGGCCTCGCACCGGTACCAGAAGCCGTTCAGGTCAGTCCGCTCGGCCACGTCGCAAACGGCGACGAGCTGCGCCTCCGGCTCGCTAAGCAGGCTTTGGGCGTCGCGCATGCCCATGCCACCCGCACCCGCGAGCGCGATCGCGACACGCTCGCTGGGCGCGACGAAGCCCGGCCCGCCCAGCACGTGGCGCGGCACGATGGAAAACGCCGCAGCCCCGGCCGCGGCCTTCAGAAACGCCCTTCGCGATGTTCCCTCCATGCGACGGCTCATTTCGCCCCCCCTCATTTCTTATCTGGCGTGCCCCAGCTCGCGGCCGATCGCCGCGGCCGCCTCCGCCACCCTCGCCCCCGCCCTTTTGACCGCCTCGCGCGGCAGGCGCACGACGGGCGCCGAGATGCCGACCGCCGCCACGACCGCCCCGCCGGCGTCGCGGATCGGCGCGCCGATGCACCGCACTCCCTCGTGCTCCTCCTCGTCGTCGACCGCGTAGCCGCAGGCCCGCGCACGCTTGCACGCCTCGGCCAGAGCCGAGACCGTCGTGAGCGTGAAGCGCGTGTAGCGCGGAAGTGCCTCACCGCCGAAGAGCTGAGCCAACCCGTCGAGGTCGAAGTCGGCGATCAGCGCCTTGCCCACGCCGGTGCTGTGCAGCGCCACCGCGGTTCCCTGGCCCGCCCCCGTCACACCCAGCACGTTGGCCGTGAGCTGGCGCTCGATCAACACCGCTTTCGTCCCCAGCCGGACCGCCACATGCGTCGTTTCGCCCGTTTCCGCCGCCAGCGCGTCCACGTGCGGGCGCGCCACCTGCAGCAGCACGTTCTCGAAGCGGAACAGCGACGCCAGCCGCCACACCGACGAGCCGAGCGCGTAGCACTTGCTCTCCGGCAGCTGCACCAGGAAACCGCGACGCACCAGCGTGTTCGCAAGCCGGAAGACACTGGAGCGGTCGATGTTCAGCACGAGCGTCAATTCGGAAAGCGAAACCGGACGGCCCGCCTTGGCGACCGCTTCAAGCAGGACCAACCCCCGGTCGAGACTTTGAATCGGCTGTGTTGTTGTTCGCATGTTGTTGTATAATACGCAACTGTCTTGTACTATACGAAATACTGAGCGCTGTGTCAATTCGGCTTGCGGGCAACGGCATGCCAACGTGTGCGATTCCGTTTCAACCAAACCGCAACAGACCTCCACCTGCGGGTGTTTGACAACCCGCGCGACAAAAGATTACGCTTGCCACATGAAGACGCCATTGCGCAAACCACTCTATCAGGAGATTTTCAATTACGTCCACGAGAATATTGTGGCCGGCGCCTACCACGCCGAGGGACGTCTTCCGACCGACGGACAGCTCATGCGGCGTTTCAAGACGACCCGCGCCACCGTGGCCAAGGCCATGAAGGAACTCGAGCGGACCGGCCTCATCCAGCGCCGCCCCGGCGCCGGCTCTTTTCTTCGTCCCGCCGAACAGTCAAAAGGCGCGTTCGTCTCTACGCTCATCGCCGGCCTCGGGGACACGGAGTTTTTCGAGCCCATCTGCGCGCAAATCGCGCAGGCTTGCCACGCCTGTAACCTCAGCCTGATCTGGGGCGCTTCCAGCCCCGCGACGCCCGTCAACGAAGACACCAAGATCGAGACGCTCTGCTCACGCTTTATCGCACAAAACGTGACGGGGGTCTTCTTCGTGCCGGACGAGCTCGCGGAGCATAGCCCCGACAACCGTAACCTGAAGATCGCGCAGGCGCTGACCGCGGCGGGCATCGCCGTGGTGCTGCTCGACCGGGACGTTGTGCCATTCCCCGAACAAGGACCGTATGACCTCGTTGGCATCGACAACGTGAATGCGGGCTACAAACAGACGCGCCACCTGCTTGACAGCGACTGCAAACGAATCCTCTACGTGACACGCCCCGGACGGCTCTGGACCAAGACCGCCCGCATTGAAGGCTACCGCCTCGCGCTGGAACAGGCCGGGCACGTTTATGAGCCCTCACATGTCTGCGTGGGTGACGCGACTGACCTCACGTTCTGTAAATCCCTGCTGAAGCTCAAGCCAGACGGCATCGTTTGTTTCCACGATCCGGTGGCGGCCCACCTGATCCAAAACTTTCAGAAACTGCATGTGTCGATCCCGCAAAAGCTCAAGATCGTGGGACTCGACAACGTGCACTATTCACAGTTCCTGCCTATCCCCATTACCACCCTGCAACAGCCCTGCCGCAGCATCGGCATCCAGGCTGCCGACCTGATGGTGCGCCGGCTCAATCACGACATGCACCCGCCGCGCCGCATCTTTTTCGACACGAGCCTCATCGTCAGGACGTCGTCGCAGGCGGAGGGGTCGGGCCCCGTCTAGCGCGGACGAATTTCCCCGGCCCTTCAGTCAGGCAGGCGTAACCCTGTTCCGCACGACGTGAACCTGTCAGCGAAGCGGGTCACCCCGACGCTACGGGGCCCAGCACACTCTTTTCTATTTGTCGCAGGCCGCTGCACCCGCTACACTTCACCCACTCCTATGACCTCCTCTTTTAACGACACGCTGAATGCGATCTCGGGCTTTGTCTGGGGCTGGCCGCTGATGATCTTGTTAATCGGCACCGGCACCTGGTTCACCTTTCTCCTCGGCGGCCTGCAGTTCCGTCTTCTGCCGCACGCCCTCTGGCTGGCTTTCATCAAGCGCCGCGAGGCGACCGGACAAGGCGATATCAGTCACTTTCAGGCACTGATGACCGCCATGGCAGCGACCGTCGGAACCGGCAACATTGTGGGAGTCGCCACAGCCATCGCTATCGGAGGGCCGGGAGCGGTCTTCTGGCTGTGGCTGACAGGCCTTGTCGGCATGGTGACCAAGTATTCCGAGGCCCTGCTCGCCGTGAAATTCCGCATAACCGCCGCGAACGGCACTATGGCCGGCGGTCCCATGTATTACATCGAGAGAGGGCTCGGCCAGAAATGGCTGGCGGTGATCTTCGCTTGCCTTACCGTGGTCGCGAGCTTCGGCATCGGAAACATGACGCAAGCCAACGCCGTCGCTGACGGCCTGTTCACCACCTATGGGGTCAACCCGCGCGACACCGGGGCCATACTGACCTTTCTCTCGGGCCTTGTCCTACTCTTCGGCATCAAGGGCATCGCCCGCTGCACGTCCCTGCTTGTGCCCTTCATGATCCTGTTTTATCTCGCGATCACCATCGGCGTTCTGGCAACCCACTTCAAGGCGATTCCGTCGGTGATCGCCCTGATCCTGCACCACGCCTTTACCCCGACGGCAGCGACCGGAGGGTTTACCGGAGCCCTGCTCTCGCAGACCATCCGGGTGGGGCTGGCCCGCGGTCTTTTCTCCAACGAATCGGGGCTCGGATCGGCCCCCATCGCAGCGGCGGCCGCACGAACCAACCACCCCGTCACACAGGCACTGGTTTCTATGACCCAGACTTTTATCGACACCATCGTGGTCTGTTCCATGACCGCGCTGGTGATTCTCACGAGCGGCGTCTGGACCCAGACCGGCTCCGACGGCAAGGGGCTAACCGGCGCGCTGCTCTCTTCCACCGCCTTCTGCTCCACTTATGGCGAATGGGGCGGGCAAATCTCCACGCTCGCACTCGTGCTCTTCGCCTGGTCCACGTTGATCGGGTGGGGCTATTACGGCGAGAAAGCCCTTCAGTATCTCGCGGGCGACAAAGCCATTCCCGTCTACCGGACCCTCTTTGTTTCTGTCGTCTATTTGGGATGCGTGCTGCGACTCGAGACCGTCTGGACTTTGTCTGACATTTTCAACGGCCTGATGGCGCTACCGAATCTCGTGGCCCTGCTGTGCCTCTCCCCCCTCGTGGCAACTGAGACCCGCGAATACCTCGCCCATCTGAAGCGAGGCAGTCACCACGTCCGCCGCGACGCCTATGACCCCGAGTAGACGGCGTTCAGGAGGGCCCGTGCACCCGCAACTCTGCGCTTTATCCTTACCCGCAACTTTGCTTTAATGTCTTTGTGATTTGATCTCATCGAAACGGAGGCTTTATGATCGATCCAACCTGCATTTTCTGCAAAATCCTCGCAGGCCAAATACCCGCGTACAAGGTTTATGAAGACGAAGACGCTTTCGCGTTCCTCGACATCGCCCCTTTCGAAAAGGGACATGTGCTGGTTGTGACCAAACACCACGCCCCTTACCTCACGGATCTGGAGAAACCAACACTTTTCACCTTAATCACGGCGGTACAGAACGTAGCTGCCTTGCTTCTGAAGAAATTGCCTTGCGACGGGTTCAATCTCGTTCAGAACAACGGACTCTGCGCCACGCAAGTCGTTCCGCACGTGCATTTTCACATCGTTCCCAGGTGGAACGACCGAACCGTCAATTGGATACCCGGCAAATACGACGACCCTGCGGAGCTCGCTGCCATTCACCGCCGACTCACCACCTAACCTCCTTTTATCATGAATCCTTCATTTCAAGAAACCGTTTTCGAAATCTGCAAAAAAGACGCACGCTACAACCCCGACGCCTATTTTTTTCTCGTCGAGGCCCTCGATGTAACCGTTAAAGACATCCGCAAGAACCAACCCGACCACGGGCGCCATGTGTCCGGCAAAGAACTACTCAACGGGATCAAAGAGTATGCGCTCGACGAATTCGGCCCCCTGTGTTTTACGGTTTTTTCCGAGTGGGGTTTACACACCACACAAGATTTCGGCGAAATCGTCTTCAATCTGGTTGAGGCCGGAAGGCTCGGAAAAACGGAAAGCGACAGCCGGGAAGACTTCAAGGACGGCTACAGCTTTGAGGATGCCTTTGTGCGGCCCTTCGAACCTCAAGGGCAGGAACCGCCGCCGCCCCGCACCTCACGACGCCGCAAAAGGGGGTGAAGCCCTCCCGCCATGACCGACAGGCCTGTTTTGTCTTTGTATTGGGTATTGCATTCCCCGACCCTGACATGACATACTGAAGTTTTCGCCTATGCATACAGTCGATCTATCCTGCAAACGTTTTCTTTTACCGCCGATGCACCCGGAGGGGCGTTTCTTTGTCCGCACGGCTGCTTTTATCACCATCGTGCTCATTCCGGCGATCCCTTTCCAAATCTGGGGCGTCATGCTTAAACAGCCGCTGATAGCGGCCCTTCTCTGTCCGGTGCTGATCCTGGCCGGCATCCTGATCACGTACGGCGTCTACCTCTTCTTCCGCGACCCAGAACGCGTGCCGCCAGCCGACCCGCAAATGATTGTCAGCCCAGCCGACGGCATCGTCTGCCTGCTCACGCAGACTTCGATCCCGGCCGTGCTGGAAGCAGGCGATACCCGCCCGGTCTGGCGCGTCAGCGTTTTCATGAGCGTGCTCAACGTCCACATCAACCGCACGCCCGCCGCCGGCACGGTCACAAAAACCCATTACATCCCCGGGAAATTTTTCAACGCCTCGCTCGACAAGGCCAGCGAGGACAACGAGCGGCACCTTTACCTGATGCGGACCGAAAGCGGGCAGACACTCGCCTTCGTCCAAATCGCCGGCCTCATCGCACGCCGCATTCTCTGCCTCGTGCGTGAGGGACAGACCCTCACACGCGGCGAACGCTTCGGACTGATCCGCTTCGGCAGCCGCGTGGATGTCTACCTGCCGCCGGGCGTCGAGCCCCGCGTGCGCGTCGGCCAAATCATGGTTGCGGGCGAGACACCCATCGCCCGTCTTTAAGAACCGTCTTTTCACAGGTGTCACACATGGGCAAGTTCCGCTTTCGAAAACGCAAACAAAAACAGCGCGCCCCACGCGAGATTCCGATCCGCACGATGATCCCGAACCTGATGACCCTGCTGGCCGCCGCCAGCGGCGTTACCTCGATCCGCTACAGCTGTCAGGGACACTGGCGCTCCGCCGTCATCTTCATTCTCGTCGCCTGCGTGCTCGACGGCCTCGACGGGCGCGTGGCGCGGATGCTGAGGGTTACCTCCAAACTCGGCGCGGAGCTCGATTCGCTCGCTGACTTCGTGAGCTTCGGCGTGGCCCCCGCCCTGCTCGTTTACTTCTGGATCATGGAGTCAGTCCCGCCCGAGAGCGCGGCCTATCCCTTCCGCGGCATGTTCTGGGCGCTGGCGCTTTTCCACGCCATGTGTTGCGCCTTCCGCCTCGCGCGATTCAACATCATGATCGACGACGGGCCCACACAGCCCTATTGGAAACATTTCTTCATGGGGCTACCCGCGCCCGGCGGCGCGGGCGTCCTGCTGACTCCCATCATCTGGCAGCTTCACACCGAATGGGGCATGCTCCAGTCACCCTGGATCGGCTGCTCCATGTTGAGCATCTGCGGCGTACTGATGGCCAGCCGCTTTCCGACCATATCGGCCAAGCATCTGCGCGTGCCAGCCAAGCGCATGGTGCCTGTGCTGCTATTCGTGATGTTCGTGATCGGCATGCTGGTTTCCCAGTTCTGGCTGACTCTCGGCGTGATCGGCATTCTCTATCTGCTCTCGGTACCGGTATGCGGCACCGTCTTTCTACGCATGCGCAACCGCTACGAGGCCCTGCAAATGCCTCACCCGCATCTCGCGCCCCAACCCCCTCCACCGACCAGCCGCAACGCGAGCGATGCTACCGCAGGCGACGGAGATCGTCCGCTTGCGCGATGATAAAATCGCCGAGCGCGGAAGCAAGATCCTCGCGGGCCAAGCCATAGCGTATATTGGTCTTGATGAAATCGAGCGTATTGCCCGCGTCGTGGCGGAGGGCCTGCACCCGGCACCCGTGCATGGCGTGTCCAGCGGACACTCTTTTACGTAACGCATCGGTGATCTGGATCTCGCCGCCCTTACCGGGCTTGACCTTGTCGATGTAACCGAAAATGTCCGGCGTCAGAATGTAACGACTGGCAATGACGAGATTCGAAGGCGCCTCTTCCGGCGCGGGCTTTTCAACGAGATCGTTGACACGATAGACGCGCTCATCAACCTCCTGACCGCTGATCACGCCGTACCGGCTGACGCGCGAGAGCGGAACCTCTTCCAGCGCCACCACACAGCCGCCAAAGCGGTCATACACGTCAATCAACTGGCGGGTGGCGGGCACACCGTTTTGGCTCTGCATGAGCGTGTCGCCGAGCAAGACGGCGAAAGGCTCGCTGCCGACATGGTAACGCGCGCAACGGATGGCATCTCCGAGGCCGAGCATCTTCCGCTGCCACACGAAGTGGATGTTCGCGAGCTCAGAAACAGCACGAACACTTTCAAGCTCCTTGATTTTGCCCTTGGCTTCCAATTCGAGCTCGAGTTCGAAATTGCGGTCGAAATGCTCTTCGAGCGTGCGCTTACCCCTGCCGATCACCATCAGGATGTCGGTTATACCGGCGGCGACAGCCTCCTCGACCACGTATTGGATCACGGGGGTGTCCACAATCGGCAACATCTCTTTGGGAGAGGCCTTGGTAGCGGGTAGAAAACGAGTGCCAAAACCGGCAGCAGGAATAACGGCTTTCGTGATCATAAGCAGAAACTTTCACCGCGAACGCGTCACGGTCAACTTTCGATTCTTTAGCATAGCCCTTGAGCGCTTTTGCCCGCGCTATGCAGGGTTCAGGTGATTTAAAAACCTCACACGAGGGCGGGCTTTAACACACAGATCTTCTGTGCTGAAAACGCCGAGGCCAATTTATCGAACATTGCCTCATCAGCATAGGTTCCAATGATCGCTCCGCCGGAGCCTGTGAACTTAGCGGAGGCCCCGACCTTACGTGCGGTCTCGACCATGCGAAGATTGCCTTCACTAAGCTGGAAGATCTGCTTACGCTTGTCGAAATTCGCGTTCATCAATTCGGCCAACCTGGTCCAGTCACCCCGTTCCAGAGCGTCTTTGGCCTGCACGGTCAAGTCAGCCCAGAACTTCATGGCGTTGACGACCTCCGGCTCACCGCGGTCGAACCGATCGCGGATGTTATTGTGGAAAACCTCGGACCCTTCGGAGAGATCGGTACGGTACGCGATATAGATGGGCGGCAACCTACCGAGCGCAAGAGGCTCATAATGTCCAAAACCCTGCTTGTCGAAGAGCGCCTTGTCGAAATTCATAAAGACCATACCCTGATAAACTTGCGCCACGCGGTCTTGAAGCCCTGCGGAGATGCCGAGCTCGCGGTTCTCGACTGCCCTGATGAGGTTTGCAAGCTGGGGTTTGGGAATCGTGACATCATAGAAATCGAGAAGGGCGCGCATCGTGGCGGTGATGATGGCGCTGGATCCGGCAAGCCCGACGAGATTGGGAATATCGGAGTCATACCGGATCGTAAAATTACAGTCGTGAAGCTCGATCTCGTGCTCTTTGCAGTAACCGTAAAAGGATTTAATCGCCGACTTCAGCAACCGGATGCCGCCATAGTAGCCGAAAAGGCGCACATCATCGTAGAGAGCCGCGATGCTTGAAAAAGTTGAACCGTCGCGGCGGCTGGGCACGATTTCCAGCTCGGGCGATTCGTAAAGAGTAACCCGTGCCGAAAAGTTTGAAAAGGTAAAGGCAATCGTCTTGCCGAAATAGCCATCGGACGGATTGCCTATCAGCGCCGCCCGAGGATATGCCGTTGAACGAATAATCATTCTATTCCCTCAGAAAAAGGTTTTTTCTAACCGATGGGCAGGGGTGCCGCAACGGATAGAGCCTGGAGATGGAGCTCTGTCCCCGATCAACATGTTGTCGGTTCTCTTACTCTCGTACAGCCTTGAGCGGCAAGCTTGTCGTGTCGACGGTCA
>JAEAMG010001449.1_pt1 | contig 18169 bp, 16 predicted proteins | sample 8958741 | NCBI WGS metagenome assembly JAEAMG01 (sample SAMN16933256, study PRJNA681125) | bioreactor sludge metagenome | isolation source: anaerobic bioreactor treating anionic surfactant - SDBS | place: India: Bengaluru | collected 2019-02-28 | reverse complement strand
CGGTGTCCACCAGAATCCACCCCTCATCGTGGAGCAGGTAGCGGTTGAAGGCGCCGATGGAGATCACGTGAATGTCTGCGGTCATGTTGCCTCAGGGCGAGTCAGGGTACAGGATACAGGATACAGGATGCAGGATACGAGATACGGGATGCAGGATACTTGTTTGAAGGTGGTCTCTCATCTCAGGTCGCCAATTCCTGCTCCCTAATTCCCCGATTCCCAATTCCCTACGGCACATATGGCTTGGTCGGATCATAGAGAATCACCGTGTAGGTAAAGTCGGTCGAGACGCCGTTGATGATGACGTCGTTGATGTATACGGTGTACCAGAGGTCGCGCTCGGGAGCGACGCCGGTGGGAATCTGCGGCTCCCAGACGACGGTGTTTTCGCCATAGCCGCTCTCCAACTGCCAGACGGTCAGGACGATGCCTTCGTCGCCCCGGGCCATGGAGAGCGTGGACTGCCGGAAATCGGCGTCGGGGTAGGAGAAGGACCAGCGCGGGAAGACGACGGTATAGGGCACGTAGCCCGGCGGAGGCCAGGCGACAAAGCCATCGCGGGTCTGCGGCCGGAGCTGCGAGCGCGGTCCCCAGACGAGCAGGGCATTGGCGCCGATGTGGTCGTCGTCGGGCGGGACGTCACCGGTGCCCATGACGCGGGTGTTGGGATAGAGCAGCCAGCGCCGGTGTGGGACATGGTAGTTCAGGTTGCCGGGGTCCTCGATGTAGCCGTCGATGGCCCGGGGGCCGTGGACGCCCGCGTAGAGGTTGGAGCTGCTGGCGGCCCGATCAGCCTGCTCGGAGTAGCAGAGCCAGCCGGAATCAGGGGCATGGCTGACGCGGCCGTTGGCGGCCATGAGCAGGGCCGCTTCCTGCGCCGCGGCGTTCATGCCATCGTCAAGCGCAATGCCAGCCGGGACGCCGGCCATGGCCCGGAAGTAATTGATGCGCAAGGTCACGGCATCCCGCAAGGCCCGAGCGGTTGTGCCCGCGGAGCAGGTGGCATAGCCGCCCGTCCAGCCAGGGTCCACGCCCTGCGACGGCAGGTAGTACTGGTAGTAGAAAGCCTGCGAGGTCTCGCGGTGCAGGTTGTCCACAGTGAGCCCCTCGCTGAGCAGGGCCGGCGCGGTGTACTCGGCGGTGCCCCAGAACTCGTCCACGGAGAACCGGGCGGACTCGCCCAGGCCGGTCTGCGGGGCAGGCGTGGGTGCGGGGCGCAGCCGAGCCAGGCCGAGCCAGCCCCAGTTGAGGAGCCACAGCAGCAACAGGGCGATGCCGATGAGCCAGACCAGCAGGTGTTGGGCGCGGCCGCGTGGAACAGGAGCGGGTTCGTCATGCGACAGCGGGGTGTCGCCGCGGTTCAGGTCAGCCACAGTCAAGGTCTGCCACAGGGTGTCGGATCCATTCCTTGTCCATAAGGATGCCATTATACCACATTTGGCTGGATGACCGGGATTGGGGTCTTTTCAACGCAGTCCCGCTGCATACGCGGGATGCAGTAGCGATAGCAAAGACCGCTGAGATCGCAGAGGGTTCCGGAGACCTCCGCGTTCTCTGCGTACTCTGCGGTAAGATCCGGACCTACGTCAGATCCACCGAGGCGCTGGCCATTGCGAGGCCGTTGACGATGAGGGTCAGGTGGTGGCGGCCGGGGTAGTGGCGGCGGGTGGAGCAGTCGGCGAAGGAGAACTTGCGCGAGAGGACATGGCTGCCCGGCGCAAAACGATCCTGGCGAATCTGGAAGACCTTGCGCGAGAGCCGGCCGCGGGCTCTGACATAGTCCACCGCCAGCTCCAGCCGCACCGGGCAGGGCTCTTCGCCATCCACGTGCAGGGCAAAGTGGTAGTGCAGCTCCTCGCCAATGGCGAGAGTCGCCCGGTCGAGTACCAGCCCGTCGACCCGCACCCGGCCCTGCGCCGCCACTCCCAGGAGAGCCAGAGCGCGTTGGTTGCCGGACTTGAGCAGGGTGCGCAGGGCATGGCGGACGATCCAGTCCGTGCGCGGGCTGCGGCCGTACCAACGCGCGGCGATGTCCAGCGCGAGGTCGGGGTGATCTTTGGAGATGGCATTCAGGTTGTTGGCCACGCTCTTGCGCACGTACTCGGACTCGTCGTCCTTCAGCTTTTCCAGGACAGGGAGAATGGGCGCAGGGTCTTGCCGGAACACGGTCAGGTCCATGCCCCAGGGCAGGGTCGGCCGGCAGCCCTCGCTGGCCAGGCGCCGCACATGGGGATTGGGGTCATCCGCCCAGGCCGTGAGGACGCCCATGGCGCGCGCGGGGTCGCGGGCGATAAAGGGGCGCACGGCATACTCGGAGCTGCCGAAGCGGGTGAAAAAGGCCAGAGCGGGCATGGACAGGTTCCAGTGCTCCTGACCGTACTGCTCCACATAGTCCGAACACACAAACGGGTAAAAGCCGTGCAGGGAAGGGACAACCTTAATCAGGATGTCCAGAGCCGCAGGAAAATCGGACGGCAACATGGCATGCAGGCAGCGGGTGACTTGGTGCATGCGGTCCTTGAGCTCGCGCTGCTGCCAACCCTGCGTCTGCACCGCATCCAAAAACGCCCGGCGGTCAAAGGGAGGATACGCCGCAACGATGGCATCCGCCATCTCCTCCAACGAGTCCAGGCTGAACAGGACGTCCTTCAGTTTCTCCGGCATGAGCATCCCCCGGGCGATGAGCTGTGTGGGATGAGTATAGGGATTCAGGCGGCAAACGTCAACAGGCGGCCAGGGGCCGGAATGGGTGGCATTGCCGATGGAGCAGCGCATGCGGGCATGGGACGCAAGGCCGCACGCGGAGACTGCCACGGTCGCGTAGCACATCGCAATCTGCCATGCCGGTGGGGAGCCGGCGCCAAAGGAGATGAAAATGGGCTCGAGCCAGGTTGGGCGGACTGCCAGTCCGCCCTACGTGCAGAAGCGCAGTATTTTCAGAGCAATGACAGTAGAGACTTGGCCTGCTGAGGCGACTGGGGTGCATTTCACTTTGGGGGAGAGAGTGGGTCAATGCGTAGTCTAGGGCCTTGTGCCCGTGCCTGCTGCAGCGAGCAAGACGCCCACAAGGGGCTAGACTACGGATTCGCCCCCAAACTGAAATGCACCCGGCGATTGGCGCTGATTGACAACCAGGGGCAGGTGGGCTAGAATGGAGAGTCTTTCAAGGAGGCAGCCCACCACGAGCAGGAGCCCCGGTACCATCCAGTCAGGGCACGCTCATAGCGGCATACCATGAACGAAGAGCACAACGCATCCGAGCGCTCCACCCCGTTCCAAGCCCTGGGGAGCACACCCCGGCGACGCATCATGATCATCCTGCTGGTGCTGGCATGCACGTACCTGTTGGTCCCACGGCTGACCGGGGCAACGAATGCGGTGCAATGGATGCGCCAGGCCGATGTACGTTACCTGCTGGCCGCGGCAGCGCTGCAAGGAGTATCGATCCTGGCCGCGGCATACCTGGTGCACCAGGCCGCGCCAGCCTTTGGACCGGCGCTGCGGCTCGGAGACGTGGTGCAGATCAGCCTGGCCTCGCAGTTCGCCACGCTGTTCGTCCCCTCGGCCGGGTTGAGCGGGGTCGCCCTGCGCGCGCGGTACTTTGGCGAACGCGACTGCCCGCTCGAAACGACGCTGCTCACCTATGGCCTGGAAACGCTGGGGTTCAGTGCCGGCATCGCCATCTCGCTGGCGCTGGCCCTGCTGTGGCTAACTCTGGGCGGCAACGGGGCTCCGTGGTGGATCCTGGGCCTGCTGCTGGGCACGATCGCTCTGGGTGTGACGGTTCTGAGCGCGCTGCTAACCAGCCCGCGGCAGGGTGACTGGCGATACCGGCTGCTGGCGCTGGCAAACCGGGTGCTGGTCAGACTGGGCCGCCAACCCCTGTCCATGGCCGCAATCCAGGAAAGGATAGGGCAACTCCGCGACGCCATCAACTCGCTCAACATGGCGCTGCGCATCCGCCTGGTCCTGGCCGGCGTAGCCCGCGCGGCGGCCGATGTCCTGTGCTTGCAGATGTCGCTGCTGGCCTTCGGGCAGGCCGTGCCACTGCACTGGACGACCATCGGCTATACCCTGTCCAATGTCCTGGCCTGGCTATCGGCCCTGCCGGGCGGGCTGGTCGTCACCGAGGCTTCGTTGTTGACTATCCTGGCCCGGCATGGCGTGCCGGTGGCGATGGCCACCGCGGCGACCCTCACCTACCGGCTATTCGGGTTCTGGATGCCGCGCGCGCTCGGGTTGCTGACCCTGTGGAATCTGCAGCGGAAGAGCACGCGGCCGGTGTGGTGAAGGACTGCCAACCCCGCAAGGGGGCGCAGTAGCGGCAGAATCGTCGATTTCATTACGTGAGAGGTATTATGGACTGGAGACTATTCGCCACTACCTTTGCCGCATTGTTCGTCGCCGAGCTGGGGGATAAAACCCAGCTGGCGGTGATCACGTTGACGTGCCAGCACCAACGGCCGCTGCCCATATTCCTGGGCGCGGCGACAGCCCTGGCGGCGGTCACGCTGCTGGGCGTGGTGGGCGGCGAGGCCATCACGCGGGTGATCGCACCGCACGTGCTGCGCAAGGTAGCAGCAGGCCTGTTCGTGCTGATGGGCCTGCTGATGTGGTTTGAGATCCTCTAGGCCGCTGCCGCGTCCTGCTCGCGCGCGACGCGGATGCCCTCTTTCTCGTTCACCGTGGTCAGGATCAGGCCGCCGACGATGAAGAAGATGACCAGCGAGATGATGCTGAGGCGGCTGGTGCCGGTGATCTGCCCCACCAGGGCGAACACGGCCGGGCCGATGATGCCGGCGAACTTGCTGCTGATGTCGTAAAAGCCGTAGAACTCGGCCGTCTTGGCTTTGGGCACCATAGCACCAAACAATGAGCGGCTGAGCGCCTGGCTTCCACCCTGCACCAACCCGACCATACCGGCCAGCACCCAAAAGTGCCACGCCTCGGTCATGAAGTAGCCGAGGATGGAGATGAGGGTGTACACCCCCAACGCCAGGTAGATGGCCGGTTTGGTGCCGATGCGTTTGGGCAGCTTGCCAAAGAGCAGACTGAAGGGGATGCCGATAAACTGCGTCAGGAGCAGCGCGCCGATGAGGTCGGTCTGGCCGATGCCGATCTCGGTGCCGTAGATGGTGGCCATCTTGATGATCGTGCCGATGCCATCGTTGTACAGCCAGAAAGCGATGATGAACTTGGTGAGCTCGCGGTAGCGCTGGATGTCGTGGAAGGTGGCGCTGAGGCGCTGGAACGCGGCGCGCAAGGCACCGACCCGCGGGCCAGTTCTGACCGGCACCGGCGGCTCGGGCACGTGTCGCAGTACCGGGATGGTGAAAATGGCCCACCAGATGCCTACGCTCAGGAAGGAGAGGCGCGAGGCCCACTCCTGGCTCGGCAGGCCGAGCTGCTGCCAGAAGAGGATCATGGCGATGTTGATGGCCAGCAGGATGCCGCCGCCCAGGTAGCCCATGGCGTAACCCTTGCTGGACACATAGTCCATGTCATCCGGCCTGGCGATATGCGGCAACAGAGAGTCATAGAACACAATCGAGCCGCTAAAGCCCACCTCACCGAGGACGTAGAGGATGGAAGCCAGCAGCCAGTCCCCGCGGCTGACCAGCACGAGCAGGGAAGTGAAGAAGATGCCGATGATGGCAAACACCGTGAGGAAGCGCTTTTTCGCGCCCAGATAGTCCGCGGCCGCCCCGAGAGTGGGCGCCAGGACCGCGGCGATCAAAAGGGCGATGGATGAAGTATAGCCCCAGTAGACGGTGGCCATGTTGCCGGGGAGGTCGGCACCGGCGACAGCGCCGTAGAAAGTGGGCAGAACCGCGGCCATGATCGTGGTGGCAAAGGCCGAGTTCGCCCAGTCGTACATACACCAGGCATTGATGATCTTTTTGTACGCCTTTTCCTGCATTCTCATCCCCCTCTGTTTAGCTGTTCGGGATTCCGGCCGGCACAGGTACATGCGGTTTGGCTGTGGCGGGGTGCCTATCTTGGACGCCCATCCCGGCTAACTGATGGAGCGATGCAGTGGCGACCCCGCTGAAAGCACGAAGCTGGACCACGGATGCTCGGGTTATGACGCCCACAAGAGCTCGACTACGGACGACACGCCCACAAGGGGCTAGGCTACGAACGTTCGGACTAGCACGCCCACAAGGGGCTAGACTACGGACGACACGCCCACCACAAGCGTCAGGAGCCCTCAGGCGGCGCCGAGGGACCTGCACCGGCCGCAGGGACGCCTGCGGCGGCAGTGCCTTCACCGGCAGCCGGGAGGTTGTCCTGCGCCGGAGTAGCGGCTCGCGGCTCTTCGAGAAAGAGCAGGTAGCCGGTCAGGATACAGACGCCGACAACGATGGAGCTGTCGGCCACATTAAAGACCGGCCAATCGTGCATGGGCCAGAAGTTAAAGTCGATAAAGTCGGTGACAAAGCCATGCCAGAGGCGGTCGATGATGTTGTTGCCCAGCGTGCCGCCCAGGAGCAGGCCCAGGCCGATGGTCGGAATCCACCCGCTGGCGGCCAGGCCGCGGAAGAAGAAGAATAACACTCCCAGCACGGTGAGGGCGATCAGGGGATAGACCGCGCGCAACTGCGGGAACATGCCAAAGGCAGCGCCCTGGTTGGTCACGTAGGTAAAGCTGAGCACCGGCCGCAGCCAGGGGAGGGGGTCCCACGGCACGCCGAGCAAGAGGTTCCGGCGCACCCAGGCCTTGCTGAGCTGATCGGCGACCACGACAGCAACGGCTATGCCGATGATCAGAAAATCCCGGAAGCGCCGGGCAAGCGGCCTGCCTTCGCCGGGTTCGTGATGGATCGTCAACGTGAGGTCACCCCATGTTCCGCACGAGCCTGGCAGGACATACAAAGGGCGGCATACGGCAGCGCCTTGAGCCGGGCCGGGTCGATCGGTTCGCCGCACTTTTCACAGCACCCGTAGGTGCCCTTGTCCATCTTTTGCAGGGCCTTTTCCACCAGCTCCAGCGTACGGTGCAGACTGGTGTGAACGGCGAGGTTCTTGGCCTGCTCAAATACCTCGGTCGCGTTGTCAGCCATGTGCGTACCCAGACCAGGTCGCTCGCTCTGGTCCATGGCCGACTCGGTGCCGCTGAGCTCGCTCAGCAGGCGTGCCCGCTCTTCTTCCAGCCATTTGCGATTGCGTTGCATCCGCTTTTCATCAAGCACTGATTGGCTCCTACCTGACGGATTCCGCATTGTACTGCATTGAAAAGCAAAACGCAAATCTCCAGAATGAACACGCAGGGCTGTTGACAAGTTAATCGGCCGTGGTGCAAGCGGCAGGTAACCCGCCCGTGGGGTTCCGTGCTATAATGCGATGGTGGCCTGCACCAGAAGCAGTGGCCAATGTGGTATGAGGAGGCACGACTCCACCCTATGACGCTCTATGTTGATGTTTCGGCCGCCGTGAACCAGCGCGCCGGGCTGGCACGCTATGCCCTGGACATCTCGCGTGCCCTGGTCAGCGAATATGGAGAGCAGCACGCGTTCGGACTCTTCTACAACGGCAGCCCGCGGGCGGTGCGGCTGCCAGGTCTGGAGGGCATTCCAGCCCGCAGCGTGCGAGCCGGATACAAGCCGTGGCGGATGGCGGTGTGGGCCGGCCAACTGCTGGGGCTGGGATTTGACCGCCTGGTGCCGGACGCCACCCTGTTCCACGCCACCGAGCACCTGTTGCTGCCGCTGCGACACGCACCCACCGTGCTGACCGTCCACGACCTGGTGTACCGCCTTTTCCCGGCCTACCACAAGCGGCTCAACTACTGGTTCCTCAACGCGGCCATGCCGCTGTTCGTGAAGCGAGCCAGTGGCGTGATTACCGTGTCGGAATCCAGCAAACGCGACCTGATCCGCCTGTACGGCACGCCTGCGGACAAGATCACCGTCGTCTACGAGGGCGCCTCGGCCGTGTTCCGGCCGGCTGCGGGGGAGCACATTGCCGCGGCGCGAGCGCGCTACGGCCTGCCCGAACGCTACCTGATCGCCCTGGGCACCATCGAGCCACGCAAGAACCTGCTGCGGCTGGTGGAAGCATCGCACATTCTGCGTCGGAAGGACCCGGAGCTGGGATTGGTCATCGTCGGACGCACCGGCTGGCTGTATGAAGAGTTCTTCCAGAAGCTGGAGCAGATGGGGGATCGCCAGGCGGTGATCTTGCCGGGCTATGTTCCGGATGAAGATATGCCGGCCCTGCTGAGCGGGGCCAGGGCGCTGGTGCTGGCGTCGCTCTACGAGGGATTCGGTTTGCCGATTCTGGAGGCCATGGCCTGCGGCACGCCGGTGGTGTGCAGCAACGTTTCGAGCATGCCCGAGCTGGGCGGAGGTGCGGCGCGCTACTTTGACCCGCAGGATACGGAACAGATGGCGGAGGCCATCGGCGAGGTGCTGCGCGATGGCGAACTGCGCGCGGAGATGCGCCAGCGCGGGCTGGAGCAGGCGGCGCGGTTCTCGTGGCAACGCGCGGCGCGCGAGACGATGGATGTGTACCAGCGGGCCATGGGTGAGGAAGGGATTTCAACGCCGAGACCGCAGAGTACGCAGAGTTTCTGAGATTGGAGAATGGATTCTCGCTGACTACGCGAGAGAAGGCGCCCCGTGAGAGGGGGCGCAGTCCAAGGTATGGAGTGCTGAAGCCAGGCTTCAACCTTGCCGTACACAGAGAGCAGGTCTCGAAAGTACGGGCGAGGAAAGGCGCAGGCATGGCCTGCGCAGTCCAAGGTATGGGATGCCTGAGAAAGGATGAGAGGGCGATGAGATTGCGCTGTCTGGCCGTGTTGCTGATTGGCGCTTTGTTGCTGAGCCATTGCGCTCAGGCTACGCCTACCCCCACCCCGCTGCCCACGCCGGTTCCAACCCCTGAGCCGACGGCCACTCCGGAGGCGACGCCAACCACAGCGCCGACGCCGCGCGCGGCGGTCACCCCGCCAGCGCCCGTAGCCGGCGGGCTGCAGCCGCAGTGGTGGAAGGACAGCATCTTTTATGTAATGCTGGTGCGGAGCTTTTACGATGCCAACGGCGACGGCAACGGCGACCTGCAGGGCCTGATCGACAAGCTGGACTATCTCAACGATGGCGATCCGGGCACGGATACCGACCTGGGCGTCAACGCTCTGTGGCTGCTGCCGGTCGTCGAATCGCCCATGTATCACGGCTATGGCGCCAGCGACTATTACGCGGTCGAGGCGGATTATGGCGACAACGACACCTTCCGCCGCCTGGTGAGCGAGGCGCATCAACGCGGCATCTATGTCATTGTGGACATCGCGCTGAACCATACCTCGGACAAGCACCCCTGGTTTCAGGACGCCATCAAAGGGCCGGACGCGGTGCACCGCGACTGGTATATCTGGGAGGACAGCAATCCGGGCTGGTTCGGCCCGGACAAGCGCGCCGTCTGGTACCAGAAACAGGGCAGCTACTTCTATGCCTTCTTTGGCGGCTCTCTGCCCGACCTGAACCTGCGCAACGAAGCGGTGACCGCGCAGATGCTGGATGTGATCGATTTCTGGCTGACCGATATGGGCGTGGACGGGTTCCGCCTCGACGCCATCCGCCACCTGGTGGAGGAAGGCCAGAAACAGGAGAGCACGGACTCGACGCACCAGTGGCTGGAACGCTTCTACCAGTTCTACAAAGGCGTGCAGCCCAATGCGTTTGCCATCGGTGAGGTGACCGGCGACACGGCCGAGCGGCTGCCCTACTACGACGCCGAGGTGGACATGTGCTTCGAGTTCGACTGGGCGGGTGCCGCGGTATCGAGCCTGGACAAAGGAGATCCGGCGGCGCTAAAGGCAAAACAGATCTCGCTGCAAGCCCTGTTGCCACAGGGCCAATACGGAACCTTCCTGGGGCTGCAGGACAGCAATCGCATCCTGTCGCAATTGCGCAGTAGCCAGCCCAAAGCGCGGCTGGCGGCCACGCTGCTGCTCACCTCGCCCGGGGTGCCCTTCCTGTGGTACGGTGAGGAGATCGGTATGCGCGGCAACAAACCGGACGTGTACATCCGGCGGCCGATGCAGTGGGCGGACCAGCGCGCCGCCGGGTTCACCACCGGGCGGCCGTGGATGGATGTGGACCTGAACTATGACGAGGTGAACGTGGCGGAAGAGTCGGCGGATCCGGACTCGATGCTGAGCCACTACCGGCGGCTGACGCGCCTGCGCCTGAGCTACGAGGCGCTGCGCACGGGGTCGTGGACGCCGGTGCAGGCGAGCAATCCGCAGGTCTATGCCTACCTGCGCCATGCGGACGATCACGATGTGCTGGTGGTGCTGAACCTGGCGGCGGAGGCGGTCACGGACTGCGTGCTGGGGGTAGAGAGCAGCGCGATCCCGGCCGGCAGCTACGGCGTGCAGGATTTGCTGGGGACGGATGTTGTTGCGCCGCTGGCGGTGGAGGCCGGCGGGGGGTTCAAGGGGTACGCGCCCGTGCCCACGCTGGAGGCGCTGGCGGGGTATGTGCTGCTGGTGCGGGGGGAGCAGCGGTAAAAGACAGAAACCCGGTTTCGAAAGAAGAAACCGGGTTTCTTGTGCTCACGGGTCTCCAGCAGCGGGCAGGCTGGAAAGCCTGCCCCACTCAGTCGCCGAAGACTACTTCGCCGGCGAGGATGGTCATCTCGACCTGTGTGTGCAGGATTTCCTCGGGCGGGATGGCAAAGATGTCCTGCGAGAGGACGATGAGGTCGGCCTGCTTGCCCACGCTGAGCGAGCCCTTGCTGCGCTCTTCGCCGGAGGCGAAGGCGGCGCCCAGGGTGTAGGCGCGAACGGCTTCCTCCACGGTGAGGCATTGCTCGGGGTACCAGCCCCCCTGCGGGGTGCCATCGGCGCACCGGCGCGTGACGGCGGCGTGGATGCCGCGCAGTACATCGGGCTCTTCGATCGGGGCATCGGAGCCAAAGGCCAGCGTTGCGCCGCTGGCGAGCAGGCTGCTCCAGGCGTAGGCTCCGGAGCAGCGTGTGCCCCAGTGGCGCTGGGCCATGATCCAGTCCGAGGTGCAGTGGATGGGCTGCATGGAGGCGATGACGCCCATCGCGCCCAGGCGCGGCAGATCCTGCGGCGCCAGCAGCTGCACGTGCTCGATGCGCGGGCGCAGGCCAAGGGTCGTCCAGGCGCGCCAGTGTTCCTCCAGAGCATCCAGGACGCGGTTGTTGGCACGGTCACCGATGGCGTGGATGGCCGGGCTCCAGCCGCCGGCGACGCAGCCGGCCACGAGCTCACGCAGGCGGTCGCTGCCGGTCACCTCGATGCCCCGATTGCCGGGCTCACCGTCATAGTCATCGAACATGTCGGCGGTGCGGGGGCCCAGGGCCCCATCGGCGTAGATCTTGATGGCTCCCAGGCGCAGGAACTCGTCGCCAAAGCCGCCCCGCAGGCCCAGGTCGAGGAGCGCCGGCAGGTACTTGTCCGCGACCATAAAGTTGACCCGCAGGCCCAGCTCGCCGTTTTGCCACAGGTGTTGTATAGCCTGGAGCTGCGGTGCGCCCTCCGGTGTGTGCACGCCCACCACGCCCAGCCGGTGCAGGTGCGCGGCGGCGGTACGGATGGCTGCCGCCATCTCCTCCGTGCTGAACGGCGTGATCGCGTGCTCCACGATGTCCATCGCCGCGCCTTCCTTGAGCAGGCCGGTGAGTTCACCGGTGCGCGGATCGCGCTCAAATTGCGCGCCGGGCGGGTCAGGCGTCGCCGCCGTGACGCCCGCCAACTGCAGCGCCAGCGAGTTGGCCCACGCGGCGTGGCCGTCCTTGCTGGGCAGATAGACCGGGTTGTCCGGGGTGACGGGATCCAGGTCTTGGCGGTTGGGGAACCGGCCTCCCGGCCACAGGTTTCGGTTCCAGCCACGTCCGCGAATCCACTCGCCCCGTCTGGCCACACGCGCGCGGGCGGCGACACGGGCCACGGCCTCCTCCAGGGTAGAAATGCCGTCCAACTGCACCAGGCTCAGGCTCAACCCGTAGTCCACAAGATGCATGTGGGCATCGGTGAATCCGGGCAGGACGGCGCGGCCGCCGGCGTCGACCTGTTCCGTGTCCGGACCGGCCAGGGCGCGGATCGCGGCGTCCTCGCCCACGGCGACGATGCGCCCATCGCGGATGGCGACGGCCTGGGCCAGGGGCAGGCGCTCGTCCATGGTGTGGACTATGCCATTCAGGAGGATGAGGTCGACGGGGGAGATTGCTTCACTTTGTTCGCAATGACGCTTCTGGTTGTCACTGCGAGCCAGCGGTTTGGCGAAGCAGTCTCCTGCGTGCATGGGGGAGATTGCTTCGCCGCCAGTAGGGCCCCCAAGAGGGGGCGCAGTAGCGGGCTCGCAATGACGATTGGCTGGATTATCCTTCACGATGATCCTCCATATTGAGATCGCCCAGGATGCGAGGCAGGACGCGCCGGGCTGCTTCACGGCCACGCTCGATGAGCACCGGGATTTTGGTGAGGTCCACCCAGTTGAACTCACCGACGGCGGGAAAGATCACCACATCAGCCAGGTTGGCCTCGCGATGGGTGTTGCGGATGAGGGTGGCCAGGCTGAGGAACCACATCTCCAGCAGGTTGGCAGGCGGCTTGCGCGGCTCCAGCAGAGGAGCAGAGAGGTCTACGGCGATGACATACTCGGCGCCCATCTCGCGCGCGGCGGCTACCGGCAGGTTGTTGATCAGGCCGCCATCGACGAGCAGGCGCCCCTCATACTCCACCGGCGTAAACACGCCGGGGAAGGCGCAACTGGAGCGCACGGCCGGCGCCAATCGCCCCTCGCGTAGGATGACCAACTCATCGCGCAGGATGTCCGCTGCAGCGGCGGCAAAGGGGATCTGCAGTTGGTCAAACGTGAGATCGCCGACCAGGTCGACCAGGTACTGCTCCAGGCGGCTGCCGTCGAAAAAGCCGCCGCGCGGGCGGACCATGCGCCCGATCTTGTTCCAGTCCATGGCCAGGGCGAGCTCTTTGATGCGCTCGACGCTCATCCCGGCACAGTAGACGCAGCCGACAGCCGAGCCGGCACTCGCTCCCGCCACACAACAGGGACGGATGCCGGCAGCATCGAGGACCTCCAGCACGCCGACATGCGCTCCGCCGAGCGCGCCGCCGCCGCTCAGAACCAGGCCTATTCTTTTCATTCTTGTCTCCTTCTTCTCACCGCAGAGTACGCAGAGAACGCGGAGCCTTGTTGGGCTGCACTGCAGAAAACCACCCTCTGCAAATGGACTGCAGCTGGACTGGGTACACGTGATGGTCAGAAACCAAGTTTCGACATGTTGCTGCGGGAAACCTGATCTCCGGCGCGGGTCAGGGCTTGTGCAGAGTCTTCTCCAGGCGGATTTCGTCGCGCACGGGGATGCCGGCAAAGCCAGGTTCCTCTTGGCCATGATGGGCCAGGATCGCCCCGGCCTTGATCTCCCGGATGACAAAACCCCAGCGCTGGTACAGGTAAAGGGCGGGCAAGTCATCGTTGCTGGTGGCCACGACCAGGCGAGACAGCCCGCGGTCGTGCGCCTCGTGCTCGGCCATGGCCAGCAGGGAACGGGCCGTGCGCCGCCCCTGATGCTGCGGGTGAACATTCAGCATGACGATGTTGAGCTGGTCCGCCTCGATGGCATACGAGAGCATGCCGGCCAGCTCGCCGTCACTGTGGGCCAGCCAGGCCGGCAGCCTGGCCACATCGTAGGTGTGGTCAAAGCACTCGACTTCCGTCTCGCCCCAGTACAGCAGGGCCATTTCGCGGATGGCCGGGTAGTCGGGCGGCTCGGCCGCGCGCACCGGCAAGGGCGGCGGCCGCACGCGCGTGCTGACCGAGACGACGTCGAGCCGGGCGTGCTCAAGGCATACATACTCGCCCGTGCGCGCACAGCGATAGGGCGCGCTGCGCTCATCATAGTGGCATTTCATGGCATCCCTCCTACATGCAGAGAGTACACGAAAGGCACGAAATCGCGCGAAGTACACGAAAAGATCGAAAGCGTTGTACCGCTGAGAGATCCGGTTTCTAGGTCCCCGGCAGGCCCTCGAGGGCCATTGGCTCCCAGGTCCGGCCGTCGTCGTGACTGACGAGGAGCTGGAACCGGGGCTGGCCCACTTCCTTTGTCACGTCCATAAAGACAAACAACGATTTTGGCTCGCGTGCGTCCACCGCCAGCGGGCGCACGACGTTGACCCCGGCCAAGTCGTCGCGGGCCGCGCCCAGCTCGGCCAGCACCTCCCAGGCGACCCGGCCGGAGTCGGGGTCATCGGCGTTCAGGGAACGCAGCAGGCGATAGGCGCGGGCCGTGCTGTAATAGTAGGTAATGTCACAACCGACGTAGAGGGCGTTGAGATTGGGGTCGTAGGTGAGCCCGCTGGCAGAGCAGGCCTGCGGGTTCTGCGCCCCACCGCTGACGTCGTCGAACGGGCCCAGAGACAGACGCTCCCAGGAGCCCGCGCGACCGCCGCGATAGATCAACCCGGCCGGCCAGGCATGGGAGCGTGAAGGGCGCACGTGCGCCCACAGCATGTTCGGGTTGTTGGGATTGACCAGGATAGCGCTAACATAGCCCGATTCGATGCCGTGGTCGGCTTTGCCCCAGGTGCGCCCGCGATCCTCGCTCTTGACCAGCACCGAGCGCAACTCCGTGCCCCAGCCGACGCCGGCCCAGAGCACATCCGGGTTGACCCAGTCCACGGCAAGGGCGCTGATCACCAGGGTGTTCACGAGCCCCCAGGGCTCGGCGGGATTTTCGCGGCGGTAGAGGCCCTCGTCCGTGCCCACGTACATGGTGTGCGGGTGCCGGTAGTCCACGGCCAGGACATAGACCCAGGCTCCGGCGGGCACACCGGTCAGGTCGTCCTGGCCCCAGGTACGGCCACGATCCGTGCTGAGGTACAGGGCCCGGTTGACCACGATGTAATAGACCGGCGGTTCGTCCGGCGTGATGACCAGACCATAGACAAAGGGCACCACGTTCTCCGGCGCAGCAGGCGTCGGCGATGGCGGCGGAAGCAAGGTGGCTGACGGAAGGGGTGTGGTGGCGGCAGGCGGAAGCGGAGTCGCGGTCGCTGCCGGCATGGCAGTAGGCGTCCACGACGGTTCCGCCACCGGCGTTGGCGTGGCCGCCAGCAAGTTGACCTGGGTCTGGGCATAGGCGTCAAGCTGGCCGCCCATGGCATCGGTGACCCGCACGGTGTTGATCACCGAGCGCATCTTGGCCGCACCGGAGGCGAGGCGCACCTGGAAACGCACCTCCACCGAGCCCCCGCGCGGCACCGGCCCGGCCCAGCGGATGGTTCTGCCGGGCTCTTCGTACACGGCCTCGCCGGTCAAGGTGCCGGGAATGAATTCGAGGTACTCAGGCAACGAGTCTTCCAAGGTTACCGCCGCTCCCGGGTCGGGACCGGCCAGCATGTCGTTCATCACGACCAGACTGTACTGCAGAGTCTCCCCCGGCACGGCCTGCGGCTTGGCGACCACCTTGAACACCATGAGAGTGGCAGGTGCAGTGGCGCTCGGGAGGGCCGTGGCGGCAGGGGTTGCGGTCGGCGAGCGGTCGCAGGCCGGCAACGACAGCAATAGGAGCAGCCCCGCGGCCGCGCACAACAGCGAGATCAAACGATGCGACCTGAACACTTTTCACTCCTGTTCCCTGTCCATCGCACGCGAGAGCAGCCACAGCTCAGGCACGATGGTGATCAACATCAAGGCAATGCTCAGCGGCGCAGCCCAGTTGAGGTAATTGCGGCCACAGAGCAAATAGAGCAGGATGGCCGGATAGAGCACCATCCAGCTCTTAATCGCCCACGGAGCGGGCACATCATACGAGTTGCCCAGAAATAGCACTACGTTCAATGCGGTATAGACAAACGGATAGAGACTGCCCCACAGTGGCGCGAGCGCTCCGTGCCAGGCCAGCCCCGCCACAATGAGAATCTCGCGCATGTGATCACAGACCTGGTCGAACAGGGCGCCAAAACGGGAGGCACGGCCGGTGTGGCGCGCTAGCGCACCATCCACCCCGTCCACCATCAGGGACAATAACCAGACGAAGAAACTAAGGCGTGGGTTCCGTGGTACCAGGAAGACAAACCAGAGACCGAGCAAGGGCCCGGCCAGAGAGACGACATTGGGCGAGAAGCCCAGGGCGGCCAGGAACCGCACCAGAGGAGAACACAGGCGCATTGCCAGGCCGCGCCCCGGGGCGAGGAAACGCCGTTCTATGGAGGAATACGAATCCGCCCTGGGCATCGCTCACTCAGTTGTGCCGTTCTTGCACCGCAGACTAGTGCGGCAATCCAACCAGCTTGAGGCTCACCGACCCCTGCCCGATCAGCAAACCGGTGTAATCCATCAAGCGTATGGCGGAGATCTGTGACCAGTCGTCCACCGACGGCTCAAAGGTGTCGAACCGGAGCGTGCGCCACTCGCCGGGATCCAGAACAATCGCGCTCTTGAATTCCCGGCCCTCGCCATCCAGCAGAACCACGGTCAGGTAGAGCATGCGCGTCGATTTCGCCATCAGGCTCAAGCTCGGACGGCCGTCCAGGCCGGGGACAGGCATCTGGCGCTCAATGCCATACTCGTTTCCCGGAACCAGGGCATACAGCAGAGCCACAACATCCTCGCCGTTTGGCCCGCGGCCGGGCTCGGAGCGCAGCTCCACGCCGGGCTGCAGGGCGGTCCAGCCATGCAGCTCGGTGCCGCCCCTGGCGCAAGCGGCGATGGTTAACAGCAGCACGCCCAGGCAGAGCAGCAGGGCGCGGTGCCGCGCTGTTCTGCGTGGGGGAGATTGTTTCGCCGCCGGCAGGGCCCCCGAGAGGGAGCGCCCCACCAGAGGGGGTAGTAACCGCAGCGGGCTACTCAGAGACTTGACGGACCGGGCCCCGTAATCGAGGCGAAGTGCGTACAGGAAGGCGGGAGCATGGCTCCCGCACTCCAAGGTATGGTGCGCGCAGGGCCCGGGGTTTCTCGCCATGGCGGATGGAGATGGGTTAGCCATGCTTCGCTTGCTGAGTGAACTCGATCAGCTCCTGCAGCTTACGCGCGGCCGCGCCCGAGTCGACCGCCTGCTGGGCCTTGGAGATGCCCTCGCGAAGACTACGCGCCACTTTGCCGATGATCAGGGTAGCAGCGGCATTAAGAACCACGATGTCGCGCGGCGCGCCGGCCTTGCCGGCCAGCACTTCCCTGGTGATGCGCACGTTGGTTTCGGGCGTGCCGCCGGCCACATCGGCCAGGCGCGCACGGGCCAGCCCCAGGTCGGTGGGGTCAAGGAAGAACGTGGAGACCACGCCCTCCTCATCCAGGCGGCTGACGCGGTTGGTGCCGGTGGTCGAGAGCTCATCCATGCCATCGGCCCCGTACACCACAAAGGACTGGCGAATGCCCAGCGCCCGCTGGGTGTAGGCGACCGGTTCGGTGAGGGTGCCCGAGTACACGCCGAGCACCTGTCCCTGAGCGCCGGCCGGGTTGATCAGCGGGTCGAGAACGTTCAGGATCGTGCGCACTCCCAGCTCGCGCGCGGTGGCCAGGGCCGCATCCAGTCCTGGCTGGAGTTTGGGGGCGAAAAGAAAGCCAATGCCGACCGCATCGATGCACTGCGCCATTTGCTGCGGGGTCAGGTCGAGATTGACGCCCAGCGCTTCCAGCAGGTCGGCGCTGCCACAGCGGCTGGAGATGGAGCGGTTGCCATGCTTGGCGATGGCCAGGCCCGCGCCAGCGGCAACGAGCGCCGCCGTGGTGGAGATGTTGAAGGTGCCGGCCCGGTCGTCACCGGTGCCGCTGATGTCCACCAGGTCCTGGCGCCGGGGCGTGACCGGGGTGATGCCCTTGCGCACCGCCCGGGCGCAGCCGATCAGCTCGTCCACGGTCTCGCCCTTCATGCGCAAAGCGGTCAGGAAGGCCGCCACCTGGCCGCAGGTGGCCTTGCCGCTCATGATGTCGACCATTGCCGCCTCGGCCTGCGCCTCACTCAGCATCTGGCTTTCGGTAAGTCTGATGATCGCTTCCCTGATATCGCCCATCGTTACCTCTCGCATTCAAGGATCGAGCCCTGCGCTCCAGTCCCGGGCAGAGCGCCAAGCACACTAGGAGCCATTGTAGCGCAGCCGCCGGTGATTGTCAACCGCTGCGGTTTGGCACTGGTGTGGCGGGGCTGTATAATAGCGGCCACAATCCATAGCGTG
>JAEAMG010001447.1_pt1 | contig 18188 bp, 12 predicted proteins | sample 8958741 | NCBI WGS metagenome assembly JAEAMG01 (sample SAMN16933256, study PRJNA681125) | bioreactor sludge metagenome | isolation source: anaerobic bioreactor treating anionic surfactant - SDBS | place: India: Bengaluru | collected 2019-02-28 | reverse complement strand
CTGGAACCTGTTCACCTGGTACATGGGCCTGCCGACGAGCTCGTCCCACGCCCTCATCGGCGGCTACGCGGGGGCGGCCATCGTCAAGGCCGGCTTCAAGGTCATCATCGCCCACGGCTGGGTCAAGACGGTCCTCTTCATCTTCATCGCCCCCCTGATCGGCCTGGTCCTGGGCGTCCTGTTCATCACCGTCACCACCTGGGTCGTCCGCAAGAAGAACCCGACCCGCATCAACAAGGCCGCCCGCAAGCTCCAGCTGCTGTCCGCCGCCCTCTATAGCCTGGGCCACGGCGGCAACGACGCCCAGAAGACGATGGGCATCATCGCCAGCCTGATCTACGCCGCGGGCTGGATCAAGACCTTCGACGTCCCCCTGTGGGTCGTCCTCTCGGCCCACGCCGCGATCGCCATGGGCACGCTCTCGGGCGGCTGGCGCATCGTCAAGACCATGGGCCAGAAGATCACCAAGCTGCGGCCCATCGACGGCTTCTGCGCCGAGACGGCCAGCGCCATCAGCATCTTCTTCGCCACCCACGCCGGCGTTCCGGTCAGCACCACCCACGTCATCACCGGGGCCATCTCCGGCGTCGGGGCGGCCAAGCGCCTGACCGCCGTCCGCTGGGGGGTGACGCTGCGGATCGTCTGGGCCTGGCTCTTCACCATCCCCGGCGCCGCCCTCGTCGGCGGCGTCTTCTTCTTCTTCATCGACCTCGTCGACAAGTTCCTGGTCTAGGAAAGCCGGTGACGCGGAAAGCGCTCCCTCTCATCGCGCTCCTCGCCGCGGTCCTGATCCCGCCGGCCGGCGCCGGCGCCCCGGCCCCAGCCGCGCTCCGGGCCCGCGATCTGATGCCGGAGGCGGGCCTGGTGGCCGGGAGCGTCCGCGTCCTGCGCGGGCCGAAGGACCTCGACGCCCACTATTATCTCGCCGACGAGACCGTCCTCGGGCTCGGCCCCGGGACCGATGCCGTCGTGGCCCGCTACCGTTTCCCGGCCGGGGAGGCGCTCGTCGTGGCCGCCGTGTACTCCGGCGACAGGGAGGCCGGCCGGATCTACGGCCGCTTCGGCCGGGACTTCTTCCCGGGCGCCTTCGACCCAGCCACGCCCCGCCACGTCGAACGCCTCGAGACCGGCGACTGGGCCGGGGCCGCCCGGTTCGGCCGGGCCCTGATCGTCGTCCTGGAAGCGCCGGACCGGGCCTCCTGCGAGGCCCTCGTCCGCGGCGCCGAAGACAAGGCCGCCGCCGGCCCATCGCGTTGAACCGGGCCGCGGGCCCGGCCGAAGGAGGACCGCGCATGACCGACGCCACGACCGCCAAGCCCAAGTTCCCGGCCACTTTCTGGACGGCCAACACCATCGAGCTTTTCGAGCGGGCCGCCTATTATTCCATGGCCTCCTTCATGGTCATCTACCTGAAGGAGTCCCTGGGCATGTCCCCGAGCTTCGCCACCTTCCTCAACGGGTCGCTGCTCTGGGGCATCATTTATTTCATGCCCATCCTGTCGGGGACGCTGGCCGACAAGTTCGGCTTCAAGCGCTCGCTGTCGGTGTCCTTCGTCTTCATCTCCCTCGGCTATTTCATCATGGGCAACGTCCAGCGGCTTTGGCCCGGCCTCATCGGCCGCGGGGCGGCCGAGGCCGTCGACTTCACCGTGCCCGTCGTCCTGGGCATCGTCCTCATCGGCCTGGGCGGGTCGATCGTCAAGCCCTGCATCGCCGGGACCGTCCAGAAGACCGCCGGCACCCGGGCCACCCTGGCCTTCGGCGTCTTCTACATGGTCATCAACATCGGCTCCATCACCGGCCGCAGCGTGTCCTACTTCATCCGCACCAGCCTGGGCATCCCGGCCATCTTCACCTACGCCGCGACCACGTTCGCCCTGATCGGGCTCCTGGTCACCCTGTTCGTCTACAAGGAGCCGGAGTACGTCAGCGACGGCATCAAGGACGGGCAGAAGGTCGAAAAGCGCACCCTGGGCCAGGCCCTGGGCGGCATCTTCATCGTCCTCGGCAACCTCAAGTTCGTCTTCCTCATCCTGGTCCTGGGGATGTTCTGGTTCCTGTACATCCAGCTCTACAACCTCATGCCCCTGTTCATGCGCTACGTCGACCCGAACGCGCCGATGGAGCTCTACACCCTGGCCAACCCGATCATGATCGTGGCCTTCCAGCTCCTCATCACGCGCCTGGTCAAGCGCTGGCTGCCGGTCAAGACCATCATGCTCGGAGCCATCGTCGTCACCCTGGGGATGCTGATCAACGTCCTGCCGGCCCTGCTCTTCGCCGACCCGACGCAGAAGACCTCCCTGCTCGGGTTGAGCCTGCCCATCGCCGGCCTGTTCATGATCGTCTCCATCGCCTCGATGGCCGTCGGGGAGATGATGGCCTCGCCGCGCATCTACGAGTACATCGGGGCCATCGCCCCCAAGGGGCAGGAAGGGTTGTACCTGGGCTACCAGAGCCTGCCGATCGCCCTGGCCAGCATCGTCGGCGGGCCGATCGGGGGCCGGCTGTTCGAGCGCTACATCAACACGCCGCTGCAAGAGGGCCGGCCGGTCGATACGGTGACGATGTGGCTCATCATCGTCGCCATCGGCGTCCTCTCGGTCGTGGGACTATGGATCTACGACCGGGCCGTCGTCAAAGGCACCCGGAAAGCCTGACGCCGCAGCCTAATTCTTAGTTCTTCTCCCGATTCGGGGAAGTCCTTCTCTCCAGCTTTGCTCGCGGATATCCTCTAGCTCCCCGGCCGGCCCGGAGCGACCTCATAGGAGCGGAGGTCAGAAGCACGGCCGAGCACTCGAGGCCGGGATTCTGAGAGATATCTGAAGAAAGCGCTTTCTTCCGATATTTCCCAGAAGCAGGACTCCGAGTCGCTCCGTCCTGCTTCTGATGGTCGCTTCGAGGACTCCGCTCCCTGCCGGCCCCCCCTCCAGCACGGGGATCTGCGAGGATAATCCGCTCGCCGCTGCGAGAAGGAGCCCCGAAAATGGGAGAAGAACCTATTTCTTCTTCTCCCGCGGCCAATCGGCGTGGGGGACGGTGCCGTCGTCGCAGGGCTCGTCCTTGTCGTAATTGCGGGACATCTCCGGGTGGGGCGGCACGGTGCAGACCGGCAGCGGCTCCATCTCCTTCTTGCAGCACAGCGGGATGGGCTGGCCCTTCTCGATCTCGGCCACCCGGCCGCACACCGAACAGGTATAGGCGACTTTGCTCATCGAACTCTCCTTCGTGTGATCGCCTCCATCTTATCATCCGGCCGCCCCGGCCTCAAGGGGGGCCGGGCGCCCGGGTCCCGTTCCCGCCCCGTCCCGGTCCCATCGCCGGACGGCGGTTGACAGGTCTTTCGGTCTTCCTGTAGTGTCTTAGGGAGCCCATGGACCTCCGACCCGACCTCGTGCTCGGCCATTACCGTCTCGTCGAGAAGCTCGGCGAGGGCGGCATGGGGGTGGTCTGGAAGGCCCGCGACCTCAAGCTCGACCGCGACGTGGCCGTCAAGTTCCTGCCCGAGGGGGCCGTCAACGATCCCGAGCGGCGGACCTTCTTCGAGCGCGAGGCCAAGGCCGTCGCCGCCCTGCGCCACCCCAACATCGTCACCATCTACGCCATCGACGAGGCTGAGGGCGCCACCTTCTTCACCATGGAGCTCGTCGAAGGCCGGCCCCTGTCGGCGCTCGTCGAGCCGGGCGGCGTGGCCCTGGAGCGCTTCCTCGAGGTGGCCCTGCCCCTGGCCGACGCGGTGGCCGCTGCCCACGCCCGGGGCATCATCCACCGCGACCTCAAACCGCAGAACATCATGATCGACGCCGCCGGGGCGGTCAAGATCCTGGATTTCGGCCTGGCCCGCATCCTGCTCCCGCTGCCCCGGGTGATCGGCCGCGACGAGGGCAGCACGGCCACCCTGGACGCCGATTTCGCCGGCACCATCGCCTACATGTCGCCGGAGCAGCTCCGCAGCCAGCCCCTCGACCACCGGACCGACATCTTTTCCCTGGGCGTGGTCCTCTTCGAGTGGGCCACGGGGACCCTGCCCTTCGCCGGGCGGACCGGCCCGGAGCGCATCGCCGCCGCGCTCAAGGACGAGCCCCGCTCGGCCGCCGGGCTCAATCCCCGCCTGCCCCGGGGCATCGACCGCGTCCTGCGCCACTGCCTGGAAAAGGAGCCCCGCTACCGCATGGCCTCGGCCCTCGACCTGCGGGACGAGCTGGCCGCCCTGCGCGACGCCGGCGCCGCCCCCGGGGCCGACGTGCCGTCCATCGCCGTCCTGCCCTTCGCCGACATGAGCCGGGAGAAGGACCAGGGCTACTTCTGCGAGGGCATCGCCGAGGAGATCATCAACGCCCTCTGCCGCATCCGCGGCCTCCGGGTGGCCTCGCGGACCGGCTCGTTCCAGTTCCGGGACGGATCGGCCGGCCTGCGCGAGATCGGCCACGCCCTGCGCGTCGACACCGTCCTCGAAGGCAGCGTCCGCAGGTCGGGCCAGCGGCTGCGGATCACCGTCCAGCTCATCGACGCGGCCCGCGGCTTCCACCTCTGGTCGGAGTCCTTCGACCGCGAGATGAGCGACGTCTTCGCCATCCAGCAGGAGATCGCCCGCAACGTCGCCCGGTCCCTCCAGATCACCCTGACGCCGCAGGAGACCGGGGCCCTGGCCGAGGTGCCGACGAGCCACATCCAGGCCTACGATTACTACCTGCGGGGCCGCAGCTTCTACTCCCGCTACGGCCGCCACGACATCGAGTTCGCCCTGCAGCTCTTCTCCCGGGCCGTCGAGCTCGATCCGGACTACGCCCTGGCCCACGCCGGCCGGGCCGACTGCTGGTCGTACATCTACCTTTACGCGGAGCGGCAGGACGCCGTGCGCCTCCACGCCGAAGCCGCCGGACGGCGGGCCGTCGAGCTGGCCCCGGCCTGCGCCCAGGCCCAGGCCTCGCTGGGGCTGGCCCTGTCCCTCGGCCCGGCCAAGGCCGAGGCCCAGGCCGCCTTCGAAAAGGCCGTCCGCCTCGACCCGGCGCTCTACGAGGCCTGGTATTTCTTCGCCCGCCAGGCCTTCGCCGGCGGCGACATGGCCAAGGCCGCGTCGCTGTAGGAGGAGGCCATGCGGGTCCGGCCCGAGGACTACAACGCGCCGCTCCTGATCGCCCAGGTCTACCAGGAGCTGGGCCGCCCCGACGACGCCCGGGCCGCCCGCCGGCGCGGCGTGGCCCTGGTCGAGAAGCACATCGACCTCCACCCGGACGACGCCCGGGCCCTGTACATGGGGGCCAACGGCCTGGTCGCCCTGGGCGAGAAGGACAAGGGGCTCGAATGGGCCCGGCGGGCCCGGCGCATCGGCCCCGACGACCCCATGCTCCTCTACAACCTCGGCTGCATCCATGCCCTGGCCGGGGACCACGACGAAGCCATCGACTGCCTGGAGCGGGCCGCCGCCGGCGGGCTGCTCCAGAAGGGCTGGTACGAGCACGACGGCGACCTCGACCCCCTGCGCGGCCTGCCGCGCTTCCAGGCCCTGCTCGAGAGGATGTGAAGGGAGCTCCCATGGCCACGCTCGTCAAGGCCGCCGGTCTGACGAAAAAATACGGCGAACTGGTCGCCGTGGCCGGCATCGATTTCGAGATCGAGGAGGGCGAGTGCTTCGGCTTCCTCGGCCCGAACGGCGCCGGCAAGACGACCACCGTGCGCATGATCCACTGCGTCTCGCCGGTGACGGCGGGGACGCTGACGGTCGGCGGCCTGCCCTCCGGCATCGACAACCGGGCCCTGAAGAAGATCACCGGGGTCATCCCCCAGGAGATCAACCTCGACAACGACCTGACCGTGACGGAGAACCTGATCATCTTCGCCCGCTTCTTCGACATCGGCCGCCGCGAGGCCCGCTCGCGCATCGCCGAGCTCCTGCGCTTCGTCGAGCTCGAGGCCAAGGCCGAGGCCAAGATCTCGGACCTGTCGACGGGCATGAAGCGCCGGCTGCTCATCGCCCGGGCCCTCATCAACCGGCCCCGGCTCATCGTCGCCGACGAGCCCACGACCGGCCTCGACCCCCAGGCCCGCCACCTCATTTGGCAGCGGCTGCGGCAGCTCAAGGCCCAGGGGGCGACGCTCGTCCTGACGACCCAGTACATGGAGGAGGCCCAGCAGCTCTGCGACCGGCTGGTCGTCATGTACCAGGGCAAGATCCTCAAGCAGGGCACGCCGTCGCGGCTGGTCGAGGAGGAGATCGGCCGCGAGGTCCTCGAGGTCCGGACCCCCCCGGAGGACGACGCCCGCATCCTGGCCCACCTGGCGGACTTCGGCTGCGCCCACGAGCGCGTCGGCGACACCCTCTATTTCTACTGCCGCGACGGCCACGCCCCGATGAAGAAGCTCCTGGAGCTCGACCTGCCCAACACCCTGAACCGGCCGGCCACCCTCGAGGACGTCTTCCTGAAGCTCACCGGACGGAGCCTGCACGAATGAGCCTGTCGTACCGCATCGCCTACGTCTTCCTCCGGAACCTCTATTCCTACAAGCGCTTCGTCCTGCCGACCTTCCTGGTCAGCCTGGTCGAGCCGCTCTTCTACCTGGTCACCTTCGGCATCGGCATGGGCGCCTACATGGGCGCGTTCGGCGGCCAGCCCTATCTTCATTTCCTGGTGCCCGGCGTCCTGGCTTCGACGGCCATGATGTCGGCCTCGTTCGAGTGCCTCTACGGCACCTACGTCAAGATCGTCCACGAGCGGGTCTACGACTCCCTGGTCGCGACGCCCGTCTCGGCCGACGACGCCGTGGCCGGCGACATCGCCTGGGGCTCGTTCCGCGGCCTGATCAGCGGCGGCCTGATGATGATCGTGGCCCTGATCATGGGCGTGGCCCCGGCCGCGCCCTGGCGGGCCGCCGTCCTCGTCGTGTTCATGGTCTTCGTCGGCGTCCTGTTCGGCTCGCTGGCCATGATCGTCACCTCGATCTCGCCGAGCTTCGACTTCTTCAGCTACTACACGGAGCTCGTCGTCACGCCGATGCTCTTCTTCTCCGGGGTTTTCTTCCCGCTCGACAACTTCCCGGCCTGGATGAAGGTCCTGGCCGAGTTCCTGCCGTTGACGCACGCCGTCCGGGTCTCCCGGGCCCTGTTCACGGGGGCCGCCGCGCCCGGCCTGGGCTGGAGCCTGCTCCTGCTCGCGGCCGTGGCCGCGGCCGCCTTCGCCGTTTCCATCCGGATGATGCGCAAGCGCCTCATCAAATAAGCCCAAGGAGCGCGCCATGTCCCACCGGCCCCGCCGCGCCGTCCCGACCGCGGCCGCCATCGCCGCCGTTCTCGCCGTCCTCGCCGTCACCGTCCGCAGCGGGCCGCTCCCCGCCCAGGACAAGGAGACCATCGGCCCCAAGGGCGGCGGCCGGACCGTCCTGCCCGTCAACCAGGTCGTCACGCCCTACGGCACCCAGACCACTCTGCCCGGGCTGCGGCCCCAGGCCCTGGCCCTGTCCCCCGACGGGACGCTGCTGGCCGTGGCCGGCAAGACGCCCGAGCTGGTCATCCTCGACGCCCGTACGGGCCGGCTGCAGCAGCAGGTGCCCCTGCCGGCCGAGGAGCAGGAGGAGCAGAGCCCCGAGGTGGTCTCGCCGCAGATCCTGAACCCCGACGAGAAGGGCCAATTAAGCTACACCGGCCTCGTCTTCGCCGCCGACGGCCGCCGCATTTACATGAGCAACGTCGCCGGCAGCGTCAAGGTCTTCGCCGTCGATCCGGACGGCGAGGCGCGGCCGTCGCACACCCTGCCGCTGCCCCTGGCCGGCGCGCCGCGGCGGGCCGAGGAGATCCCGTCCGGGCTGGCCTTAACCCCCGACGGCCGGACCCTCTACGTCTGCGGCAACCTGTCCAACCGGCTGCTGGAGATCGACACGGACACGGCCGAGGTCCGGCGGACCTTCGACGTCGGGGTGGCCCCGTTCGCCGTCGTCCTGGCCGGCGGCAAGGCCTACGTCAGCAACTGGGGCGGCCGGCGCCCCGGGCCCGGCGACCTGGTCGGCCCGGCCGGGCAGGGCACCGAGGTCCGGGTCGACCCGGTCCGCCACATCGCCAGCGAGGGCTCCGTCAGCGTCGTCGACCTCGGCGCCGGGGCGGTCGTCAAGGAGATCCCAACCCAGCTCCACGCCTCGGCCCTGGCCCTGTCGCCCGACGGCCGCTGGCTCGTCTGCGCCAACGCCGCCTCGGACAACTTGAGCGTCATCGACACCGCGGCCGACGCCGTGGTCGAGACGATCTGGGTCAAGGCCTCGCCGGCCGACCTGTTCGGGGCCTCGCCGAACGCCCTGGTCTTCTCGGGCGACGGCAAGACCCTCTACGCGGCCAACGGGACCCAGAACGCCGTGGCCTCGATCGCGTTCAGCCCGAAGAAGCGCAAGTCCCGGCTCAAGGGCCTCGTCCCCGTCGGCTGGTTCCCCGGCGCCCTGGCCCTGAACGCCCGCCGCGGCGTCCTCTACGTCGCCAACGTCAAGGGCCACGCCGTCGACCCGGCCCCGTACAAGCTCACCGGCGCTCCGGGCTTCAATTCCCACCAGTATCACGGCTCGGTCTCGATGTTCGCGGAGCCGCGCCAAAGGACCCTCTGGGACCTGACCGGCATCGTCTACGAGAACTACCGGCGTGACCGCATCGCCCAGGCCCTGCTGCCGGCCCGCCCCAACCAGCCGGCCCGGCCGGTGCCGGAGCGGATCGGCGAGCCGAGCGTCTTCAAGCACGTCGTCTACGTCATCAAGGAGAACCGGACCTACGACCAGATCCTGGGCGACGTCCGCGAAGGCAACGGCGACCCGGGCCTGTGCATCTTCGGCGAGAAGGTGACGCCCAACCAGCACAAGCTCGTCCGCGAGTTCGTCCTTCTCGACAACACCTACTGCAGCGGCATCCTGAGCGCCGACGGCCACCAGTGGTCGACCACGGCCTTCGGCACGGACTATCTCGAGCGCTCCTTCGCCGGCTGGCCGCGCAGCTATCCCGACGGCATGGGGCCGGACGAGATCGACGCCCTGGCCTACGCGCCGAGCGGCTTCATCTGGGACAACGCCCTCAAGCACGGCGTCTCGCTCTGGAACTTCGGCGAGTTCACCATGCAGGCCTGCGGCTGGAAGGACCCGGCCCGGAAGGGCGAGCCGCTGTGGGCCGATTATTGGGACGAGTACCTCCATGGCACGGGTCAGGTGAAGATCGGCAGCACGCCGGCCATCCCCTCGGTGGCCCCCTTCTCCCCGACCGACACGCTGGGCTGGAACATGGCCGTGCCGGACCAGTGGCGGGCCCGCTACATCGTCGACCAGGTCGCCGCCTGGGACAAGGCCGGCCGCATGCCCCAGCTCATCCTGATCTGCCTGCCCGACGACCACACCAGCGGCACGAGCGAGGGCTCCCCCATCCCGGAGGCCTGCGTCGCCGACAACGACCTGGCCTTCGCCAGGATCGTCGAGGCCTTCAGCCGCAGCTCGTTCTGGAAGGAGACGGTCGTCTTCGGCATCGAGGACGACCCCCAGAACGGCTGGGACCACGTCAGCGGCTACCGGACGACAGCTTATTGCGCCAGCCCCTACACCAGGCGCGGCGCCGTGGTCTCGACCCAGTACAACACGACCAGCCTCCTGCGGACGATCGAGCAGATCCTGGGACTGCCGCCGATGAACCAGTTCGACGCCACGGCCACGCCCATGTTCGACTGCTTCACGGGCCAGCCCGATCTGCGGCCGTTCGAGCCGGTCCCCAACAATATCCCCCTCGACACGATGAACCCGCCCAAGGACAAGATCGCCGACGCCCTGCTCCGCCGCCACGCCGTCCAGTCGGGCAAGCTCAACTTCCGCCAGATCGACGCCTGCCCCGAGGACACGCTCAACCGCATCCTCTGGCACGCCGTCAAGGGGTCGGCCGCGCCGTACCCGGCTTGGGCCGTCACGCTCGTCGAGGACGATGACGACTAAGGTCCTCAAAATCCTCGCATCGGCCTCGACGAAAAAATTCTTTTGAGCCAAAGCCGACCTGATGTAGAATCGGCCCGATTTTGAACCCGCGTCGGAAGGAGCGGACATGGGCGTGCTCACACCCGTCGACTGGATCATCGTCTTCGCGTATTTCGCCATCGTCCTCGGCATCGCCTGGAAGATCATGCGCGAGAAGCAGAAGACCTCGACCGACTACTTCCTGGCCGGACGCAACCTCGGCTGGCTGATCATCGGCGCCTCGATCTTCGCCTCGAACATCGGGGCCGAGCACCTCGTCGGCCTGGCCGGCTCGGGCGCCACCGACGGCGTGGCCATGGCCCACTACGAGCTCCACGCCTGGTGCCTGCTCGTCCTGGCCTGGGTCATGGTGCCGTTCTACATGCGCTCCAAGGTCTTCACCATGCCCGAGTTCCTGGAGCGGCGCTTCTCCCCGACCGCCCGGACGGTCCTGTCGCTCATCTCCCTCGTCGCCTACGTCCTGACCAAAATGGCCGTCGGCATCTTCGCCGGCGGCATCGTCTTCTCGGTCCTCCTGCCCGAGCTGAACTGGTTCGGCCTGGACAGCTTCTGGATCGGCTCCATCCTGGTCATTCTCATCACCGGGCTCTACACGGTCCTCGGCGGGCTTAAGGCTGTCGCCTACACCGAGGCCATCCAGACCCTCATCTTCATCGTCGGGGCGGCCCTGGTGACCTACTTCGGGCTCAAGGCCCTGGGCGGCTGGGGCGAGCTGCGCCGGATCGCCGGCTCGGAGATGTTCAACCTCTGGAAGCCCCTCGTGCCGCACGGGGTCCAGGGCGTCTGGGCGCCGGTCAAGGAAGCCGGCCGGATGGCCTGGTACTTCAACGACAACTATCCCTGGATCGGCATGCTCTTCTGCGCCCCCATCGTCGGCCTGTGGTACTGGTGCACGGACCAGTACATCGTCCAGCGCGTCCTCGGCGCCCCCAACACGCGCCAGGCCCGCCGCGGCGCCATCTCGGCCGCCTTCCTCAAGCTCCTGCCCGTGTTCATCTTCATCATCCCCGGCATGATCGCCTTCGCCCTGGCCAAGAGCGGCATCAACCAGCCCCTGAATCAGGAGCTTTTCCAGGGCGGGACCGAGCTCGTCCGGGCCAACGCCCAGAAGGCCTTTCCCATGCTCGTGGCCACGGTCCTGCCGGTCGGCGTGCGCGGCCTGGTCGTGGCCGGGCTGCTGGCGGCCCTCATGAGCTCGCTGGCCGGGGCCTTCAACGCCGCCTCGACCCTCTTCACCATGGACTTCTACCAGCGCCTCAAGCCGCACGTGTCCCAAGAGAAGCTGGTCTGGGTCGGCCGCGTCGCCACCGGGGTCATGGTCCTCATCGGCCTGCTCTGGATCCCGGTCATCCGCGGCGGCAAGGGCCTCTACGACTACCTCCAGGGCGTCCAGTCCTACCTGGCCCCGCCCATTTTCGTCGTCTTCTTCTTCGGCATCTTCATGAAGCGGCTGAACGCCAAGGGCTGCCTGGCCGCCCTCGGCACGGGCTTCGGCCTGGGCCTGTTCCGGCTGGCCGTCGACACGCCGGTCAAGCTCATCCCCGGCTTCGCTTACCCGCAGGGCTCGTTCCTCTGGATCGTCAACAACATCTTCTTCCAGTACTTCAGCCTGATCATCTTCCTGGTCAGCGTCGTGGTCATGATCGCCGTCAGCTACGCCACCGAGGCGCCGTCGTACGAGAAGATCAGCGGCCTGACCTACGGCACGGTCACGGCCGAGCACAAGAAGGAGAATCGGGCCAGCTGGACCACGGCCGACCTGGTCAGCTCGGGCATCGTCCTGGCCCTGATCATCGCCGCCTATCTCTACTTCACCGGGTGAGGCCGGCGGGCGCAGCGGCCGCGGCGGGTTGACGGCCCGGGAAGGGGCTTGGTATACTCGCGAGCTCATGGCCATCGGCCGTCCCAATTCTTCCGTCAGGGGTCAAACATGAAGCGTTTCCTTGCGCCCTCGAAGTCCGTCGTCATCATCCTCGCGCTGGTCCTGGCCTTCGCCGCCGCGGCCGGCCACGCCCAATCCGCCAAGAAGCCGTTGGGCTACGACGCTTATAACGGCTGGCGCTCGATCCAGGGGACCCAGCTGGCCCGCGACGGCCAATGGCTCGTCTACGCCTTGGCCCCGCAGGACGGGGACGGCGAGCTCGTCGCCCGGGACCTTCAGACGAACAAGGAATACCGCTCCCCCCGGGGCAAGCAGCCCGTCCTGACGGCCGACGGTAAATACGTCGTCTTCGCGATCGCCCCGGTCAAGGCCGAAGCGGACAAGGCCAAGAAGGACAAGAAGAAACCCGAGGAACAGCCCAAGAACGCCCTCGGCATCATGGACCTCGCCACCGGCCAGGTGACGACGGTCGAGCGGGTCAAGAGCTTCAAGGTGGCCGAGGACGGGAGCGCCCACGTGGCCTACCTCCTGGAGGCCCCCCTCAAGAAGCCGGACGAGAAGAAGGACGAGGCCAAGAAAGAAGAAGCCGCCAAGGAGCCCGTCGTCAAGCCCGAGGAAAAGCCGGCCGCCAAGCCGGGCGAGGAGAAGAGAGCCGAAGAGCCCAAGAAGGAAGAGAAGAAGAAGGAGCCGGGCACCGATCTCGTCGTTCGCGAGCTGGCCAGCGGCAAGGAGACCAGGATTGCCGAGGTCGTCGAGTACGCCTGGAACAAGCCCGGCACCTGGCTGGCCTACGGCGTATCCTCCAAGACGCCCGAGAACGACGGCGCCTTCGCCCTCGAGGCGGCCACCGGACGGACGGTGGCCCTGCTCAAGGGCCTCGGCAACTACAAGAACCTGACCTTCGACGAGAAGGGCGGCCAGCTGGCGTTCACCAGCGACCGCGACGACTACAAGGCCGAAAGATCGGCCTCCAAGCTCTACTATTGGAGCCCGACGGCGGCCCAGCCGGCCGCGGCGGCCAAAAGCGCCGCGCCCGCCAAGACCGTCCAGCCCGTCGACGCCGCCGTGGAGCTCGTCCCGGCCCTGGCCAAGGGCTTCCCGGCCGGGATGGCTGTCAGCGAGAACGGCAAGCCGCAATTCTCCAAGGACGGCGGGCGCCTGTTCTTCGGCATCGCCGAGGCCCCCAAGCCCGAGCCCAAGGACGCGCCCGAGCCCGTCAAGGTCGATATCTGGAGCTGGAAGGACCCCTATCTCCAGCCCATGCAGAAGTCCCAGGCCGAAGAGGACAAGAAGAAGACGCTCCTCTGCGTCGTCCACTTCCTGCCCAAGGAGAAGAAGTTCGTCCAGCTGGCTACGCCGGAGGTGCCGGAGATCGCGCTCTCCGACGACGCCCGGCTGGCCGTGGGCAAGTCCGACCTCGCCTACCGTCCGCTCGTCTCCTGGGACCAGTCCTACGAGGACGATTACCTGGTCAGCCTGGCCGACGGCTCGAAAAAGAAGGTCCTGGAGAAGAACCCCTACGGGGCGATGATCTCGACGGGCGGCAAGTACCTGCTGTACTTCCTCGACGACGACCGCAACTTCTACGCCTACCGCGTCGCCGACGGCAAGACCTTCAACCTGACGGCCGGCCTGGGCGTGAGCTTCGTCGACGAGGAGTGGGACACGCCCGACAATCCCCGCTTCTACGGCCCGGCCGGCTGGACGGACGGCGACGCGGCCGTGCTCCTCTACGACCGCTACGACATCTGGGAGATCTCGCCCGACGGCGCCAAGCGCCGGATGATCACCAACGGGATGGGCCGCCGCGAGAAGCTCGTCTTCCGCTACGCCCGGCTCGATCCCGAGACGCCGGCCATCCCGGCCCGCGGCCCCCTCGTTCTGCTGACGACGAACGAAAAGACGCGGGCCACGGGCGCCTGCCGCGTCGACCTCGCCGCCCCGGCGGCCGACCCGGCCAAGATCGTCATGCTCGACAAACAGCTCGGCGGACTGCTGAAGGCCAAGAACGCGGACGTCTACGTCCACACCGAGCAGCGCTTCGACGAGTTCCCCGACCTGTGGACGAGCGGCCCCGACTTCGCCGCCGCCCGCAAGGTCAGCGAGGCCAACCCCCAGCAGGCCCAATATCTCTGGGGCCGGGCCGAGCTCATCGACTACACCAACGCCGACGGCAAGGTCCTGCCGGCCGTGCTGGTCAAGCCCGAGGGCTTCGATCCGTCGAAGAAGTACCCGCTCATGGTCTACATCTACGAGACCCAGGCCATGGGCCTGCACCGCTACACGCCGCCGGCGCCGGGGACGAACATCAACTTCTCCCGCTACGTCAGCAACGGCTACGTCCTGCTCGTCCCGGACATCGTCTACGAGGTCGGCTACCCCGGGCCGAGCGCGGTCAAGTGCGTCATCCCGGCCGTACACAAGGTCCTGGACATGGGCTTCATCGACCCGAAGAGGGTCGGCATCCAGGGCCACAGCTGGGGCGGCTATCAGATCAGCTACCTGATCACCCAGACCGACATCTTCGCCGCGGTCGAGGCCGGCGCCTCGGTCGTCAACATGACCAGCGCCTACGGCGGCATCCGCTGGGGCACGGGCATGTCGCGGGCCTTCCAGTACGAGAAGACCCAGAGCCGCATCGGCGCGCCCCTCTGGACGGGGGCCCTGCAGTTCATCGAGAACTCGCCCCTCTTTTGGGCCGAGCGCGTCCACACGCCGTACCTGACCATCCACAACGACGAGGACGACGCCGTGCCGTGGTACCAGGGCATCGAGTTCGTCTCGGCCCTCCGCCGGCTGGGCAAAGAAGCCTACATGTTCAACTTCAACGGCGAGAAGCACGGCCTGCGGGAGCGGCCGACGCAGAAATACTGGACCGTCCACCTGGACGAGTTCTTCGACCACTTCCTGCTCGGCAAGCCCCGGCCGGAATGGATGGAGAAGGGCGTGCCCTACCTCGAGCGCGGCAAGCGGGACATCGACGCCCTGTTCAAGACCGCCGAAGACAAGAAGGCCGAGGCGCCGAAGAAATAGGTTCTTCTCCCGATTCGGGGACGTCCTTCTCTACAGCTTTGCTCGCGGATATCCTCTGGCTCCCCGGCCCCGGGAACCAGTTACACGGTTCCCCCCACCTGCGGTGGGCCCCCCCTCCAGCACGGGGATCTGCGAGGATAATCCGCTCTCCGCTGCGAGAAGGAGTCCCGGAAATGGGAGAAGAACCATAAACAATGCGCCTGTCAACGGGCGTCGAGGCCGACGACCGACATGGCCCCGACGGTCAGCGTGGCCCGGCGCGAGGCCACGGTCACGCTGACGGCGGCCGGACCCGCGAGGGCGTCGTATTCGGCCGCCCCGATCCGCCGGGCCGTGACCGTCCCCGACTGGGCCGGCAGGTCGACCGCGACCGTCAGCGGATGGTCGGTCTTGTTGATCAGCATAACCCCCAGGCCGCCATCGGCCTTGCGCACGGCGTAGCCGGTCAGGGCCGAGGCCGGGAGGTCCAGGTCGACCGCAAGGACCTCGACGGCAACGGAAGGGTCGGCCCCGGAGAGGGTCTGGGCGGCCAGGGCCACGGGCCAATAGTTCCGGGTCGGCCGGGGCGGGTCCATTTCGCTGTCGATGAGGCTGTGGGGGTCCGTGCCGGGGTGGAGGTGGATCCAGACATTGGCCGCCTCCGCCCAGACCAGGCAAACCCCGAGGGCGTCGGCCAGCCACAGGCCCTGCCGGATCGTGAATTGGTCCCGGGTGCAGCCCGCGTCCCAGATGGCGGCGTTGATCTCGTTCACGGCGATGCCGACCCGGGCCAGTCCCCGCGCCGCGAGGGCGCCGCGGACGGTCTCCAGCTCGGCCGCCAGGTCCTGGGGATCGTCGAGATCGATGCGGTTTTGGTTGCCGTTGGAGATCCACCCGCCGTAGTGATGGTAGCTGATCCCGTCCAGGAGTCCCGTCTCTCCCAGCGCGGCCAGGCGGTCGAGGAACCCGTTGATCCAGGTCATGTTGAAGCCCGAAACGACCGGGCCCATCAGCCGGGCGGCCGGGTCGACGGCCTTGATCGCCCGGGCCAGAAGGATGAACCTGTCGGCATACTCGGAGATGGTCAGCATGGGGTTCCAGGACCCGTCGTTCTCGTTGCCGACCTCGTAGGCGGCGCCGGCGAAGCCCTCGGCCACGAACAGGCGGGCCAGGGCCGCGGCCTCGTCCGCCGCGGCGTGCGGGACGCCGTCGATGGCGTGGTCGAAGGGGTTGAGCGAGAACACGGGCCGGGCCCCGATCGTCTTCAGGAAGGCCAGATACTCGGCGACGTCGATGCCCCAGTCCCAGTCCTCCCAGACGAGATGGTCGTTGCCGCTGACCTTCTGTTCGATCCAGCAGAAGTTGTTGGCCATGTTGCCGCCCGGGAAGCGGCCGATCGTCGGGCGGAGGGCCCGGACGAGGTCGTGGGTCTCGGTCCCCAGCTTCGTATCCAGGACCCAGGCCCCGAAATTGGCGCCGAAGACGAGGCCCGGCTCGATCGACCGCAGGGCGGCGGAGCCGATCGTCGCGACCGCGTCCGGATCGGGGCCGGGGGCCGTTGCGGACTGGCAGGCGGCCAGGGCGGCGAGGGCCAGGGCCGGGAGGAACCGTCCCCGCCGCGCGGCTCGCGTCACGTCATCCTCCCCCGCCGTCCCCGTCCCGGTAGGCCCAGGCGATCATCTGGTCGTCGGGCTTGCGAAGGGGCTGGCGGTCGAAGCCGCCGAAGATCTCCCAGCGGCCGAAGCCGGCCGCGGCGAGAAGCAGCTCGAGCTCGTAGCGATAGACCCAGCGCTGCGAGGTCTTGAACTTGTGGACCGTCTTCGGGCGCTGGGCCGGATCGAGCTCCCAGATCTCGACCTCCGAGTCCTGCCGCTGGGCGACGACGTCCTTGCGCCGGTTGTCCCACATCTGGACCTTGCCGCCGTCGGGGAGGACGGTCTCGTGCTCGAAGGCCGCGCGGCCCTCCGGCTCCAGCCAGTAGGCCGGGCCCGGGTAGGACATGTGCAGGACGAGGGCCCCGCCCGGCGCCAGGTGCTCGCGGGCGGTCCGTAGGCAGGCGGTCTGGTCGGCGATGGTCTCGCAGTGGGCGAAGCCGTTGAAGGCGCAGAGGACGCGGGCGTAGCGCCGGCCGAAGTCGAAGGCGCGCATGTCGGCCACCTCGGCCCGCACGGGCAGCCCGGCCGCGGCCGCCTTGGCCCGGAGGCGCTCGATCATGGGCCGGCTGGCGTCCAGCCCGTCGGCGTCGAGACCGGCCCGCCGCAAGGCCAGCAGGACCCGGCCCGTGCCGCAGGCGATCTCCAGGACCGGGCCGCCGGCCTCCCGGGCCGTTTCGAGCCAGAACGGGAGGTCGAAGTCGAGGCTGTCGAAGAGAAGGTCGTAGAGCTCGGGCGCGTCGTAGGGCGAGAGCAGGGACGTGTCGTCGGTCATGGGGGCCTCCGTTCCCATCCATCATAAGGGAGATGAGCGGGCCCTGGCAAATATGTTATCCTGGGGCCGCGGCCGGGTGCGCCGCAGGAGGACGATCATGGCCATCCCCATCTTCCAGGTCGACGCGTTCGCGGAGGAGCCTTTCAAGGGCAATCCGGCCGGGGTCTGCCTCCTGCCCGGACCGGTTGACGCGGCCTGGATGCAGAGCGTGGCCGCGGAGATGAACCTGGCCGAGACGGCCTTCCCCGTGGCCGAGGGCGGCGGCTTCCGGCTGCGCTGGTTCACGCCCAAGACCGAGGTCAAGCTCTGCGGCCACGCCACCCTGGCCACGGCCCACGTCCTGTGGGAGACCGGGCGGCTGGCCCCGGACCGCGAGGCCCGCTTCGAGACCTTGAGCGGCCGCCTCACGGCCCGCCGCGACGGCGGCCTGGTCGAGCTCGATTTTCCGGCCCGGCCGCCCCGGCCGGAGCCGACGCCGTGGGCCGACGCCGTGTCCGGGGCCCTCGGCCTCAAGCCCCGGGCCATCGTCTCGAGCGCCGAGGACATCCTCTTCGAGGCCCTGGACGAGGACGCGGTGCGCAGCGTGGCGCCCGACTTCGGCGCCCTGGGGGCCCTGCCGGCCCGCGGCGTCATCGTCACCAGCCGGTCGGCCGACCCGCGCTTCGATTTCGTCTCCCGCTTCTTCGCCCCGGCGGTCGGCATCGACGAGGACCCCGTAACGGGCTCGTCCCACACCGTGCTCGTCCCCTACTGGGCCGCCCGCCTCGGCAAGACCTCGTTCACGGCCTACCAGGCCTCGGCCCGCGGCGGCGTGCTGCACCTGAGTCTGGACGGCAACCGGGTCAAGATCGCCGGCCGCGCCGTCACCGTCATCAAAGGCGAACTCCTC
>JAEAMG010001446.1_pt1 | contig 18191 bp, 7 predicted proteins | sample 8958741 | NCBI WGS metagenome assembly JAEAMG01 (sample SAMN16933256, study PRJNA681125) | bioreactor sludge metagenome | isolation source: anaerobic bioreactor treating anionic surfactant - SDBS | place: India: Bengaluru | collected 2019-02-28 | reverse complement strand
AACCGCGAGACACAGGCTGTCCTGCCGCTGCGCGGCAAGGTGCTAAATGTCGAGAAGGCTCGCATCGACCAGATCCTCAACAACACTGAAATCCGCACGCTCATCACCGCTATCGGAGCCGGCTTCGGCGCGGACGAGTTTGACATCGCCAAGGTTCGTTATCACAAGATCATCATCATGACCGATGCGGACGTGGACGGAGCTCATATCCGCACGCTGCTGTTGACCTTTTTCTACCGCCAGATGCCCAAGCTGCTCGAAAACGGGTACGTCTATCTGGCCCAGCCGCCGCTTTACAAAATCACGCGTAAGCAGCGCGAGGAATACATTGAGAGCGACGACCAACTTACGCGCAAACTGCTCTTTCTGGGGGCGGACGACATGACCGTGAGATCCGCGGACGGCCGCACGCTGGCGGGTGACGAGTTGCGCACGCTGTTGGAACTGCTGGCGCAAATCGAAACAAGCGCCAAAGCCGTGGAGCGTCGCGGGGTGAAGGCGCACACGCTGCTCGGCCTTCGCAAGCCTGAGACCGGCGAGTTCCCGCGCTTTGTCACCATCTTGGGCGCGGGCGACGACGCCACGTTCAGCTACTCTTTCAATGACGCCGAGCTGGCCCATGCGCGGGCTGCGGCCGAGACGGTTTTGGGCGAGTCAATCGATCTTGCCGAGACGCAGGTTCAGGGTTATCACCCGACCCAGCAAATGCCCTTCCGCTGGCTCGAACTTTATCGGGCGAGCCTGCTCAAAAAACAGATCGACTCGCTGGTCGGCATGGGGTTCACCGCGGCCCAGGTCGTGGGCGGTGGGGCGCCTGTGGCACACATCGTTGAGGACGGCGAAGAGATTCCCGTGAACGCGCTGCCTGATCTCTTGAACACCGTGCGCGAGCGTGGGCGCAAAGGGCTGTCTATCCAGCGCTACAAAGGTCTCGGTGAAATGAATCCGGACCAGCTCTACGATACGACCATGGATCCGGCTCAGCGCCGCCTGCTGCGCGTCAGGCTGGAGGACGCGGTCAAAGCCGACGGCATGTTCACCCTGCTGATGGGCGATGAGGTCGAGCCGCGCCGCAAGTTCATTGAGGATAACGCCCTCAACGTCCGCAATCTGGATATATAGCGCTCACGGTCTTCTTGCCCTGTCTGCAGCGAAGCGACAGGGCACTCACTCCGTGCGGCTATTCCGTCACGACAGCACGGGATATTGCCACGTGCCGCGATAGGGCCGGCGCAGAAGCTGGTCCGCTTCGGCGTCATTCGTGGATTCTTTCACGCCGTCCCAGGTCACGCTGCGTCCAAGTTTCATCGACAGATTCCCAAGCAGGCTCATGGTCGTGGCGCGGTGCGCTCCTTCTATGTCGCAAAGCGGTTTACGGTTGTTTCTGATAGCGTCAATAAAGTCCGCGAAGAGCTCCTTGATGTTCTGGCCGTCCGGCTCATTGAGCTTCGACTCCTCATGCAGAACGGGATCTTTGCCGTTCGCGGGATAGAAGGTCCAGCCTTTCTGCCACGCGAGGTGGAAGACCCCCTTCTGGCCATAAAAGTAGACACCGACATTCTCACCTTTTTCATGCGGGTTGCCACAGAAAAGGCGGTGCTCCCACGTCACGGTAGGGCCCTCCGCAAAGGTCCACGTTGCGGTCTGGCAGTCAGGCGCGTCGCTGGTCTGTTCTTCAGCGGTTAGGATCGCGGGCCCGCGGATCGGTCGCCCCCCGACCGAATGGCAGGAGGTCGGATGCTTCATGTCGGTGATCCAGAGCACCTGGTCGAGCCAGTGAATGCCCCAGTCGCCAAGTTGGCCGTTAGCGTAGTCCAGAAAATTACGAAAGCCGCGGGGATGGATACCGCCGCCCCAAGCGTTCTTCAAGTCACCGCAGAAAGGCCGCAGCGGCGCGGGGCCGCACCAGAAATCCCAGTCGAGTCCCTTCGGCGGCACCTCGTTGCGCCAAGGGGTCTCTTGCCCCCCGCCGTAGGTGACGAAGCAGGTGATGAGCCCGATCTTGCCGATCTTACCGGAGCGGATGAATTCACGTGCGCTCCGGTTGTGCGGCGAGGCCCTGCGGTGTGTGCCGACCTGCACGGTACGGCCGTATTTCGCGGCGGCGTTTACCATGGCGCGCCCTTCCATGATCGTGTGGCCGATGGGCTTCTCGACATAGACGTGCGCGCCCTGCTTGCAGGCCTCGATCATGATGAGGGCGTGCCAGTGGTCGGGTGTGCCTACGATGGCGATGTCGGGCTTTTCCCTGGAGAGGCATTCGCGGAAATCCTTATAAAGCTTGGGCTTCGAAACGCCTCGCTTGTCGAGCGCCTCGGAGGCTTTCGCGAGCATACGCTCATCCACGTCGCACAGCGCGGCGAGGTCGCACACACCGCTGTCGAGGGCGCAACCCAGGATATTCATTCCCCACCAGCCCGAGCCGATGAGTACGACCCGGAACTTCTTGGCATCTTGCGCGCGAACGATGAAAGGGGCGGTTTGGGAGGCTAAAATCGCAGCCAACGAGACGGACGAAAAATCACGGCGTGACAGGTCCATGCGTGCTTCCTTTCGGTCGGTAGATAAACGAGTCCCAATAGAGACGGTCGATCAAGTAACAGTCGAGAGGCTCCTTTTCCGGATCGTAAGTGGCGGGCAAAACCCCATAGCGTTTCATTTCGCGGAGATATTCGGGTCGCGGTTCAAAACCGGACATGTCGAAGCGTTTGATTTCCTCAAGCCGTGTCTTCCCCGCATCGATCATTGCGAGCAACGCACGGTAAGCGGGGTCCTCTTTAGAAGCAAAGACCACGGCTTGCACGTTGTTGGTGTTGATGCACAGGCCAAGCCCGCCTGCGGCTTTGGCAAGCGGTGCGCGGAGGAAGAGCGATTTCTCGGGGCGTGACAGGTTAAAGAGCACATGACGATTGTGGCGGAGGCGCGGATCATCCATTTTCGGATCCCAGAAACTGAGACCGTTCTCATCGCTCAGGAAGCGGGGAAGTTGTTTATCAAGCTTGGTGTGGCAACCGGCGCAGCGGGTTTCGAAGACGGGCTGAGCGGCGCGTGCCGCAGGCCACTCCTTGTCGTTTTCGAGCTCCTGCTTGTTCTTCTGGTAGCCGCCGATCATGCCGCAGGCGAGCGCGGCATAGGTGCCGGGATAAGGCGCGCTGGCGTCGAGCCAAAGGGCCACTGTGGCTATCTCTTGAGGCGAGGGCTTGACGCCGTGATGCGGGCCATCGAGTTTCTTCATGAGCGGGCTGCCGCCGCTGCCGAGCGCATAGGGAGCGTAGTTGCTCTTAGCATAATTTCGTCCATCGGCAATCTGACCCCAAGCTGCGAGCGAGTAGTACCCCATGGAGAACATCGGGCCATGGTCGCCGCAGAGATCTATGCCACCCTTTCGATCGTCAGGGTTGTGGCAAGATACGCAGTGGCGGTCGAGGATCGGCTGGATGTACCGAGGAAAGTCGGGCACGTCAAAGGCACAGTCGCGCGCATCGATGGCCGACGGTTTCCGGCGCGCAGCCGTCACTGCGCCTGCGGCGGCGTATGGACGCGGCGCGCTGGCGCGCTCTTCGTGGCAGCCCGTGCAACCCTGTCGTTCGCCGGGCATGAGCTGGGTGAAGCTCTGCATGCGTTTGACGCAGCGACCTCGGGCATCGAGCGCGACGAAGAAGACGGGACGCAGAGCGGGTACGGCAAAGTGCGCGGAGCCGTCCGCCTCGACCGGCACGGTGCCGAGAACGCGCGGCAGTGTGAAGGTTCCGACATAGCTGAGGGGGTCCATGCCGCCGGTGTAATTGATGGGCTTGGGCAGGGACTCCAGAATCATCAGCTTCTTGACGGCGCCTTTTTCCACGTCAGCCATGTGGCGTCCTTCGTAAACGTTCTCGAGGAAAAATACGCCGTCGGGCTGCGACGGGTCCGTCTTGTCCGCAAGGAGCGCCTCGCGGTCATGCGGCAAGAGCGGACGTGGCTCATGTAGCCAGCAATCCTTGAACGATTCCGGCAGGGAGAACAGAATTTTTTCGGCGCCACTGTCGTCCATCAGCACGAGGTCCCGTTCGCGCGCGGCGAGGAAAAGGTCTTCGGACAGCGCCCACGGGTCACGGTAATTTCCGCTCTTGCTGACGCGGCGCAGGTTCTGCTTTACGTCCGGCCCCTGTTTGGCCGAGACGCGCGCGACGAAGCCTTTGTGCTCGACGCCGCCGTGGCCGGGTGAATCGATGAAGAGCACGTCCGTGCTGTGGGGGATGGGCTTGGCGTCTATAAAGAGGCCTCCGGGGTGCTGGTTGCCGAAAAAGATGCTGTGCTGCGTGCCGTCTGGATTCATGGTCCACAGGTGATGGTAGTTCACTTGGCTGCGGTCCACATACTCCCAGCGCATGTAGATCAACCGACCGTCAGGCAGGGGCCACGGCGTGTTGTCCTGCTCGATGTTCGCCGAGAGCATGCGGATGTTGCGTCCATCCGCATCGCAGCGGTGGACCGTGGCGACCTGCGTCAGCCAGCAGTTGACCCAACGCTTGGCGCGGCCCGAGACGAACACGATGCCATTGTCGGGAAGATAGCACGGTTCGATGTCGTCGTAAGAGCCGTCTGTGAGTTGCCGCAGACCTGTACCGTCAACGCCGATGGTGTAGAGGTGGTAGTGGGGGGCTCCTGCTTTACGATAAGAGAAGAGGATGGTTTGGGCATCATAGCTGACACACGGATCGCGTACGGCTCCTTCAGGGTCGTTGATCAGCAGGCGCAGCGCACCGCTTTGGATGTTCAAAACGCCTAGACGGCCTTGTGTTCCGTAAGTTGGGCGTTCTGGCGCGTAACAGTAATAACCGAAATTGGCGTACCAATGGCCGTCATCCACATGGTTGCGAGTCGCGAAAACGATTTCGTTGAAAGATCCATATTCGCCCGAGCGGAGCGCTTCGGCACGCGGTGTGAGATCTGGGGGCTCGTAGGCTTTGGGCACTTTGTTGCAGAGCGAAACGAAGTCATAGATAATCCAACTGCCTTTGTCGAGCGTCAGAACGATCTCGTTGTTTCCGACAATGAAACGGTCGGCAGGGATGGATACGAGCGTGCGCTCGGGCTTGATGCGACCCTCGGCATGCCCCGATGAGTCGCCTGAGCCTTCGGGCAACGTGCGGCTTTCGACGTCTTTGCCGTTAACGGCCAGGCGCAGCAGCGGACTCTGTAAGGCGTTGACTTGACCGACGATCAGCACAAGCGGTTGGGCGGGGGCTTCCGACAACGCGAAACGGATCGTGAAAGGATGCGTTTTGCCACCGGCCCATTTGTCGGCGGTGTTGGGGTGGATGTAAGGCCAATCGGACTGGGCCTTGGACGTGCCCACGGTGAAGAGAACCGGCTGTTTAAAGGAGGCGGTGAATTTCTGCCAGCCTGCGCCTTGGGCTAGAGCGAACTCGGAGGGGCTCTGGTCGTCTTTGCCGATTGAGAAGAGAACATCGGGCAGAGCGGCATGGAGCGATAAGCCTGCCCTTGCGGTTATGAGGACAATAAGCACAATCCGTTTCATTGTGAGCCCCTTGCTCTTCATGAACGACACCCGCTAACCACTGATTTGGGAAAGTTCCGGTTCCCTTCGTTGGGGATACAGCCCCGATTCATTATGGGCGAAACCTTAGCACACTTCGGATCGGGAATTCAAGCGATGAAACGGAAGGGACCTGTGGCGGTCAACAGCACGCTCATTTGCTGCTGAGGGCTTTGCGGAGCAGGGTCTCCGTGTCGCTGATGGAGGTGTCTGCGTCAAGCGCGGACTGCACCATTTTGCGGGCTTGGTCCTGAGGAAAACCGAGGGACCCGAGCGCGAGAATCGCGTCGCGCAACATGGCGTTTTTGGGGTCCCCTCCACCCGCGGTACGGCCCGCGAGCGCTTCAAGCGGATCGACTTTGTCGCGCAGCTCAACCACGATGCGCTCGGCGGTTTTCTTGCCGATGCCGTGGACAGAGCTGATACGCTTGATGTTGTTATCGGCGATCGCGAGGGTTAATTCGGAGACGGTCAAGCCGCTGAGGACACTGAGGGCCGTTTTGGGGCCGACGCCATTGACGCCGATCAACCGCTCGAACATGTTCTTTTCTTCAGCCTGAATGAACCCGAAAAGGAGCTGCGCATCTTCGCGGATGAGATGATAGGTGAGCAGTCGGCACGTCGCCCCGGTCGCCGGAAGGCGGTCATAGGTGCTCAAGGAGATGAGCACCTCATAACCGACACCCTGCACGTCGATGGTCGCGACGGAGGGCGTCTTCTCAACCAGCTTACCGTGTAGGAAGACGATCATAAGCCTTCGCTGGCGGAATCCTGTTCGAGGCGTGGCGCGTGCGTCAGCACGTAGCGCTCGGCCTCTGAGCACCAGAGGTCATTGTTGCGGCTGCAGATATCCGCAAGCGCGGCGAAATAGGGGTCCTTAGCACCGAGCTTCTGGAAGTCCGCGATCGCGGTCATGGGCATGGAGACATGGGTATAGACCAGCTTCTTGCCGCCCGGGATCTTGGGCAGGATTTTGGTGGTCTCCGCCACGGAGTCGATGCCGCCGACATGCGTGATCATGACCGAAGGCGTGATCAGCCCCTGCGCCGCGTAGTTCATCGAGTCTTGCAGGTCCTTGGTGTTACCTCCAGAGGAGCCGACGATGTGGTGGCCCATGTAATGGACGTCGTAAAAGTTGATCGCGGCCTTGAAGTCGTCGTGCGAGGGCCCCGCAAAGAAATTCATACAGCCCAAGTAACCGAGCAGCGCGGAGCCCTGCTCTATCAGGGCGGGAACAGGCGCGAAGACCATCACGTCGTCGTATCCCTGGCCGTTGTTGACCGCTTTGATGGCTGCGACCGGCGTCGGGGTGTTGCCGGTGTTCAAGTAGATCAGTTCGACGCCGCAGGCTTTGGCGTGGGCGACCGGGAAGATCTGGGCCGCGCGGTCGAGGCGGGCCTGGTCGATATCCGTTATGACGAGCCGCCCGGGGCGGTGCTCGGGGCCATGCAAGGCAAGGTCGATGGCGCTGAGGCCCATGGGGCCGGCACCCGCGAGGACGACCATCGAGCCGCCGTTCTTGATGCCCATCTGGTGGACATACTCGCCCGCCTTAAAGTGGTAGCTGCAGCGGTACGCGCCCACGATGCAGGAGACCGGCTCGGCGATGGACGACTTGTAATACGCGTCGCCGTCATAGGTGAGCAGACAATCGAGCTCCAGCACCTCTTTGGGAATCACAATGCGCGTGGCGTCGCCGCCGATCCAGCGGAACGAGTAGCCCGGCGCCCAGTGTTCATGGCCGGGGATGTTGAGCTGGGGCTGCACGCCGTACTTCTGCCCCACCCGGAATTTGTGCTGCCAGTTTTTGCCGACCTTGAGGAGCTTGCCGCAGAATTCGTGGCCGAGGATGATGGGGTTTGTGGCCACGTCGTCCGGCACGCGCTTGTGCTTGGCACCTTGAATCGTGGCCTTGTAATCCGACATGCAGATGCTGTTGGTTACGATGTCGGCCAGAATTTCATCGTCGGTGATTTCGGGCAGGTCAAAACGCTCGAGGCGGAGATCGTTTTCACCATAAAGACGCAGGGCTAAAGTTTTCATAAAGGTGAGCCTTGGAATGGGTGTCTAAAAAAGTAAGAATACCGTTTTTATAATGGCACCGACAAGGCGAAAAACCCGCTTGTGCAGAATTGGCCTTGAAACATCGCACCAAGAAGAGCAAAATAAAACTTTATTGCGACGCACGACGGATGCGTCTTGCGGTCATTTTTTTCACACACGAAGCGGAGAAGGGCTGATCATGCCATTCAAAAAATACGACAAGATTCTGGTGATTAATTCAGGAAGCTCCTCACTCAAATTCATGCTTTTCAGTATGGCGACAGAGACGATGTTGGCCAAGGGACTGGTGGAGCGTATCGGCACGCCGAACGCGAATATCGTTTATCAGCGTGACGGCCAGCCCAAGATGACACAGGGCATCGCGGCGGAGAATCACGGCAAGGCGCTGGCCATGGCCTGCAAGCTGTTGTCCGATCCGGAGATGGGCGTTTTGAAATCCCTTCGAGACGTGAACGCCATCGGCCACCGTGTGGTTCACGGCTCCGAGGAGTTCTCGGATTCGGTGATCGTCACCGAGGACGTGAAGGCCAGCATCAAGCGGTGTGCGGATCTCGCGCCGCTGCACAACCCCGCCAACCTCGACGGCGTGGTCGCGTGCGAGACGGTGTTCCCGAACGTTCCGAACGTGGTCGTGTTCGACACGGCGTTTCATCAGAGCATGCCCAGGCACGCCTTCATGTACGCGATCCCGCAGAAGTATTACGACGAGTACCGCATACGCAAGTACGGCTTTCACGGCACCTCGCATAAGTTCGTGATGCTGAAAGCCGCCGAGTACCTGAAGAAACCGGTCGAGGAACTCAACCTCATCACCTGCCACCTCGGCAACGGCTCGTCCATCGCGGCGATCAAAGGGGGCAAGGTGCTCGACACCTCCATGGGCATGACGCCGCTCGCAGGGCTGATCATGGGCACCCGCTGCGGCGACATCGACCCGGCGATCATCTTCTTCTTGGGTCGCAAGGGCATGACCGTCGATGAGATTGACAACGTGCTCAACAAACAGAGCGGCCTGATGGGCATCAACGGCATCGACAGCGGCGACATGCGCGACACGGTCAACGCGGCGCTACAGGGCAAGGCGGCTGCCGAGAATGCGCTCAACATGTTCGGCCACCGCGCGGCGTTTTACATCGGCGGTTACCACGCGCTGCTGGGCGGCGCGGACGCGATCATTTTCACGGGCGGAATCGGCGAAAACAGCGCGCCGGCGCGCAAGGCCATTATCTCGCGCCTGGAAGCGCTGGGGTGCAAGCTGGACGAAGCCAAGAACAAGGCGGTTTTCGGCACGACGGGAGTGATCAGCACCGACACGTCGAAATTGTCGGCCATCGTGATACCGACCAACGAGGAACTGATGATCGCCCGCGAGACTTTCCGCCTGCTGGCGGCCACCCTCAAGAAATAAGGAACGTTTATCCATGAGCATACTCGATTCGATGATTCCCCGCGCGATAGCGGCGAAAAAAACAATTGTTCTGCCCGAGGGCATGGACCCTCGCGTCATCACGGCGGCGGTCAAGGCCGCAAAGGTCGGCATCTGTAAGCCGATCGTACTGGGTACGCCCGCGGAGATCGCCGCCGCGGAGGCCCAGGCGGGCGTGACGCTGGCCTCGGCCGGCGTCCAGGTGATCGACACTACCTCCTCCGAGCTGTTGACCAAACTGGCAGCAGCTTTTTACGAAAAGCGCAAGGCCAAGGGGATGACCGAAGCGGAGGCGCTGGCGACGGTTAAGGGTAAGCGTCTCTACTTCGGCAACATGATGGTCGCGCTGGATCTCGCGCAGGGAATGGTCGCGGGGTCGATCGCCTCGACCGGCGACATGCTGCGCAGCGCTTTCCACTGCGTCGGCACGGCCAAAGGCATCAAGCAGGCTTCTTCGACGTTCATCATGGACCTCAAGACGCCGACGGCCTCGGGCGACACCACGCTGCTCTTCGCGGACTGTGCGGTCAATATCTGCCCGACCGCCGAAGAGATGGTGGACATCGCACAAGCCACGGCGGTTTCTTACAAAAAGCTGGTCGGCAAGCGGCCCCGTCTGGCGTTTCTCAGCTTCTCCTCCAAGGGCAGCGCCACGCATGAGCTGGTGGACAAAGTGCGCAGCGCGGCCGAGCTGACCAAGAAACGCTTTGAAGAGCAGGGTTTGGACGCTGTGGTGGACGGCGAGATCCAGGCTGACGCGGCGATCGTGCCGTCGGTCGGCGCCTCGAAAAACAAGGGCGGAGTGATTCAGGGCGATGCGAACGTGCTGATTTTCCCTGACATCCAGGCTGGCAACATCTGCTATAAACTGGTCGAGCGTCTGGCTGGCGCGACGGCGCTGGGTCCGGTGATTCAGGGCCTGGCCAAACCCGTGAACGACCTGTCGCGTGGATGCAGTGCCGATGACATCTTCGGTACCATGTGCATCACGGTGCTGCAGAGCTGAGGCGGGCTCCGCCTGAAACCCAAACTGGAATGATGAGATGGAGACCGATGGGTCGTCGTCTTCTTCCGCTATTCCTTTATTGTGTTTGCTTGTTTGTCAGTCACGAAATCAAGATTACGATTACGAATTCCCTTTCTCATCAGAACGGCTAGAGAGGCCTGCGCGCGGGGGAGGCTCTGCGAGCGGGAGACATCCAGGGGAGTTTGCCCGACCCCGGCAGAGGTTGGCCGTTACAATACCCAGGCGGCAGACGGTGACCCGAGTTGCGACACGCGCATGGGTGCGGCGAAAGTAGGCAGTCAGCTGAAACGGTGCGGCGACTGACGAGGTTCCTCATTCAGCCCCTCACGTCGAAAACAACGTCTCCCCGCGCCATCAATCGTGACGAGGCGGGCCGGACGCTTCGTTGAGCAGCCCCCTCAACCCTTGCGGAAAAGGCAATCTATGTTGCGGTAAGTGCAATTGCCGAGTCTTACGTCATTGAGTAGGATCATTATCCATAAAAGGGGTATCTGTCAGGTCGGCAGGCGATCAAGTGAGGAGGTTTTAGCATGCAAGAAAAGAAAGGGAAAGCCGTGAACCTACCATTGACTCGTTGTGTGTCAGCCGTGTTGGGTCTGGCCGTTGTGACGCAGCCGGTTTCGGGCGAAGCGCCTCGCTTGGGAGACACGGCCATCGTGGTTGCCGACCGGGCTCCGGCCAAGGCTTTTGCCTTTGATCTGAAACAGGTGCAACTTCTGGACGGGGCGTTCAAGCGAGCGCAGGAGCTCGACCGCGAGAACATGATCCAGGTCAACATGGACACCCTCTATTACCCGTTCCGTCGGGAGGCCCATCTCCCATCGCCTGTCAAGGGGAGCGACGGGCTGGGGTGGCCCGTGACCGGCCACATGCTGGGGCACTATCTCTCGGCGGCGGCGATGCTGTGGCGCAATACTGGCGATGAGGAAATCCGGAAGCGAGCGGATGCGGCCGTGGCCGTGCTGGCAGAATGTCAGGCCGCGCACGGCAACGGCTATATCGGCGGTTTTCCGGAAAAATCGATTTTGGAACTGGAGGGGCTGGTCAAAGACCCCTCGGTGCATGCCAACGTCCCGTGGTACTGCCTGCACAAGGTCTACGCCGGGCTGCTCGACATGACTGTGCTGGCTGGAAACCGTCAGGCACTGGATGTGCTGGAAAAGGCGGCCGGCTGGATTGAGAAGAACCTCAGCCAGCTGAACGACCAGCAGATGGAAGCCATGTTGAAGACCGAACACGGCGGCATGAAGGATGTTCTGATCAACCTCTACGCAACGACCGGCAAGGACGCGTATCTGAAGCTGGCGGAGCGCTTCACCCACCACGCCGTCACGGAGCCTTTCCTGCAGGGCAAAGACCCCTTGGACGGACTGCACGCCAACACCCAGTTCCCGAAGTTCATCGGGCTCGCCCGGCAGTACGAACTGACCGGGGACGCATCGCTTTACAAGGTCGCGACGGCCTTCTGGAACAGTGTCGCCAACGACCGCTCCTACGTGACGGGCGGCAACAGCATTGGGGAGCACTTCAGCCCCAAGGGGCGTCTCTCCGAGTTCGTCGGCAAGGACACCTCGGAAAGTTGCAACGAGTACAACATGCTGAAGCTGACGCAGCACCTGTTCTGCAGCGACCCCCAGGCGAAGTACGCCGACTACTACGAGAGAACCCTGCTGAACCATATCCTCTCGGCCCGGCATCCCGAGGACGGTGGCCAGCTTTACTTCCAGCAACTGGAGTCTGGCCGATCAAAGGGGGGGTGGGCGGTCTTTGCAAAAGGCGGGAACAGCTGTTGTTGCGGAACGGGGCTGGAAAGCGCCGCCAGGTTTGCAGACAGCATCTATTACCATGACGGTTCGAATGGACTGTTTGTGAACCTGTTCATACCCTCGGTCTTGGACTGGACGGTCAAAGGCGTTCGCGTCCGGCAGGAAACGCGGTACCCGGAGGAGGGGAAGTCGCAACTTCTCTTTACCTGTCAACATCCCCAGGAATTGATGATCCATGTCCGGCGGCCTTGGTGGGCAACCTCGGAGTTCCGGATTCTGATCAATGGCCAGCGGCAGGACATCGCGAGCACACCCGGCAGCTATGCGGCCATCCAACGAAGCTGGCAGAGCGGCGACATGCTCGAGGTTGTCATGCCGATGACGTTCCGCACGGAAGGATTTAAAGACAATCCGAAGCGGGTGGCCCTGATGTATGGTCCGCTCGTGATCGCGGCGGTGACCGAACCGGACAATCGTTACTCCGTTATCAATTCGGATATCCCACACCTACTCGACTGCCTGAAGCCCTTGGAAGGCCGTCCGCTGGAGTTCACCGCACCAGCCGACGTGTTTCGCACAGCCACGAACGACGCTCCCGGCAAAGTGATTTCTTTTAAGCCGCTGTTAAACATGGCGCGTGAGCCGTATGTCGTCTATTGGAAACTGCTTTCAGAGGCTGAGCGAAAGGCGGAGGCGGGCATTGGGCCAGCCAGCATCAAGGTGGAGGTGGACAAGCCGGGGGCCACCGTCAGTCCGCTCCTCTACGGCATCTTCTTCGAGGAGATCAACCGCGCGGGAGACGGGGGCATCTATGCGGAAATGCTCCAGAATCGGTCGTTTGAGGACGCGACGGTGCCGATCGGCTGGTCGGTCGTCAGGGGCGACGGCAAGATGACGCTCGACAAGGCACAGCCGCTCAACGCGAACAATCCCACCAGCCTCCGACTCGAAGGCCGCGTCAGCGTGGCCAACAACGGTTTCAAAGGCGCGCCCTACTTGCACGGCGAAGATCCTGCAAAGTGGCTACCGGCCTTCGAAAAGGGTGTCCAGGAAATGCCGAACGCCGTCTCGGTGAAGCAAGGCCAGGCGTATCAGCTCTCGCTGTACGCCCGCGGGCAGGGACCGCTGACGGTTACCTTGGAGAAACAGGATGGCACGGTCCTCGCCAAGAACGAGATTGACGGCGTCGGCACCGGATGGAAGAAATTCGATGCCACGCTGACGCCGGGCGCGACGGAACCGAACGCGCGGCTCGTTGCCACGGCATCGAACACGGTGTGGTTGGACATGGTGTCGCTGATGCCGCAGGGACAGATGTTCCGTGGCGATCTGTTGAAACTGCTCGCCGACATGAAGCCGGCGTTCGTGCGTTTTCCCGGTGGCTGCTGGGTGGAGGGCGACACGATGCGCTTCGCCTACCGGTGGAAAAAGACCCTCGGCGACGTCGCCGAGCGTCCGGGCCTCTGGAACCGCTGGGGCTATTACTCCACGGATGGGCTGGGGATGCACGAATACTTGTTGCTGTGCGAGGCGCTCAAGGCCGAGCCGCTCTTCGTCATCAACTGCGGCATGTCGCACAAAGAGAACGTGCCGCTTGACAAGATGGACGAGTTCGTCCAGGACGCGCTCGACGCGATCGAGTATTGCAACGGCCCTGCCGACTCGAAGTGGGGCGCACTCCGTGCCAAGGCCGGGCACCCGGCGCCATTCAACTTGAAATATATGGAAATTGGTAACGAAAACGGTGGCGAGGCTTATCAAGACCGCTATCCGCTGTTCCATGATGCGATCAAAAAGCGTTACCCGGACATGCACCTGATCCTTGACTACGTCCCGTGCAAGACGCGCCCGTCGGAGATCGTGGACGAGCACTATTACAACTCGCCCGATTTTTTCATCCGCAACGCCGATAAGTACGACAAATACGACCGCACCGCACACAAAGTTTATGTCGGCGAATACGCCGTCACGCGCGGTTCGGGCCGCGGCAACCTCAAGGGTGCCCTCGGTGAAGCCGCGTTCATGACCGGCCTGGAGCGCAACGGCGATGTGGTCGTGATGGGCTCCTACGCCCCACTGTTTGAGCACGTCGGCTGGAAGCATTGGAACCCGAACGCGATCCTGTTCGACGCCGCGCGCAGCTACGCCACGCCCTCGTGGCAGGTCCAGACGCTGTTCGGCCGCAACCGCGCCGATGTCATCCTGCCGACCACCGTCATTGCGCCGCTGATGGACGCTACCGAGGCACGCGGCGGCCTGATCGGCGTGGGCACGTGGCTCACGCAGGCCGAGTACAGGGACATCAAAGTCACGCAGGGCGACAAGGTGTTGTTCGAGGGCAATAAAGGCTGGAAGTATGTCAGCGGCGACTGGACGTGGGACGGCGATGTGCTCCGCCAAACCGGCACCGGCCCGGACCTCCGCGCCTACGCAGGCAAGAAGGAGTGGAAGGACTATACGCTCACCCTCAAAGCCCGCAAGCTGGGGGGTGCCGAAGGTTTTCTGGTCTCGTTTGCCGCGACCGATGAAAAAAGCAAATCCTGGTGGAACATCGGCGGCTGGGGGAATAGCAGTTCCGGCCTTGAAATCCGCGATGTAGAGGCTGAACGTGTTCCCTGCGCGATCGAGACCGGCCGCTGGTACGACATCAAGGTCGAACTGAAGGGCCCGACGATCCGCTGTTCGCTCGACGGCAAGCTCATTCACGACGTCGCCGCTGCCGGAGTGAAACCCCTGTATGCCGTCGCCGGGCTTGCCGGCCACGACATCGTGCTGAAAGTCGTCAACGTTGCCGATCGGCCGGAGGATGCGACGATTGAACTGAAAGGTGCCACGAACCTTGCCGAAACGGCTACGTCGACGGTCCTGACCGGCACCAGCGGCGATGAAGAGAACAGCTTTGAAGAACCGGTAAAGGTCTCACCCAAAGACGTTGCGATCCGGAACATTGCGCCCAACTTCCGCCACACGTTCCCGGCCAACTCGGTTACGGTGCTGCGCATGGGCAAACGCTAAACCTAAATCCGGCCGTTCAACTGTTCCGCAGTTGAGTTCAGACAGCTTAACCCTCATCGATAGAGCCTGTTATGAATCGATGGCCGGCCCGACAGCTGCGTGCCAAAAAGGTGCTGACCGACTAGCCGCAAAGAGCGCATAGAACACAAAGAAACAGGACGAAATCGAACCGTCTGCGGTGTTTTTTCTCTCTGTTCCTTGTCGCTTTGCGTTATTTACAACTGCGCTTTTCAGGTTCAACGCGTTTGAGAGGATTGATTCTCACGAAGGCGCGAAAGGAGGGGGCAGACAGGACATCACCAGGCGAACAGCGTGGGTGAAAGGCTGTCATGATCAGAATTTTGATGCGTCAGCCCTGAAAAAGTTGCCCTCTGAGCTTGACAGGGGACGTCCTTTTTCTCATCCTCAAACCTTGTATAATAGTGCCTTGTGTGGGACTGGTAAAAGGAGCACGGAAAATGAAAGCGATCAGTTTTTGCGGCTTGATTTTTGCGGCGTGTTTGGTTTGCGGGTATGGGATGGCGCAGGCGTTGCCGGCGGAGTGGATGGATGTGCCGTTCGGCACGTATACGGCCGCATACGAGGGCGGCAGCACGTATGACGCGGGCGTGTTCACGGTCACCGGCTCCGGCAACAACATGTATGACACGGCAAACGACGGCGGCCGCTTCGTGTTCCAGCCGCTGCTGGGCGACTGCGAGGTGATCGCCCGCGTCAAACTCCCGACCGACGCAGGGTTGAATTACGCCGCCCGCGCCGGCGTGATGATCCGCCAGCAGAACAACCGCGGCTCGCTGAACATGCTGTTCTGCCGGATGCGGGGCGACGCCACCAATATCGGACGGATCTCGGCCTCGGGCCGTCTCGCGCTCAACGGCACGACGACCGCCTTAAGCTCGAATGGTTTTGAGAACGTGTGGATGCCGCTGCGGCTGGTCCGGCAGGGCAACACCGTGCGCGCCTACCTGTCGCTCACCGAGGAGGCGACCGGCTGGGAGTTCTACCGAGCGCTGACGGTGCCTATGGGCGAGGCGGTCAACGCCGGACTTTTCGTGTCGCGCTACAGCGCCAGCACGGTGCAACTGATGACCAATGATTTCGACCAAGTGACGGTGCGGCAACTGGTCACTGTGCAGACAAACGCCACCGCAGGCCTCGACGTGTCGTGGGTGACCGACCTGCCGGGGCTCTCCAACGGCTGGAGCTACACCTACACCCTGACGCGCACGCCGGAGGGCGGGACGGCGGAAGAGCTGACGAACAGCCTGACAGCCGCGACGTACACGGATGCCAACGCCGTCACCGGCACCTATTACCGTTACGCGGTGACGGCGGTGCCCGTGCCTCAGGAGGGTTTCGACTCTCCGCCGAGCGTGCTGCTCGGCACCAGCGCGGCCGTGCGCCTGCCCTATGCGGTCACGAATCTGATGTCCGGACTGCCGCAGGGGCTCTTTGCGGGCTATTACTCGCCGACCGGCGCGCTCGTGCCGATCGTCTCGCGGGTTGAGGCTTCGGTGACGAACGCGGCGGTCGCGCCGACGGCGGCGACAACCAACGCCTATCGTGCGGTGTTCAACGCGAACCTTCTGGCGGAAGCGTCGGACCGCTATACGTTTTTCACCCATTCGGATGACGGCCTGCGGCTGTATGTGGCCGATACGCTGGTTTTGGACAACTGGGTTGGCGGCGACTACAAGGCCTCGTCCGCGCCGGTGTGGCTCGAGGCGGGTCGCTCGTATCCCGTGCGGGTGGAGTATTTCCAGAATACGGGCGGACGGCGCTCCGTGTTCGAGTGGCGGCGCGCGGGCGACCCGACGGCGGCAGTGGCCATACCGGAGTCGGCCTTCTCTCCCGTGCCTTTGCCGTGGCGGCACGAGGATATCGGCGAGGTGACGCTCAACGGCAACGCGGACTTCGATGTCGACACCGGTGCGGTCACCGTGACCGCCAACGGCAATGCGCTCACCAACGGCGCGGACGCCTGCCACCTGGTTTCCCGCGACGCTGACAGCGACTTCGACATCGTCGCACGTCTGGACAGCCTCACCGGCGACGGCGCGGAGCGGCGCGCCGGCATCGTTGTGCGCACCGACCTGACGCCGGGCGCGGCAGGCGTGGCGTTCGTCGCGGTGCCGGGCACCACGGAGTATGCCGTGTCGGTTCTCCTGCGCGGCGCGGCAGGGGCCTCGCCGACAGTCATGTCGGCCGCGACAGGGGTCGCAACGGGTGCTCCGCTGTGGCTGCGCGTGGTGCGCTCGGGCCTGACGGTCTCGGCGTATTATCGGGCTGCATCGGCGGGCGAGTGGACCTTGGTGCAGGCGGTCGTTCCGCCGTTAGGGCAGGCGTTCAAGCTGGGTCTGGCCGTCAGTTCAGCCGACGGCGCGGGCGCGGCGGAGGCGGTGTTCGGCGTCTGGGACGCCTCGGCCTATCTGGGCGTGGCGGTCAAGCCGACACAGGACGCCTACCTGCGGGCGAACAATGTCAACTACGGAACGGCGACCGATCTCGTGGTCAAGCGCGTCACGGGCGACACGCAGCGCGAGGTTTTCCTGCGCTTCAATGTGGCCGGTCAGACGGCGGCGCGTTCGGCCGTCCTGCGGCTCTACCTTCAGGCGAGGGATGCGAATCCGGCGGTGCAGGAGGTGGTGCTGCGGAAGTTTCCCAACCTCGAGTGGCAGGAGACGGCGGTCGTGTGGACGAACGCGCCGGGCGGGCTGCGCATGCCGACGATCTTCCTTGCGAACGACGATCCGACGATCGCGGCGCGTGCCTTCCTGCCGCAAGCCGGGCAGTATGTGGAATTCGACGTCAGCGCCGCGGTGCGGGAGGCGGCTGCGGGAACCGGCGACCTGACGTTCAACCTGTACCCCACGACGGTGGTGAACGGAAACCCCGCCAATTTCAGCTCCAAAGAACATGCGACCGCCGCGTGGCATCCGGTGTTGCTCCTGCGCTACGACGCGCCTCCGGGCGTGGTGGCGGACAGTGGGCCTGAGGCCGGAAATATTACCGTCGCTTGGCAGGCCTGCCCCGGCGCGGTGCTCTACCGCGTCTACCGGGCGGACGCGGTTGACGGCACCTACGCGCAAGTGGGCAGCGATACGGCGGAACTGCGGTTGAAAAACACGGGGTTGACGGCCGGTCAGCGGTACTTCTACAAAGTGTCCGCCGTGACCGCGGACGGCGAATCGCCGCAGTCGGCGGCGGTATCGGCTCTGGCGGCAACGGCCAGTACCGTCCAGATCGTCAGCGAAGACACCTATGTCAATGGCGGGAGCGTCTATTCCAACACTGTTTATGGAGGAAACACCACGCTCACGGTTAAGTACAGCGCGGCCAGCACGGCCACCC
>JAEAMG010001445.1_pt1 | contig 18202 bp, 21 predicted proteins | sample 8958741 | NCBI WGS metagenome assembly JAEAMG01 (sample SAMN16933256, study PRJNA681125) | bioreactor sludge metagenome | isolation source: anaerobic bioreactor treating anionic surfactant - SDBS | place: India: Bengaluru | collected 2019-02-28 | reverse complement strand
TGTAACGGATAATTGTCAAGTATACGACTCTCTGCATTGCTTTTGAGTTCATCAAGTCTTATTACTTTCCATTCCTCTAAAGTATGTTCTCCATAACTATACCACCTGAACACACCACTCTCATATATCATACCAACCAGAGGTTTCGGTTCAACAGATGTAACATCAACATAATCTACACCATCGATTGGTGATGGATAACCACTTTCTGTCCACTCAAATACATTGATTACCCTGGCATCTGACTGTTGTACACTTGCATACCACATAATTTTAATACCTCCATATATTTATATAACGTATTACGTTACCGTAATCCATTCTACTACACATTGCCCTGAACCACCGGTGCCACCATTCCCATTCGCGGAAGCGGCATACCCTCCTCCACCACCAGCACCGGTATTCGCAGCAGCAGCACTACCAGCAGAACCGCTAGTATTGCCTCCATTACCACCATCCCCGAAGAAACCAGCTCCACCGCCACCACCGCAATTAGTGGACGTCCCGGCAGCTCCTCCTTTATACCTCATCAAACCATCACCATGTATACCTCTAGCGCCACCATTAGCACCTCCACGACCAGCATAAGGTTGTGAGTTCCTGCCACCATCACCACCAAGCAAAGTTATATAAGAACCGAATGAACTACTTCCACCATTGCCTCCGGTAGGTGTAGGAGGTGTACCACCAGTACCTCCAGAACCTTGTATATAAGCAATAACATCTCCAGGAGTTACATTCAATCTTGCCCTCATCACCCATTGGCCACTGCCTCCTCCACCGCCTGCTCGTGCTCCACCGCCACCACCTGCTGACATTGTAACATATATGGTTTTAACATTATCAGGGACTGTGAAATTACCAGATGATGTCATATAACTTATATTGTTATAAGGTATAAGAACATCATCTGTAGTGGAAGCTGTCCTATGTGTATCGCTGTGCTGCGAAGGAGTATATGAAACTGGTTTTCCAGAGATATTAGACCAACTATTTAAACACTGCACAACTCCACTGGCATCCTTGGCATATAACTTGTTATCAGCAATATTCATAGCTTGTTCACCAAACGCTAATTGCGTAGCCAATGGAACCTGTGCCGGTGTAGAATTATGCTTGGTTATAATAGTATTAGCCATATTTAGAAATTACCTCCATCTATAATGGAAGTAGATTTAAGATAATCGCTGTATATAGTATCAAGATTAGCTTTATCAGTACCTGACATGAAACCAGCATTGCCAGAGGAGATAACAGTAGCATGCGCTGTGCCTCCAGCTCCGACATGTGCATAGGGTGCATATGTATTGTCTGTTACTTTAAGACCAGATGAAGACACTGCTAATGTAGAACCATCAAGTTTCACTTCTATAGCATCTGCATTTACGGTTATACCATTTCCCGCGCCTACATCGAGAGTATTACCAGATTTTGTCATACCGCCACCAGCAATAATTTGTCCTGCTCCAGAGAACTGCACGAAATCCAGTTCAGTCGTACCAAGAGCAATCGGGTCCGGTGTGGTTAAGATAAAACCAGCATTCTTGTTAACAGTACCTTCAGTTATGAATGTAAACAATCCTGCAGTTACTTCAGATGATGTATCGCAATCAGTAGAACGAGACCATGTTGATGTTGATGCGATATATATACCATTATTCTGTTTGGCAGTACTCTGATCTTTAACGAGTACCCTGTCTCCCGTAACAACAGCTATGCCATCAATTGTCTGTTCACCACTTAATGTTATAGATGCTGTTGTCGCTACTCTACAAGACTGTTTAACATCCGTAACACCCTGTATGGCATTATCAACATAATCCTTATTGACTGCATCAGTAGATAATGTTGGTGTTCCAACACCAGTAACTTTATGGCCAGCCATATCAACATTAGTAGCCGGTGCAGACATTTGATCAAGTCTATTTGTTCTTACCTGAGTATTAAAGTCAGAGATCTTGGATGCAGTTAATGTCGGTATATCACTTTCTGCCAGATTAGCACCTACAGTAACTCTACCTTTACTGTCAACTGTAAGCTTTGTCCATGAACCAGGTACAACTCCACTTAAAGCAAGTGTTGTGGCAAATGTTGTAGTACCAGAACCAGTAACATCACCAGTTAATGTTATTGTCTGATTTTGTGTAAGATAATTCTGTGCTTTAACAAATGCAGTAGTAGCAAGCTTAGTACTATTGTCTGAACTCGCTGCTGTGGGCGCTGTGGGTGTTCCTGTTAAAGCTGGACTATCTTTCTTAGCAAACACTCCTTCACCTGCAACTGGTGTAATATTACTACCAGTTTCACCTATGAACATTGTTTTAGACTGCTCAGACCATGCAAGTTCGCCCTGCGCCAAAGAAGGAGGGCTTGCTGTTACTGCACTCCTTTTAATACGGATAGTATTAGCCATTAATTATTCCTCCTAAAGTTTATACGCTATTGTATTAACATTACAATAGGCAATTAATCATAATATACGATATCTATTACATCACCTTCTGCAAGTAATGATGTCAATCCATTTACAGGATATACAGGTGAATTTATATCAGGTATTACACCTGATGTTGACCATATCAAATAGAAATACAATCTGTTATCCGATACTATAGCTGTATAATCCTGCCCATATTCCTGCGGCAAACCATGTCTAGGAAACATTTCAGTATCAGCTTTTGCACCAGCATCCATACTTGGATTAGATAACAATACAGCATATCCATTCAATATATCCTGCGCGGTTAATGTTATCTCTACATTATGTGGCGCAACACCACCAGTGCCGCCACCGGAAAACATTGTCTTATTTAATACTATATAATTGAAGCCTTCTCCATAAATACCCATTAGAATTCATCTCCCCATAATAGGAAATTGACATTAGTTGCAGATGAACGCACATATATTCTATCTTCTATACTCGCCGTAATATCAAGCTGCAAATCACATGGAGAATGTGCCGATACAGCAAAATCCTCCAGCACTCTATTATGCATTCCCAATGTGTCATTGCGCTTTACATGCCATATACCGATATTAACTGCCGTACTGTTGCCATTAAAACAATGCAATGTGTTTATTACTACCTGCTTACCTATAGCTACTGTATACATGTTATGATTCGTATCAATGGCAAATGTCGTACCATCTATACCTATAGCACCTAACTGTTTCTTCATTGTGTCACCTACTATCTATTAAATATTGTATTAACAGCTTCCAGAACAACCTCTGGCAGCACGAAAGCTTCTTCTATATATTCAGTATTTTCCCACATATCAAACTGATTATTACGCAAATACTTACGATCCTTTAGTATATTAATGTTCTCAGTGTACCCAAATATCTTAGGGTCTGAGCGACCGAATATTACAACACCATACACTTTCTTATAATGACATAAATGAGGTAGAAAACTGTCTATAGTAACAAAAGTCTTACAGCTATATATTAAGTTATCAAGCTCACCTAAATTCTCATATTCAAATATCCTATTGGCTTTATCACGTACAGCTTCTATAACTGGCTCATCATTGCGTACTATTTGAACACAACTATATCCTACGCTATTAGCAAGTTTTACAAAGTCTTCCCAGTATGGATAATTCTTGGGGTTTATATTACCATTACGCAGTTTCTTACTGTATGGACTGATAATAATTTGATGCATTATAAATACATTCTCCTCATAGCTTCTATAATATTACCTGACCAATTATGCTCGGCCATCCATGTGTAAATGTTATGTTTTGTTATATCAGACAACATTAACTTAATATCAGCAATGCTTACTATATTAACACCATCTATGTCATCAAACACATCTTTATTGCATACAGCTAATATTATCTGGTGATCGTGATATTTATCAATCACTTCTTTAATTATATGCTTGAATGCATAATGATCACCTATGCCATTGTCTAATACTATAATCCTATATTTATTGGGAGTTACTCCCCATTCTGCAAGTTTCTTGGAGAATATATCTTCATCATGCGCCCACATACCTTTGTCTCTGTAAGAACGTATCCCACCTTCAGGATTCCGCAAATGCCATGTTGTAATAGTAGGCAATACAGATAATCCCCAACCATTACGAAACATCTCATGAGTGAATATAGTCTCTTCTCTATGCCCGACAGGGGATAAAAAAGGACAATATCCATGTCTACCTGCTTCTTTGCGGAATAAGAATGAAGAGTATAAATGTTGGACACTTATAGGTTCCGGGGAATTATGTCTGAACCACTGCATATTAAGGCCCATGTGTATATCAGATATGTTATTAGTGACATAAGATGGACATTTATTACCACCAGTTGTCGGCAATACCAAACCCGCAACAGCACCTATCTTCTCATGAATATTTATGTGCTTAAGAAGATTCTCAAGCACATTACTCTCAGGCACTGTATCATCATCAAGACGCCATATATAATCAGTTATTACTGTATCTAATGCGTGTTGGTGATTAGCCACCTGACCTACGCGTTTCCCAAATACAACATAACTTCTTATCTGTTTCTGATGCATTAAGGCAAACAAATCTTGATATAGTGGTTCTTTTTTGAGGTTAAGATGAAGCCCATCATCGAATAACAATATCTTATCTGGTGTAACTGTCTGATTGATTACAGCGGATAACACGAGTGGTAACGTAGTGTAATATCTGTCTTTGGTCGATATTGTAACAGTAACTGACAATTTTATACCCCATCATTTTAATGATACGCTGTTGATAGTATAATAACAAACTGGAATACCATAGTCAAGAATAGAACGTGAAATATTAATTAATACAAAACTTCACGTTCTATCTTAGCAATATTTATATATAAGTTATTGAGGTGTCTTACTGACAGCCATAGAAACTGTGGCCTTCATTACATAATCCTTCCACTTTGCCTCAAGTGCAGGATCAAACATTTGTTCCGGACTAATAACAGGCGCCTGTGCCGTAGCAACATGTTTGCCTAACGTGCCTTCTACAACTCTAAGGACACCACTATCAAGACCCTTTTCGATCTTGTCCAAAGACATCTGGACATGCTCACCGGTCTGCATGTTCTGCATCATACGGTTTAAATCCTTAGACCTTGGCTCACTTATACTTAATATAGTACATGTTATAGGATCATAAAACCCAACAACATCTTTATTCCTTGTATTTAATTCAACTATTAATCTGCCTTCTCTCATGATATGCTCCTTCCATTAAAATAGTATAAGGGTACCACACCAAGCAGTACCCTTATACTTATAACGACTAGTTGCCTATGTTCTCCACTCTGATCGGTGGGAAGTAAGTAGGAGCTGCAGCAAGGTTTTTGCAAACAACTATACCGCGTCCCTGATCAGCGATACCTATACCATAACGTTCTTTTATCTTAACACAGTGAATATCGCGTTTGGGTTCGTCGAAATCTTCAGTAGACATTTCGTCTTTCTGAATTACAACACCAACGTTGTTTCTATCGATTGCAACGATATCAAACCTCTTATTCACCCTGTCAAATGGAGCGTACGGAGTGATGATTACATTTACAGGTATTGGAAGGTTTCTTGCAATAACTTCTTCCGGGGATGGCATTTTACTACCATAAGCAGCGGCTAATGGTTTACCGGCCCATACATCTGTATAATGTATCATATTCCTACCATAAGCACCTATGAGTTCATTCTTGAAGAATGTTATAGCAGCCATAGGATGCATGATAACATCTGTTACAGTCTTTTCGTTATACATAAGAGCTGCAAGTATGTCAACAAAGTCCATTATAGATAATGTATTGTTGAGGTTGTTACTTATGTCAACACCGGTAGGCTGATAGTGTGGATCTGCAGACATTGCATCAAATAACACATGTCCATGTCTCAGCATGCCGATTATACACTGTTCTTCTTTCATGCGAGCCATTGCTCTTCCTGCTGCTCTTAGCCAATAACCCATATAATCCCACTGGGTATTTTCCATAGCTTCTTCAGTTATACGAAGCATGAGACCATACTTCTCAACTTTGATTGTCAGATTTCGATATTGAGTCATATCGAAATCCTGCTCTGGATATTCCTGACCTTCAGAAACCATGAATGCTCTTATCTCGCCGAGTGCTGGGAACTGCGTAACAGTTCCACCTGAGAACTGTATTTTATCAAATAAGGAAGACACTTTGAATACAGGTTCTGCTCCCTCAATAGCTGGGCCTATAACAACCTGTGGAACAAGAAATTCGGCCTTACCGGAAGTTGTCATTTCCTGTATTCTCGGATGTCTAAGGTCTTTTGCCATTAACATCTCTCTGAGATTACCACTTAACTCCCTGACATCATGTGGAGCCATAAGCTTACGTTCTTCTGCTTTAAAGAGTTTACGATAGGTCTCTATCTCTTTGCGCTCTTCAATAAACTCATTGGCTGCTTTAATCTTATCCTGTGTTTCTTTAGCTTTGTCTTTTACAATTACGCTCATTATTATACCCTCTTCTCCTTCTCAGACTACTTATTAAAGAAAGTGCAGATATAAGCAAGGCCAACAGAACCTTTCCAGTCTGCATTCGTAGGAATACCAAAAGTCTGATTATTGAGCCATGTATAAGTGAACCTATAATCGTCTGTTGCGGCTAAAGCTGCACCATTATTGCTCATAATCACTACTACACCTGTGTGTCTGTTAACCTTATAATCCTTGTTCTCTTTCAGGGTAACTACACCGGCTGCGAAACCATTAGCAAGAGCATCAAACTCAATAACAAGTTTGCTTGGGCTCGGCTCTACCATTGTAGGATTAACTGCACCAGCTTCACTACGTGCTATTGGTTTATTAGTTGTTGTTATAATGTGCTGTGAATTTGTAACAGCTACATTAGAGAATACTTCTGTTGTTACTTCCTGAACCATTCTCACACCATCTGTAAGACCAGGGATACCCATGAAGTCTTTCAGATGTGAAGGCCATCCGTATTCATCAATTTCACCATAGTTGGTGGGCCAGAAGCTTTTATCATTCTGTAAGAATGCCCTTGGATCTTTGCCATAAGGTACGGGATAAGGCTGCATGTAATCATAGTCTCCATACATTCTTCTCATACCGTTTGTTGCTTTGAGCATAACAGTCTGTAAAAGTCCTCTCATTGGAATGTTTTCTATATAAAGAACCTGACCTATTTTCTGTATTTCACTGGCAGCTAATGTTGCTGCTGAAGTATCATCTGGTATCCATTTCATGAAATGACCCATATGATCACACTGGACGTAATCGCCAACACGGAGGTCATATGCTACATTTAATCTGTAATCTACATTGTATGCCTGACCTACTGAATTTGTTACACCTCCAGGAGCCATTGTAGTCCCGGAACCTCCAACTGCAGCACCTGTCCATACGAAATCTGCATAATAAGGATCTTTTATGAGTGGAACCATAAGATACTGACTTCTATCGATAGCTGGTCTCAGTCTATCGATAAGTCTGTCATCAATATAATTATATGCATGCTGGAAAAGATTTCCTACAGGATGCATATTTGCTGGTCTCACATAACCATTTGATTCCGTCACTGAAAGACCTGTTCCATTACATATTGTTAATACTGGTTTATGATAACCCATTTCGTCCTGTTCCATACCAGCTATTGACATTATCATATCTACACCTGCAAGTATCTGACCTGGTCTTGCAAATGAACCAAAGAAATTGTTATGGGCTCTAACAGGTAACTTTCTATCAATTAAAAGCTCTACAGACGGATTGACAGAACCACTTACTCTGCCAGAACCTCTAGTTACCCAATCTTCTGTTTGTAACCGATACGCACCTTCTGGGTACTGTCCGATTGCCATGTCTTAAACCTCCTTAGTATTACCGATTGATTTCAATCGTGTCCAACTTTCAACTATACGCTGAGACTCTTCGTCTCCTTCTAAAGCTTTCTTAATTGTTAATATATCTGGTTTTATCAGAGTACGAACATCTATACTTTCATCAACTACATCATTATCGTTCTCTGACTTTGTAGGTAAAGTCTCATTTGTTATCACTGGTGGCTTACTCAGTACTATGCCTTTACAATACTCATTAATAAGCTCCAGTAACATATCATCACTTTTACCTTTATATTCATTGAAAACTTCTTCACGTTCCCTGACAGACTCTCTGTTAGTTAAATACTTAATGTCTAAAAGTCTGTCAACACGTTCTCTATGTAAAGACTCTTTGGTCGCCTGCGCATCGGCAAGAGCTTTGTTCTGTGCTTCAACAGAAGCTACAATAGCCATTTCTAAGCTATCTATTGTAGTAGTAAGTTCCTCAATCTCTGCAAGATATGATTCACACATTTCATTGGCAGCAGATAAATCATACTGTAACTGTTTTATGGTTGACTCAATACTGACAGTAATTGACTCTTTACTAACTTCGATACCAGCTTTCTTGGCTGCACGTTTTAATTTAGCAAGTGCTCTGGCCTTAGCTGCAGCAGAGAATCCTTGTACCTGGTTAATACGAGCAAGAGCGTTTCTGAGATGATTCTTATCGATACTACCGTCTGATTTCTTATATGGCAGCTTTCTGACTTTCTTACCGCCTTCCGTCTTAACGAGAGCGAATGCACTGTCTGGCAATGCACTTCTTGTCTTAGACTTGAGTTTGGCTTCATCTGTTTTGTCATCTTCCTCGGTACCATCTTCATTATAGAAATATGAATATACCTGTTCTTCTTCCTCTGAAGATTCAGATTCAGTATTACTGGTTTCTGTTTCAGCAGTATTATCAGTAGCTTTATCGTCAGCTTCAGGCTCAGACTGTTCTACAACAGGAGTATTCACTGACTCAACAACCTTTATCGAGTCAGGGATGGTTGTGATACTTGATTCAACAATACTTTCTGGAATTATTGCTTCAGTCGCCATTCCTTCACCTCCTGTATGTTTGATACTTGAGCTACCATTTAAAGCGACTATCTGAGCATTCTCATCAGCCGGGATAGCTACTACTGAAACTTCTTCATGTATAACCTTTATTGGTATCCATTCACAAGTGATAGCATCAGGATCTTTACTGGCTTCACCATCTTTATATCGTTCACCACGCCAATGACCGCAATACTCTCTAACTATACTCTTCCCACATATGGAACATTTAGCATCTTTAACCATTGAACCAATTGAGACAGTTAGATAACGACCATCACGTATCTTAGTGAGAGCATCTGCATCATCAACCTTAGCCCACAATTTAGTACACATATGATGATCGTTAAACTCAGCTTTGAACACACGTCCAATAGTATTATCAGCATCATCTCTGTGATCTTTAAGAACTGGTTTGCCATATGGTTCTGTCCATGAGGGAACTCCATCCTTCAATGTTTCAGTAGTATAACGGATCCAGTTCTTTGTGGTACCAACATGAATAGCATTAATCTCAATTATATTCGTAGAGGATTCATTTAATTTGCGGATATTGGGGTTTTCAATAACGAACTCTTCTGTAACACGATAACCGTCTTTAACCTTGACTACTGGCACTTACTCCACCAACCTCGACTACTGCCGGTATAGCGACTAACTCACATGTACATTGTCTTGAGTGCGGGGGTATTTTGTCGCTAAACCCTTCAGAATAATACGCTACATCATCGCTGCAATCACAATTACCGTGAATTAGCATAGAAGATTCTGACTTTAATATACTAAACCACGTAACCTTTGTCAATACACGTTTTGCAACATCTTTCAAATGTTCCTTCAAAGAACTATTAAAGAACTTGTCACCACCACGTTCTAAACCCATAATAAGATTAGCTATAAAGATATTACTAGCAGACAAAGATGTAATAACGAACTTATGTATCTCTGATTCATAATAATCATCGACATTGAGTCCGCTTGCCACTAAACATTTAGTGTTTATATACCTATATATATTACGCAACTGTTTATATAAACCGGGCATATCACAATAATCAAACTGATGCCCTTCTATATAATAAGCAGTTAAATCATAATGTTCTGTTTTACGTTTGGGGCCACTGCGTTTGACATGCTGGTTGGCTGGTTTAACTTTATTATCAACTGATTTAGCCTGAGCTCCGGCAGCAGATACTGCCGTCTTGGCCTCCAGCAATTCTTTACTAACCATCTCATAGAACATAGTCTTCTTATCTTCATCTGTAAGACTATCTTCACCTATCTGGCGTCTCATTTCATCAGCAGTTATAGTACTGTTAATCCACTTATTAATAACACCAGCTTCCTTCTTTATCATAGTCTCAAGCTCAATCTCTGGCCACTCAAGATAAACTTTATCATCTTCATTCATTGGATCAAATCCACCTTCCTCAAGCATATCATCAAATATCATTTCTGCACCTAATGATATCCTGTTTTGGAAAGCTTCAGCTCTATCATGCATTTCTGTCGTTAAAGCATCTGCAGTACCTCTGTTAGACGTATCTCTACCCATTTGTACAGGGCTAACATTCAAACCTGTAAATGTCCTGTTCTCAAAGTAATTAAGATACGGAGTAGGATCCATAGCTTCATCTTTAGCGCCAACAACATTCGTCTCTACTCTTTCATTAGTAATGAGATATCCATCAAATGGCATTGAGGACACTGTCTCTGTCATAGCATTAACTTCTTCCTCTGAACCCTGGAACCCGGGTTGAGGTAAACCGACACGAACATGATAGATAGGGAATGATGCACGATATAATAACCTGGCAGAATGTTCTTCTAACATCCTCAGAGCTCGTATATCTTCTATACAAGCTGCTACACTTGAAGAACCAAACACATAACCAGGCTCTTTATTAATATGTATGTGAAGAACCTCAGAAGTATCATAAACAGGCCACTGCCCGCCTTTTGGAGGAGCATCTGGCATTACATGGACACCATATCTGTTCTCTTTGGCTGTGCATATATCTCGTTGCTGATACTTAACTATATTATTGTTTCTATCCCTTAAAATATACATACTCGCCGGATGCATAGTAAACATCCCAACGAGTATATTCTCTTCGGCTGCTGGAGCCGGTGTAAAACGTTTAGCAACAGGTGTTTCTTCGAATACCTTCTTTATATATGCATTAGCATACAAAACAAGAGAATGGGCAATTTCACGTAGAGTCAAATCAAACGGAATACCTGTTGAACGCTTTATGATAGCTAAACGCTTAGTTATATAATTCTTAGCTTTAGCATTCTTACTTCCTAAATACCAACCTCTTTTGAATATAAGATCTACATATTTATTAGTTGATACCTGGCAATAAGAATCATTATCATATACCTTCTTTAAGGCAACAAGGTCAACTTTCGAATATTCAAACTTACGTTTACGTACTACTCCATTGTTATTAACCAGATCGCCATCATGATTGTCACTATATGAACTACCATAAGTATCACGATGCGCTACCGGGCTAACACCTTGAGCTTGTGTTGGATTCTTTACAACTAATAAAGAACTCTTACGTTCTTTGCTAACAGCACGGTCTGTGAAAATAACCCTGCCATTGACACTAATCATACCGGCGTCTTTCCTTCAGTTCCTTCATTGTACGCTTATACTCTGCTGTTTGAGTTGGAAACTTGTAACGCTCATTCAACTGCCCTGGTTTCCCATCAGGGCCATCCAACCATTTGCCATTTCCATTATACACGAATTCATGAGCACATTCAAGATAGTTATCACAATAAACTTCACCAATAGGCCATAATCCCTTCTGATAAAGCCTGTCACCACAACGTGGACAACCCTTTTTGACTAACTTCATAAATTCTTCATGCCCAGGATGTTCAGGGACATAGTGTTCTTTCATAATAGCTGACATATATCAAGCATTCCTTTCATTTGGTGTAACATTAATATAACTTTCACCAGCTTCATTAATATAACTTTCACCAGCTTCATTAATATCTTCTTCCTGCATTAATTGACCTACATTACTAAGCATATTTCTTATATTACTGTATTTATTAACCTGATTCAAGAGTGCTATATGATTTTCTGTGAGGAATTTCTCATATTCACTCAATTTAAGCATATCCTGTATGTTATTTATGGCTTCAGTAGACACTTTCTCGGCACCAACGATAATATCGACTAAAACATTGTCAACATTAGCCGGGAAAGCAGGTAATTTGTGTATAAACTCATATAATGGCTTTAATGCATATTGCCTCGCTGTATAAAGACCATCTCTTACTAAATTAGGATATAATCGTAAATAATGGTTTACTAAATTGATGCTTTTGTATATTTGCCCCATAAGTAAACTCTGATAATGGTTAATTTGTGTATTTATTAGATTTAACACATTATTTACAGGCAATTTATGCTTAACAAGCCATATTAACGCTTCTCTTACCTTCTTCTCCTGTTTTAATGCTTCTGTTTCCTCTTCACCATAAACTTTAGACGTAGAAAACTGTATCCTGCCACTAAAACCAGTAGTACTATTAATTATACGTTCCACGCCTTGTAATGACGAGTTATAATACAATCTATATGCCCTATGCATATAAGGCTGTAATATAGGTTCATCTACATCCATATTGTTTATGTCAGTATGTCCAGCTATATCATAACATTCGAAAGAGCGTCTGGAAAATGCTAATATTTGACCTGCACCATATATAGAATTAGTAATCTCAGTATTAACAAGGTTATTAATATCAACCTGGCTTAACTTATCGATATTATACATCTTCGATATGAAATCCTTTATAGGCATATCAGAACTGGATAATACAGAATTACCTTTGTTTATCGTCGCATCAATTAACCTATCTATTTCACTATATACTGTAGAAGATATGCCATTTACAGAAGACGGTAATTGCTCTTTGGTAATACTTGTCGGCAAAGTATAATAATCACCAGTGCCACCTGCCTTCTTACGTGGATCAATTATAGACTTCTGATATTTATAATTAAGTTCTTGCTGATTATAGTCTTCTTCCATTACCATAAACTCCTTGAGAACTTCTTTAGACTCTGTATACCTCTGGATATTACCATACGATTATGCGGGTTGTCACCTCTTCTTAACGCCCATCTATCAGTGCCAAACCATGCTGGATTAACTTTGTCTATGGCAAAATCATGATAAGACAGATATTTCTTATTGGCATGTTTTACTAACTGTTCTACCGTAATAGGTGTACGCTTCAATAATGACAGACGTTCAGTCCTAAATATGTCATCATAATTCTGTACCAAAGCCAGGTTGGCAAGACACAAAGCATCAACACAGTGATCGTCTTTGTTTGTATATACAGGCCTACCACTCGCACCGTACCTTACTATAGCATAATTTATAAGCTGCATCTTCATAACATCATCATGTGGATTCAATACAAGGCGCTTATCTTCTATAGTACGCTGGAGCATATTAATCATAAATGGTTTAACATCCTTATGCTCTATTGTACCATCAGAAGGATCCGTTACTGCAATCTTAGACGAGAAAGATATTGGCTTCACTATCCTATCAAGCATTGTTTCCTTATGAGCTTTACCATATAACTTTAATAATTCAGCCTGCATTTCACCAAATCCTCTATCTATATATATCCAATCAGGACGCCATATCTCATTTAACTTAATCAACTGGTTAACAGCATTCGTTAATGTATATTCACTCTGAGGTACCTGTGTCCGGTTGAGAACGTGTATTACTCCATCTTCCATAAGCTCAACAACAACCATATTCGTTGGCGCACCGTACTTATCCCAGTCAACTCCAATAGCACGAGGTCCACCCTGCCAGGTTGGTGACTGATAATAACCATAGTATGGATTATAATAAGGCGGTGTCATATAGAAACCATCGCCTCTGGAACAAGCATAATCAATAAGTTCTTTATTGAATACTCCGGCATCTTCAGTGCCAAATTCGGCAAGTATCTCACGTTTATAAGCTTCACCAGGATATTCGCGTTTTGTAAATGCTTCAATCTCGGCATTCCAATTCGGGTTGGCCAATGGTGCAGGATAATAGAATTCTTTCCAGCCTCTTGACTTATCCGTACACCACTGATAGAAGAAACCACGTTTCCCGGTAGGTGTAGAAGATGCCCACATAGATATATTGGGATGTTCTATCCTAAGAGCAAGAATTGTTTCCATATCTGTAGTAGACAGATAGTCAGCTTCATCAATAATAATGAATTCTGCGCCCTGACCTCTGATACCTACTGCTCCGGAACCGGATTTAGTACCTGCAGTGAAGAATGATATAGTTGAACCGGATGTAAACCAGATCTTGCCTGGTGTTTTGATGTTTCTAGTAACACAGGCTTTTAATTCAGGAGAGGGTAATATGAGTTTGTTCATTATCGTGTCATATATGATTTCATAGTGGTTTTTACCTGGTGTTATTATGACTACACGATAATCCTCATTAGCAAGTGCTTCGTATACAGCTTTTACAGATAATACTACTGTTTTACCAGAACGTCGGCCTATTCTTAGAACAACTTGATGTTCATTACAGTTTAATATCTCTTTCTGAAACTCCCGAAGTCCTTTCTTCAGGTAAGAAGCCATGTATTTCTCTGAGAAATAAATAGGATCCAAGAGATGTTGATAATCCCTTAGATCTACTGTACTGTCTCTTTTAATAGTCTTCTCAGATAAATCTATCACTCATTAACCACTTAATATGCACCCTGAGAACCTAGATAGCGTTCTCTGTTCGTCGGATGTGACGACATATTAGATGCAAGATACGTACCGCCAGCATAAGCACCGGCCCCGACAACCAGTAAAGTAGCACCCACTGCGGCGCCGAGTATACCAGCTCCAACTTTGACTTTACCAGCATTACGTCCCCACCAATTAAGTCCTGGCTTAGGTTTATATCCAGTAGCAGGCAAAGGGCCAATTGGCCTATGATAAGCTGTTTTACCTGCACTTTTAGAATAATTGTATGCTATTGCTTCTTCACGCATAATGCTACCATACGTCTTATTACTATATGGACGATGTCTATCAAATACACCATCAGCACCAGCTACAAAACGCGCATTCGGTGGTGGAGGATGAATTATCGGTGTTTTCCCTGGAATACTTGCCGCCCTAGCTTTATCAGCTGCTCTACGATCTGCTCGTGCCTTATTGGCTTCTCGCGTTGCTATTGACGGATCAACTCTATATTTTACACCACCACCAACTAATTTAGATGCCAAACCAGTTTTATCATTAAACTGTTTTAATGCATTATCATCAGGTTGCCATATGCGCTTAGTAGTCCAATTTTGTGTTGGATTCTTTGCTGCTGCTTTTATGCTATAAGAACCCCAATTTTGTGTAGGTTTATCAAACTTTCTACCCATACTAGCTTTTGGCCCCATTATTGGCTCAACTCCTGCTAGTATATCATCATATATATCATAAGCCAATTTTATCCCCTCATCCTCCTGGCCTGACTACGAGCTATATTAGCTGTTCTATTTAAATCTGACATTGCAGAATATCTTCTTTGTTGTGCAAGTTCAGTGTCTGCGAAATCATAATGTGTAGCATACGGTGTTGAATGTATTCTAGTAGAAGCTATCCTCTGTGTTCCAACTTGATGTGCAGCCTGCACTATAGGAGCAACGGCAGGTACAAAGGTCATGGCCATCATGGCTCCAGAAAAATAGTTCCATGCCGCCTGAGTACCAATGGCTTTAATACCAGCTGAAGCTACATGCTCACCGGCCATACGGCGTTGTTTGTATTCATCCAACGCAAAGTATGTACCAAGTAGAAATGGTAAACTGGAAACTATATGTCCTAACATTATACTGGTTCTCCACCGGTTACAGCATTTAAGCGTATCTGCTCTAAACTTTCAGGCGTAATCTTAAAAGATATCTCTTCGCCACAAGAACAAGTAATATTAAATACATACGTATGATGCCACCCATCATATATTGGCACAGAGTCATTTGGTAAGAAATCAATAGAAGATTCTTCTACATTTGTACTGTCAAATATATATTGTGCGTTTTCCATAATACAACTCCTTATCGCATGTTGTGTGCTGCGAATACCATATCTCCGCTGGCACCTAAATTATATGGATGTTCTCCTCGCTGTATACGCTGAGGCATAGTATGCGGCGGCAAAGCTCTATTAGCTGACAATCCATATGAAGCAACACTCGCTGCAGCACCTATCCCAAATGTCATAGCAAATCCAGGATTTAGGTAATTATATCTTGCTACATCATAACTAATTGCTGCTACAGGGTTTACGGCATTAATAGCACTCCTTATAGGCCCTGCTGGTACATTAGCAAATGGCGGCAATTCAGTAGCTTTAGCATATTGCCCGGCAACTGTAAGTGCACCCATGCCTATTGCCCCCATAGCTCCGATAGCAGCGACACTTCCGACAGCTCTCCTGCCTATAGTGTTAACAGCAGCTTTGCCCATTCCTATTGTTAAAGCTTTAGTGGCACCAAGACCAAAATCAAGCATTTTCTCTGCACCATATCCGACTCCCTGCAAGATTTTACCTCTCAGTCTTGCTGCAACCTGTTCCATTTGATAACCTATTCCTGGCATATTATATTACCTACCAATCTGTACCAAATACAGTGTTCACTGCAGTACGTGGAGCCCATGTGGCACCTTGCCATGCGCCACCAACTATACCAGAACCACTAAACATACCTCCGACTGCTCCTAATGCCGCAGTCCTGGCTGTAATCCTACCAAAATTACCTAGTCCACCGCGACTTAATAAAGAGCCTGTTGGATTTGCTCCTATCATGAAACGACCTATTTGCTCGGCGGCACCATAAGAATATTTATTACCACCATAAGTCCCAGCACCCCAATAATTCTTTGACTTTAATGCTTCTTGTATAGGTTGAAAATTATGCACCCCGAATGCTTTAGCAGCTATAGCTCCATTACTTGTCTGCGCTCCTTTACGTGCACCCCAATCTATGATATGTTCAACACCAGACTTGATATAGTTTATGGCTTGATTAGAAACAGGATTGGCTCCTTTAACACCATGCTGCTCTAAGACTCCTCCAAGCATATTGGCAAGCGATTTCCCACCACGCATAGCCATATCAACCAATCTCCTTTACTATTGTATTACTAGATTTCTTCTTAAGAGATATCATGAATTTGCTTATATCCATATTATCACTTCCACCACCGACACGTGACTTAGATTTCCTTGTACCATTCAAGCTATCTAATATCTTATACTTCCTATTAGTAGCTTTCTCCAACAAATCTATAGCGACATGTGGCGCGGCTTCCTGGATAATAGTGTCATTCTTATTAATAGCCTTATCTACCATCCCCACCATAGGTTCCCGGGCTAATAGTTTATTACATCTATCTATAGTAATGTCACATATAATAAGATCTCTCATCATAGTCAATTCCACATAGTTGTCATCGGCTATATTGAGAGATTTCTTGTATTCTTCAACTTCATTTATAATAGTAGCTATCTCAGGTACACATCTGTCGCCTATACGCACTTCTTTAACAGCCCATGAAAAACATGTATCTACATATGGGCAGGCTGCACCAGTACATTTAGCTGGTACATGAGCAAACAACGCATTCCTTGAGCTCGCTCTAACAATAGCTTCATTCAAATGGAACGGATTTCTAACATTCCACTCTATCGGCAGGCTATACCTGTTAGTGCTAAGAGTGTTAATATTAACATTAGTATCATCATTACCTTCATGTAATATATCCATATTAAATAGGCCGTCTCCAATAATGGTTCTTTGTAGTACCATCACTGGGTTTGGGAATCTCTACATACTTAAGCGGATGATTACAGTAATTACATACCCTATCATCTCGTTTGTTGGAAGAAGAGACCAATAATTCCACTTCTTCACCACAAAATTCACACCTGTAAACACATAACATAGAAAAATCCTCCTATATATAGCTTCATTCTATATCAGCCAACTCTAAAAGTCAATCCCCATAGCTAATTTGTAGCTTCCTTGTCAGTATAACAGTCAAAATCACCATTTATATAGCCACGTAAGATGTCCATGATAAAAGAACGCAACGTTATTCGCTTATCGACTGCTATCTTCTTTAATTCCCAATACAATTCTTCATCAATAGACACATTTATACCTTTTTCAGCACACCTAGCAGACATTTTTACACCTCCATCCCTGGAAATAACACATTTTCACGC
>JAEAMG010001418.1_pt1 | contig 18216 bp, 16 predicted proteins | sample 8958741 | NCBI WGS metagenome assembly JAEAMG01 (sample SAMN16933256, study PRJNA681125) | bioreactor sludge metagenome | isolation source: anaerobic bioreactor treating anionic surfactant - SDBS | place: India: Bengaluru | collected 2019-02-28 | reverse complement strand
GGGAGAAGTTTCATTTCAAATCTCCTGGAAACCAGCTCTCTCTGTTCGAGGATTTTTCGGATTTCGTCTAAATGGAGGAATGTGTATCCGGATTTCCGAACAGCCTGTATCAGGCGGACAAAGGCCTCCGCGCCGATGCCGCCTTCCATTTCGGCATGGACCGGAAGGACATGGATGCCTCCCGCTTCAAGATCGGCGATGATTCTCCTCTCGCCATCCCCGACCCCTGTCTCTTCGAGGCAGGGAAGATCGGAAGGAATCTCCATCAGGTTCGTCCCTTCATGGACAAACGGCTCTGTCGCCCTTGTACAGCTCAGGTAATCCAGTCCCATCTCGCTCACCAGAGAAATAACACGATCATCAATGAGCCACCCAGGGGCGGCAAACGATGTCGGTCTTTTATCGGTCAGGATTTCAAAACCCTCCAAACCGCGACGAAACCACTCCCGAATCCATTGTTCCGGTTGCCTGAACAATTCATCCTGCCATCGACGGTGGTCCCATGCATGGAATTGAACCTCGTGACCCTCCCTCAGGAGACGGACGACCAGTTCGGGAAAAGATAATGCAATTTTGGGGGAAGGGAGCAGCGTCCCGTAAAGGGCGGTTCTAAAACCATAGAGGCTGCCCGCATGGGTCCGAATCATTTTTTTGAGAAAGGCGGGGTTCCTCAGTATCTGTATCATCGCCCTTCCCGATGAATCCGGTCCGATGCTGAGGAAAAAAGTGGCCCGAATTCCTTCCCGTTCCAGCAGCGAAAGGAGCCTGGGAACCCCGTGTTTCATCCCCTGGTAGGTGTCGACATCGATTTTCAGCCCCAGGATTCTGGTCATCCCTTTTCCTGAACGGTGAAAACTTTTCAGCGCCGCAAACGGATCATCGGCTATCTGCGAACGGGCGGTTCGTTCTCCTCGAGGAAGGAATAGAGGGTCATCCGCAAAGAATTCTCCAGTCCGATGACCGGCGACCAGTCGAGAAGGGTCTTCGCTTTATCGATGCTTGGCTTCCGGGTATAGATGTCCTGATAGCCTTTTCCATAATAGTCGCCGGCGGGGACTTCAATAATTTCCGAATAGGTATCATCCGTACGATGATTCGGATGTTCTCTGAATATCTTCTTCAGCATATTTGCCAGCTCCCGGATGGAACATTCGTTATCCGGATTGCCGACATTGATAATCTGATTCTTGCAGACGTTATTCCGGTTCTCCAGAATGCGCAGCAATGCCCCAATTCCGTCGTCCACATAGGTAAAGCAACGTTTTTGTCGGCCACCGTCCACCAGGGTGATCGGCTGCTTTATCAGCAGATCGGCGATAAACTGCGTGACCACCCTGGAACTCCCCTCCTTTGCGGCATACAGAGAGTCCAGGCGAGGGCCGATCCAGTTAAAGGGGCGAAACAGGGTAAATTCAAGATGCCCGCGTGTTCCGTATGCATAGATCACCCGGTCTAACAACTGCTTGCAGCAAGAGTAGATCCATCGCTCCTTCTGGATCGGTCCGACAACCAGATAGCTCTCGTCTTCCGTGAATGCGGAATCGCTGCAAGCCCCGTATACCTCCGAGGTGGAAGGAAAAACGACTCGTTTATGATATTTGACACACTCCTTGATGATGTTCAGATTCATTTCAAAGTCGAGATGGTAGACTCCGATCGGATCTTCCACATAGAGCTTCGGGGTGGCAATTGCCACGAGGGGAAGAACGACATCGCATTTCTTGATGTGATATTCAATCCATTCCCGATTGATCGCAATGTCCCCCTCGATAAAGTGAAAACGCGGATTCTGCAATGTTTTCCCGAGGCGATCGTCGGAAAGGTCCATGCCGTAAACGGTCCAGTCCGTCTCGGCGAGCGTCCGCTGCGTCAGGTGGTGACCGATAAAGCCGTTTACCCCCAGGATCAAGACGTTCATTGGAGCCGTATTCCTTCCTTGTCTTTAAAGTAACGGATGATTTCGTCACCGGCCATCCTCTCGCCCCCGACCTGCAGATCGAGCAGGCGAATTTTTCCGCTTCCCGTAGAAACCAGAACCCTGCCGTCATTGATTTCGACAATCCCGGGGGTCTGCGTCTTTTCTCCATCCTGATTTCCTTCTGGCGCTCCCCACCAAACCATCAACGTGGATCCGTCCGGCAACTTGCAAAACGCCCCGGGATAAGGATCCGTCACGGCACGGATAAGGTTGTAGATTCTCACCGCCGGCCAGTTCCAATCGATGCGACCATCCTCCGGCCTGCGACGGCCGAAATAGCTCCCCCGGGAAATATCCTGCGGGATGCAGGGGGCCAATCCGTCCCTCATCAGCGGAAGAAGTTCGTCGAGGAGCGTTTCCGAGGCGGCACAGAGCTTTCCGTACAGAGTCAAAGCCGTATCGTCCTCCGAAATGCGTACGACCTTTTGTCCGACGACATCCCCCGCATCGGCCCTCCGGACCATGTGATGAAGGGTGACCCCCGTCCGGACCTCCCCGTTCAACAGAACCCAATTGACGGGGCATCGACCGCGATACGCGGGAAGAAGCGATCCGTGCAGGTTATATGCCCCTTTCGGCGGGATTCGGAGGATTTCTTCTCCGATCATGTGGCGGTAGTAGAACGAAAAAATCATCTCCGGCTGAAGTGCGGCAATCTTATCAGCCATTTCCTTTTGATTCAGATCGGCTCTGCATTCGACGGGAATCCCCTTCCCTTTTCCCCATTCCTGCACTGAATCAAACCACCGTTTTTCCGCAGGATCGTCCTCGTGGGAATAGATTTGGACAATCGGAAAACCTGCACGTTCGAGGGAGTTGAGGCCGGCTATGCCCATGTTGTGATAGGCAAATACTACAACTCTCATGCATCCCCCCCGGGTGAAAGAGAATCATCGCCATGGATGTGTTCGATGACATACTCGGGCCGTTTGCGAACCTCGCGATAGATCCGGCCGATATATTCGCCGGTCAGTCCCAGCGCAAAAAACTGAAGTCCCACAAACACAAACAGAACGGCGAACAGCGTAAAGACCCCCTGTGCCGCCCAAATCACCCCGTACAGCAGACGCAGAATGACAAGCGCCAGGCCGAAACAAACCCCGAGCATGGCCAGCAGGATCCCGCCGTACATGATGATTTTGATGGGAAGTTCGGAAAAGGACGCCACCAGATCGAATTGAAGGTTGATCAATTTCCGCAGCGGATAGTTCGATTTTCCCCCGTGTCTCTCCTCATGGGCGACCTCGATCTCCGTCACCCTCTTTCCGAAGTGTGTCGCAAGGGCCGGGATGAAGGTGGCATGTTCGTGACAGGCGTCACAACGATCTCACCCCGGACGATTGAAAAACCGGCCAGAATAGCCGCATGCTGTCCGTAGTTCCGGGTGAGTTCTATGATTCGAACTTCGGGATAGATTGTAAACGCCTTCAGGATTTCCAAAGAGCGATCCCAGCTTCCGTCATCCACCAGAATGAGTTCCCAAGGCCGTTTCATCCGGGTCATGACGGTTCGGACTCGGTTGATCAGCAATGGAAGGTTTTCCTCCTCGTTGAACACGGGAATGACCAGAGAGATCATTGCGGTCCTGCTCCACTCCTTTCCATCTGCAATCATTTTCAGTCGCCCCGCGAGCCCTTCAGAATCGTCTTCACCGACGAACATACATAGGAGACATCCGCATCATCCATCTCCGGGAAAAGGGGAAGGGATAAGATGGCCTGCGCCGCACGCTCGGTTTCCGGCAACCTCTGCACTCCGAAGCGCTCCCTCACATATTTCAGCAGATGACACGCCGGGAAATGGAAACCATAACCGATATTGTAATCGGCCAAACGTTCCATAAACCTTCCCCTGTCCATGGACAGGATCTTCACCACAAAGAGGTGATGGGAATGAACGTGCGGGTAGGGAGGATCACCCGGCAGTTCCAGACCGGGGATGCCTTTGAGCTCCTCCCTGTAAATCTCGACAAGTTCTGTCCTTCGTCGGTTGAATTCGTCAAGCCTCTCAAGCTGGGCAATCCCCAGGGCCGCCTGAATATCCGTCAAATTGAATTTCCAGCCCGGCGTCTCGATATCATAGTCCGGATTGCCGCTTTTGCCATAACGCTTCCAGGCGTCCCGTTCGATCCCGTGAAAACGCAACATTCGAAGCCTTGTCTCCAATGGATCGTCGCTGTGCGTGATGAGACCGCCCTCACCGGTGGTTATATTTTTAATCGGATGAAAGGAAAATATGGCAATTTTTCCGAAACCGCCGGCATGAACGCCCCGATATCTCGTTCCAAGGGCATGGGCGGCGTCTTCGATAACCGTCAGATGATGTCGATCCGCCAATTCAAGGATTCGATCCATTTCCGCAGGCGCACCTGCAAAATGGACGGGAATGATCGCCTTGGTCCGCGGAGTGATCCGGGCCTATGGAAGGCCGGCTCAGCGGCAAAAAATCTTTTCGTATTTCCATCAAGACCCCTTTTCCCCTGACCGATTCAAAAGCACCAGCGCATACCGGCTATTATGCCATAAGAGATGGAGGTCTGGCACCTCTTTTTTCAGTATCGCCAGCCGGTCTCCTTTCCTGGTTGCACAGTATACTGAGCCCGTGGCCCGCGTTACGTGAAAAAACGAATCCGACGTCAAAAAATAGCGTTCCCGTTCTGCCGCAGGAAGCTGTTCGGCGCCATATCTCAATTCGCCGATATCGTCAACGACCGGGGTTCTTTTCCCCGTATAGAAATCGATCCCGTAAAGCGATATCCCGTACTGGTAAAGGATTGCGTCGGCAGGAACGTATTCCAGGACCGCCTGGGAGAGCGGGTAGGCCGATTTGTACGGGGAAAGGTATTTCGCAACCGGCGGTATGATCGAAATGAAATAAAGCGCAAACAACAGATAGACTGCAGCGAACCATCCTTTTCCGGCCTTGTTCCGGACCCTGCGCGGGATGATGATCATCATGAACTGCAGCAACGCCGGAATGACAATCCACGGCCACCATTCGCTCCAGGGGATGCGGTTGGTCGGAAGAAATACGGGTGCAAAAAGAATCACCGTGAAAAGAAGGGGTTGCACGATTTCAAGCAGCCTGCCGATCCGTGACGCGGATTCTCTGGAACGATCCGCATATCCTTTTTCCTCATAACGTCGAAAGAGATGACCGAAGGCCAGAGCAATGGGCGGGAAAAGCGGTGTCACGTAAGGGACCAATTTCGAGGAAGAAACTGAAAAGAAGACAAGAATCAGGCCGAACCAGGCCAGCAGCAGCTTTTTTTCGACATCCTCGAATAATTTTCCGCGCATTCCGAGCCTGGCGATCACCTCGGGTAAAAACGCACACCACGGAAGCGTTCCGATCAGAAGGATCGGCAAATAGTAATAGAAAGGCTGATAATGACCATGGATCCGGGAGACATAGCGAAACAGATGCTCTTGGAGGAAAAAAAAACGGAAAAAATCGGGATGTTCGCGCTGAATCAGGATCAGCCACGGGATGGCCGTAGCGCAAAAAATGAGGATGCCCACAGGGGAAAAAAGCGCGAATAGGTCCCTCCAGCGCCTGGATAGGAGCAACCAGGTCAAAAGGATGCCGAATGGAAAGGCGACTCCGATCAGCCCCTTCGTCAGAAACGCCAACCCGCTGAAAAAATAGAGAAGATAAAGCCATGCCTTTTTCCCGGGCGTCCCGGCATAAAATCGGAAACCGCACCAAATCGCCATACACACCATAAAGGCAAGGGGCATATCGAGTATATTGATTCGTCCGATCGCCAGATGAAACAGGAATGTGGTCAACACGGCTGCGGCATAGAGTCCCGTTCGCGCATCGTGAAAAAAAAATCCCATGTAATAAACCAGAAGGATGCATCCCCACGCGCAGAAGGCTGCAAACAGACGTGATGAAAATTCATTTTCTCCCAGAATCCGGAAGAAGAAGCTTGTCGCCCAGTAGCTCAGCGGCGGCTTTTCAAAATAAACCGTTGCCTTTAGTCGAGGTGTCACATAGTCTCCGGAGGCGTTCATCGCGGCGGAAATCGAACTGTACCTCCCCTCGTCCGGTTCCATCAAAGGGATCCACGAAAGGGGAACAACATACAGCAGCAACGGAACGAGAAAAAGAACCACGATTTTAACGGATCGGTCCCGCAGCATATCGGCCTCGGATCTAAATGAAAACCACAATTTTTCGCGGGATTTGTATTCCACAGGCCAACCGGTGTTGTCAACCGATTAATCCACGGGGATGTTCGGCATCATGATCTTCTCAAAGCCGGGATGAACCGGTGGCAGCCGGGTAGATTCTTGACTTATCGGTCAATATGTGTGATGCAGCATAGGCCGTTAAACGTCCGATGACCATCATTCCAGATACGGGAGGCCGCCGAAATGCCGATCATTGAATGGAAAAAAGCAGAAACAACCGGCATCATCACGATGAACAACGTCGAAAACAGGATGAACTCCGATTTTGTCTCCGCCCTTTTGACAGCCTTCGACGAAGTCGAGAGAGACCCTGCGATTTCATCGGTGATCATCACTTCCAGCGATTCAAAAAACTGGTCGCAAGGGCTCGATCTCCAATGGATCATGGACGCCATGGCCAAGAAAGATCTCGGGAAGATCAAGGGGTTTTTATACGGCCTGAACCAAGTTTACAAACGTGTTCTGCTCTACCCCATGCCGGTCATTGCCGCCATCAACGGACATGTTTTTGCCGGCGGCGCGATTCTGGCCTGTGCCTGTGATTTCCGTTTCATGAAGTCGGATCGCGGTTACTTCTGTTTTCCGGAAGTCGACATCAATATCCCCTTTCTCCCCGGGATGCTGGCAATCCTCAAAAAAGCCGTCCCCTACTACATGCTGGAAGACCTCGTATACAGCGGAAAGAGAACCGTCGCCACCGAGTTGGAAACCCACCACATCATTGTGAAGGCATGCGAGAATGAAGAGGCGCTGATGAGTGAAACCCTGGCTTTCGCCAAAACCTTTACCAAGAAAAGAGCCATCTTCGGTGAAATGAAAAAACGGTTGCACCGTTCGATCATCGAAATCATGGAAAAAGAGGATCCCGCCTTTATCGAGCCCTTACATTTGACGGTATAGCAAAGAAGAATCGGGTTCGGGAACATGCGACGTTTGATCAACCGTTATATTCTAAAAGAAATATTCCTGCCGTTCTGCATGATTCTCTGCGTACTCACCTTCGTTTTGCTGATGGGGAAAATCCTGCAGGTCATGGACTTGATGATCAACAAGGGCATCGGTTTTGTTGAGATCGCCCTTCTGATGTTGTTCCTGATTCCTTCGTTTCTCGTCTTCACGATTCCGGTTTCGCTGCTGATCGCGATTCTGATCGGACTGGGAAGACTTTCCGGCGACAATGAATGGACCATCATGAAGATGTCCGGCCTCAGCCTCTATCAGTTGTCGATACCGGTATGCCTATCTGCATTGACCGCCTTTTTGATGACCCTGGCTACGACCCTCTTCCTGGTGCCTTACGGCAACCTTGCCTCCAAGGCCCTTCTGTTCGACATGGCCCGACAAAAGGCCAGTGTGAGTATCCGGGAAAAGGTGTTTGTCGACGATTTTCAAGGCATATTGTTGTATGCGGACAGCATCCCCATCCATGGAGATTACCTGGAGGGAGTTCTCGTTTCGGACAGCAGAATCAGCCGCGAACCGAGTACCATTATCGCCCGCCGTGCCTATCTTGTTTCAAATCCCGATACGATGGTTGTCACGTTGCGCCTCGAGGACGGCAGCACCCATACGGTCGATTCCGATCTCAACAATTACCGGAAGATGGACTTTCATTTTTACGATGTTCGTCTGGATTTTGCATCAAACCTTGCCGCGGACAACAAGCATGGAATGCTATCCAGCACGGAAATGAATCTTTCGCAGCTGAATGACGCGATCCGGAAAAGAGAGGCAAAACCGGAGGAGCTTCGCGAACTGCAGATCGAACTGCACAAGAAACTGACCATCCCTTTTTCCTGCATTCTTTTCGCCGTGATCGGCATGCCCTTGGCCATCCGTGCACACCGTTCGGTGCGGTCCCGGGGTTTTACGATCGGCATATTCCTGGTTCTGATCTACTATCTGCTTCGAATCAGCGGCGAAGCCATGGTTGAAACAGGCAGACTCCCTGCGATCATCGGAACCTGGGCGCCCAATCTTATTTTTACCGTTGCCGGATTTCTCGTTTTTGTCTTTACCGCAAGGGAAGGAATTCGGAGTCGTCCCACGCGCAGTGTTTAGGGCAGACTCACCGCTGTATAAAACCAGCGGAAATTTTACGTTGGCAAATGAATGAAGATGATGAAAATTTTGGACCGTTATCTGTTTACGGAATTTCTGAGAAACCTTTTTTTGATTACGATATCGTTCGTTCTGCTTTTTTTGATCATCGATTTTTTCGAGAAGATCAGGATGTTTCTCAGCAATCATGCAACCGTCATGCAGATGGGCTCTTTTTTTCTGTTTCGGATACCGATGATGATCGCGCAGATCCTGCCGGCGTCGGTCCTCCTCTCCTCCCTGCTGACATTCGGCTACCTCTCCAAGCACAGCGAAATTACCGCCATCAAAGCGAACGGGATCAGCCTTTATCGGCTTTCTGTCCCGGTGATGAGCATCGCGATTGTGGTCTGCCTTTTGATTTTCTATTTGAGCGAATGGGTCACCCCCTATACCAATGACAGGGCCGAGCATATCCGGTTGATCGAAGTACAGAAAAGAAAATCCATGGGAACCTTTAAACAGGATCAGATCTGGTACCGCGGGCAAAAAGGAATCTACAACTTTCGGCTGTTCGACGCCCAGACCAACACCCTTCGGGGGATTACCATCCATTACCTTGATCGCCAGATGAACCTGATCAAGCGTCTGGACGCCGAAAAGGGCGAGTGGAACGGAAATCAATGGCTCTTTCACAATGTCCTGATCACCCAATTCCGGGAGGGTGGGTTTCCGCTGCTCTCGAAAGTGCCTCAGGAGGTGATCGACCTCCCGGAAAAGCCTTCCGATTTCAAGATGATTCAGAAGGACATTGAGTCGATGGGCTATTTCGAACTGGATCGTTACATTCGGAAACTTCAATCGGAAGGTTACGATGCAACACGGTACATCGTCGATCTCCAGGGGAAGATCGCCTTTTCCTTCGTGAGCATCATTCTGGCCGTGATCGGTTTCTCATTTTCCCTCCGCTCGGAGAGGAGCGGAGGAATTGCACAGGGAATCGGAACGGGACTGATCATCGGATTTTCGTACTGGCTTGTCTATGCCTTTGGAATGTCTCTGGGCCGGTCGGAAACCCTTTCCCCGCTGATCGCCGCATGGTTTGCCAACATTCTTTTCACCGCCGTCTCGATTTTTCTCGTTCTGCGGGTCAGAACCTGACAAAGGCCTTTGAAAGCGGGGTTGAAATCGTCAATTCCCCTGCAATCATCTGCCCGCCATACTCCTTCTTTCAATAGCGGTATGAATCCGGCTTGAAAGGCCCCCCGACGGTAACGCCGAGATACTGGGCCTGTTTTTTGCTGAGCTTCGAGAGTTTTGCGCCCAAACGCTTCAGGTGAAGTCGAGCCACTTCCTCATCCAGCTTCTTGGGAAGAATGTAAACATCCGGCTTCAACCCCCCGGCCGCCAGCTTCATCTGTGCGAGACACTGATTGGTAAAGCTGCTGCTCATCACAAAGCTCGCGTGGCCGGTCGCGCATCCGAGATTGACCAGGCGTCCCTCCGCCAGGACGATGATGGTCCTGCCGGATTTCAGCGTCCATTTGTCCACCTGCGGTTTGATCGAAACCCGCCGGCATCCGGGCGTATTTTCCAGATAATGCATATCAATTTCACTGTCAAAATGGCCGATATTGCATAGGATCGCCTCGTTTTTCATCTTCTCCATATGCTGTCCGGTAATGACGTCGCAGCAGCCGGTCGACGTGATGAAGATATCCCCTTTGGCAATCACATCATCGAGGGTTGTCACCTCATATCCCTCCATGGCCGCCTGCAAGGCGCAGATCGGATCAATCTCCACAATGATCACGCGGGCGCCGAAACCCCTCATCGATTGGGCACATCCCTTGCCGACATCACCATACCCGCACAGAACCACCACCTTACCCGCAATCATGATGTCTGTAGCTCGTTTGATGCCGTCCGCCAGAGACTCGCGGCAACCGTATAGGTTGTCGAACTTGGACTTGGTCACCGAATTGTTGACATTGATGGCCGGGAAAAGGAGTTCGCCCTTCTTGGCCATCTGGTAGAGACGGTTTACCCCGGTAGTGGTTTCCTCGGATACGCCGCGGATTCCCGATGTCACCTGATGCCAGTGTCCCGGCGCCGTTTTGAGACCATTGGCGAGCCGTTCCCGAATAATTCGGAATTCCTTGTTTTCGCACTGTTGCTTCAGCAGGGAGGGATCCTTTTCTATGCGAACTCCCTCATGAACGAAGAGGGTTGCGTCACCGCCGTCATCGACGATCAGATTTGGTCCCGTACCGTCCGGCCAGGTCAGCGCCTGTTCGGTGCACCACCAGTAATCCTCCAGGGATTCTCCCTTCCACGCAAAAACGGCGGCGGTTCCCGACTTCGCAATGGCAGCCGCGGCATGGTCTTGAGTCGAGAAGATATTGCAGGATGCCCATCGAAGATCAGCCCCCAGACTCTTCAAGGTTTCAATCAGCATGGCCGTCTGAATCGTCATGTGAAGACTGCCTGTGATTTTCATTCCGGCCAAAGGTTTTTTCGGACCGTACTTTTCCCGGATGGCCATCAGGCCCGGCATCTCATTCTCGGAAAGGCGCATTTCCTCCCTTCCCCAGGCGGCAAGAGAGAGATCCGCAATCTTGTAAGGCATCTTCAGATCGACTTTCAAAAATTTCATATCCTTCCTCTCCTTATGCATGATCACCGAATCACATCCGGGGCGCTCCCGGCGGCATGACCGGTCTGCATCCTTGGCAGCAGGTCTTTCTCGTTGATTTCGACGGGTTTCGTCCCGGCGACGCTGAGGCGGTCTTTCGGCGTGACAATGCCGGCAGAAATGATCAGTGTGAACGCCTCTTCCACGGACATGCTGAGTTCAATCAGCTCATCCTTCGGCACCATGATGAAGAATCCCGTCGTCGGTGTGAGGGCAAGTGGAATAAAAACACCGATGCACTGTGTATTTCGACCGATTCTGTTCTGTATTTCTCCGTTGGGGGTCCCGGTGATGAATCCGATGCTGTAAACGCCTTTTCGCGGATACTCCACCATAACCACGCTCTTAAAACTCCGCGCCTTGTCCATCAGCAAACTGTCGGCAATCCTCTTGATGGCCTGGTAGATGCTCCGGACGAACGGAATCTTTCCAACAAGGTGCTCCCCGAAGGTGATCAGACGCTTTCCGAAATAACTTGTCGTAACGAGACCGCAAATAAAGATCAACAGAATCGTAATGATGGCACCCAATCCCGGGATATGAACCTTCAACAAATGATCCGGATGATATTCTGCAGGAATGACCCGCAGGAGGCTGTCCATCACGCCGATGATGAAAAACAGGATATAGATCGTCACTCCCGCCGGAATCACGACAGCCAAACCGGTCAGGAAGATCCGTTTCAATTTCTTCTTCAACATTGTCTTGCCTTGATAGGATGGTTGAGCCGACGGCTCCATATCAGAATCAAAAAATAGTTTCAATGGTTTATTTCTCGTCTTTTTCCGGGGGAAAGATTTTCTTTCGAATGGATTTTCTGTGTTTTCCGGACCGGGATGCCGGATCGATTCAGGCCGACGAATCGGATCGCTCGTCTTGTCACAGAGGCTGACATACACTGCCGTACCATGGCGGCTTTTCGGCATTATCCGACGATTTTACAGGCCCTTCCTGATGGGTCGAAGAGCGGTTATCACCGATTTTCAACGTTTCACCGAAAACATGGTTGTCGATCAACCTCGTCTTGCCGACCCTGACCGCCAGCGCCAACACACACTCCCCTTCGATGAGCGTTACATCTTTGATCGTCGATGTGTCACAAATCCGCGCATAGTCGATTTCCGTGTGGGGGTGACCCGCAATGAACGTCCGCACCTTTTTCAATATCCGTACGGGATTCCTTTCCCCTCGGCTGTACAGCTCTTCCGCCAGGACGAGCGCGCGGCTCAGACTCAAGGCCGACCTTCTCTCTTCGGGATTCAGGTACGTATTCCGCGAACTCATTGCAAGGCCGTCGGACTCCCGCGTCGTATCCATGCCGATGACTTCAAGGTCCATGTTTAAATCCCGGACCAGCCTTTGAATGGTGACATATTGCTGGAAATCCTTCTTCCCGAATACCGTGACATGAGGTTTTACGATTTGAAAAAGTTTCGTGCATACCGTGGTCACCCCCCGGAAAAATTGTGGACGGGAGATTCCGCAGAGGTTTTTCGTAACCCCTGCCACCTCCACAAAGGTCTGATACCCGTCCGGATACATCTCCTGATCGTTCGGTAAAAAAATCACATCGACACCGACCGTTTCTGCAAGCATCCGGTCTCGGTCAAAGTCGCGGGGATAGGTCTCCAAGTCCTCGGTGGGGGAAAATTGTGTAGGATTCACGTAAATGCTCACCACGAGGCAATCTCCCTGTGTTCGACCGATGCGCATCAGGTTGAGATGTCCCTCATGAAAGTATCCCATCGTCGGAACAAAGGCGATCCTTTCCCCTCGGGATCGTATCGAATCGGCAAGGCTTTGCATTCCCTTCACGGATCGAATGATTTTCATGGCCCATCCCCACAAAAAAAGCCTCATCGCCATAGACGAGAGGCCCTTTCGGTATCAATGAATTCTCAAGCCGTATCGTCTCGGTCCGTTTCCGGATCCAAGCGCGGTTCCCCTTTAACAGTTGCACTCCCGAATGTCAAGCCTTTTCAAGTCATTCCCCCCGACTCTCTCTGTGCTGAACGGCAATTCGACCGGGGTCGTTGACGGCACCGCTTTCGGTCCATGCCCTGGTCAAGCGGCAAAAATCATCCACCGACAGCGTCTCCGCCCTTCTTGTCCGGTCAATGCCGCTTTTGTCGAATATCATCGCGGCGGTTGCATCCGGAAGACCGGTACGACGGAGGTTGTTCCACAGGGTTTTCCTTCGTTGTGCAAAAGACATCCGCACAATTTGATCGAACAGCGGCTCGGAAAATGGAAACTTCCCTTCCCGAAATGTGAACCGCAGGATTGATGAAGAAACGCCGGGCACCGGATAAAAACAGGCCGGGGGAACATTCAAAATGCAATCGACTATTGCCCGACTCGCCACCATGACCGACGGCAATCCATACTGTTTCGTTCCCGGAATGGCCATAATCCGGTCCGCCAGCTCCTTCTGAAACATCAGCGTCATGGCGGAAATCGATCGTCTAAATTCGAGCAAACGAAAAAGAATCGGCGTGGAGATGTGGTAGGGGATGTTTCCGACGACCTTGATTTTTCCACCCCGGCAGGCAGAGGAAAAATCATAATCAAGGACATCCATTCCAAGAACCTCCACACTCTCCTTTCCTTCAAAACGGTTGCGCAATGCCTTTTCAAGCCGTGCGTCGATTTCGATGGCGATGACCTTTTCGGCTTTTTCCGCCAGTTTTTCCGTCAGCAGGCCGAGACCGGCACCGATTTCAACAATCGTCTGATCGCCGCCAGGATCCGCAATCTCGACAATCTTGCGGATGATATTCACATCCTTCAGAAAGGACTGCCCCAACCTTTTTTGGGGACGAATCTGATAATGGTCCAGCATCTTCCGGACGGAGATCACGGCATCCCCCGATTTCTGAACGCTTTGGCCAATCGATAAGCGATCCAATACGCAAGGATGGAAAAGAATGGGGCCATCAGAATCCCTCCCGTCAAAAGGGGGATCATAATTTGCGAGCCCAGCGTCGTAACGGTGTTGAAGGTATAATCGTGAAACTCGAAATGACAACGCTCCATTCCCAGCAGAAGGCGGCCGAGTTCGTACTGCGATCCATAAAACAGCGGAATGGTCAGCGGATTGGATATCACCCAAGAACCGAGGTAACCGGCTGTCAGGTTTTGACGGAAGAGGAAGCTGATCAGAATAATGATTACCGTGTGAAACGGAATGGTCGGGGTGACACCGACAAAAACACCCAGCGCGATACCCGCCGCGATTCTCGCCGGTTCTCCTTGAAGGCTGATAAACTTCTCATAGAAGGTCGCGAATCGTTTTTTCAGGATCATGGCTGAACCGCAAGGGGCCAGCGCGAAACGGCATTCAGGTTCAAACCCTCCGTCCGGCCCGCCCTGATGAGGTGTGTTCCGACCGTGGCGATCATGGCCGCGTTATCCGTGCAAAATACGGGAGGAGGAATGAAAACCTCCATTCCCGCGTCGGCCGCATCGGACAGGAAACGTTCACGGAGGCGGCTGTTTGCAGCAACCCCGCCGCATACGACGATTCGGGTCGCTGAAATCTGCGCGGCAGCTCGAAGGGTCTTCTCCACCAAAACGTCGCAAATGGCCTCCTGATACGATGCCGTCAGATCGGGCAATTCTTCGGATGAAAAAGGAACTTTCCGTTTTTTGAGACAGGAGAGTAGGGAGGTCTTGAGGCCGCTGAAACTAAAATCCAGGCTGTCCCGCATCGCCCTTGGGAAGGGAAATGCCTTGTGGTTGCCCTGCCTGGCAATCCGGTCAATCACCACGCCTCCCGGGTAGCCGATCCCCAGGAGTTTTGCGGCCTTGTCGAAGGCCTCGCCGGCCGCGTCATCCCTCGTCTGGCCCAGTACGGAGAATCGCTGAAAATCCTCGACCCGGTAAATGGTCGTATGTCCGCCCGAAACCACCAGTGCGACAAAAGGAAAAGTCGGTGGATTTTCCATCAGGAAGGACGCCGCTACGTGTCCCTCGAGATGATTGACCCCGACCAGCGGCAAACGTTGTGAAAATGCGAGTGCCTTGGCCACCGACAATCCGACAAGAAGGGATCCGATCAGCCCCGGACCTCTCGTCACGGCAACGGCGTCAATCCCGTCAAGGGAGGTGCCTGCATCCTCCAGGGCCTGCAGGATTACCGGAATGATCGCTTCGATATGTTTGCGCGACGCGATTTCGGGAACAACGCCTCCGTAACGTTCATGCACCTTGATCTGCGACGCAATCACATTGGAAAGGGCAACTGTCCCGTCCACGACCACCGAAGCCGCCGTTTCGTCGCAGGAGGTTTCTATACCCAGAACAACCATCAAACCGACTCCCAAGCAGATTTTCTTTTACAAATGACGCGAAAATATATATAAAAATCGCCATATTTGTAAACAAACATTTCAGGACATAGACAACCATGGAAATCCATACCGATTTTCTTGTTTTGGGCACCGGCATCGCCGGTTTGAGCTTTGCGATCAAGGCGGCGGAACTGGGCACCGTCGCGATGGTCACCAAGAAGGACAAAACCGACTCGAATACCAATCTGGCCCAGGGCGGAATCGCCGTCGTCCAGGATCGGACGGACCGTTTCGAGTATCACATCGAAGACACCCTGACCTGTGGGGCAGGCCTCTCGAATGAAAAAGTCGTCCGTTTTGTGGTATCGGAAGGCCCGGACAGGCTTCGCGAACTGGTGAAATGGGGCGTCGAATTCACCCGTTCCGATGAGGATTCGTCTACCTTCGATCTCGGCCGTGAGGGTGGCCACTCCCGAAGGAGGGTTGTCCATGCCCGCGATCTGACAGGACAAGAGATCGAACGGGCTTTACATAAGATGGCGGCAAAAAATGACCGGATCCGAATCTTCGAGAACCATATTGCGATAGATCTGGTCATGAAATCTGCCGCCCTCGGCAGGAGGATCGAGCCCGACCGATGCCTCGGCGCCTATGTGCTGGATATCCCATCCGGTCAAGTCCTTACGTTTCGGGCAAAATTCGTCATGCTGTCCACCGGGGGCGCAGGCAAAGTTTATCTGATCACGACAAATCCCGACATCGCCACGGCGGATGGAATTGCCATGGCATACCGGGCCGGCGCAAAGATCGCCAACATGGAGTTTATTCAATTTCATCCGACCTGCCTTTTCCATCCGGCGGCCAAATCTTTCCTCATCAGCGAGGCGGTGCGCGGAGAGGGGGGGATTCTCAAGCTGAAAAACGGCGACACGTTCATGGAAAAATACCATCCCATGAAAAGCCTCGCCCCACGCGACGTGGTGGCCAAGGCCATCGACACCGAGTTGAAGAAATCCGGGGATGATTGCGTCCTGCTCGATATCACTCATCGAGACCGGGATTTCCTTCTGTCCCGTTTTCCGAACATTTATGAAAAATGCCTGGAATTCGGGATCGACATGGCAAAAGACCCCGTGCCGGTTGTGCCTGCCGAACACTACCTCTGCGGCGGGGTCATCGTGAACGAGATGGGGGAAACAAGCATTCCGGGCCTTTTTGCGTGTGGAGAGGTTTCCTGCACGGGATTGCACGGCGCAAATCGCCTTGCAAGCAATTCCTTGCTGGAAGCGATCGTCTTCTCGCATCGCTCCTTCCTGCGCATCGCCGACCTCCTGCCCGCCGCGGAGGAGGTGTCCATCGATGTCCCGCCCTGGGATCCCCGGGGAGCCACTGAAAGTGACGAATCCATCGTCGTGTCGCACAACTGGGATGAAATCCGCCGATTCATGTGGAACTATGTCGGAATCGTTCGCTCCGACAAACGGCTGGAAAGGGCGCAACGGCGGATCGATCTCATCAGCCGGGAGATTGAAGATTATTACCGGAATTTCATTGTCACGCGGGATCTGCTGGAGCTGAGAAACATCGCATTGGCCGCAAAACTGATCGTCGTCTGCGCCCGGATGCGCAAGGAAAGCCGGGGGCTCCATTACAACCTGGACTATCCCGAGAAAAATGACCGGGTCTGGCTGAAGGACACGGTCGTCTCCCGGGAGGAACTCTGGCGTTGACGATTCAGGGTCGGTTCCCGAAAACCCGATCGAAGATGAAATCCACCTTTTTCAGGAAATGGCCGATCTGGAATGCGTCGTCAAGATCTTCCGGCTTGATTCGGGAGCTCACCTCCGGATCCTGCAGCAGCAGCTCCTTGAATTCGAGCCCCTCCTGCCAGGACCGCATGGCGTTTCGCTGGACAATGGCATAGGCTTCCTCGCGGGTAACCCCCTTTTCAATCAGCTTCAACAGAACGGTCTGCGAAAAGATCACCCCCCTTGTCATGCCGATATTGGCAAGCATTCTCTCCGGATAAACGACAAGATGATCGATCAGACCGGTAAATCGATTCAGCATGAAATCAAGAAGGATTGTCGCATCGGGACCGATCACCCTCTCCACGGACGAATGGCTGATGTCCCTCTCGTGCCAAAGGGCCATGTCCTCCAGCGCCGCCACGGCATAGGAGCGCATCAGCCGGGACAGCCCGGAAAGGTTCTCCGACAGCACAGGGTTACGCTTGTGGGGCATGGCGGAAGATCCCTTCTGCCCCGGCGAGAAATACTCCTCGGCTTCACGAACCTCGGTCCTCTGAAGAAGCCGGATCTCTTGCGCAAACTTGTCTATGGACGATGCAATGATGGCGAGTGTCGAGAAATACTCTGCATGACGGTCACGCTGAACGATCTGCGAAGAGGCAGGCGCCGGCTTCAGCGACAGCTTTTCACAGACATACTCTTCAATGGCCGGATCGACAAATGAAAAGGTCCCCACCGCTCCGGAAAGTTTCCCGACGCTGATCGTGTCCCTTGCCCGGACCAACCGATCCCGGTTCCTCTGCATTTCCGCATACCAGAGGCACATCTTGAGACCGAAGGTGATCGGCTCCGCATGGATCCCATGTGAACGTCCGATCATGGGTGTGTTTCGATGTTTCAAGGCCATTTTTCGAAGCGCCGCCAGCAGCAGATCCAGATCCTCGATCAGTATACCCGCTGCCTCTCGCAAAAGCAGCGCCAACGAGGTATCCAGAATGTCGGAGGAGGTCAATCCCCGATGAATGAAACGGCCGTCCTCGCCGACCTTTTCCGTGACCGAAGTGAGAAAGGCGATCACATCGTGTTTTGTCGTTTTTTCGATTTCATCGATTCTTGCGACATCGAAAGCGGCCTTTTCCCGGATATTCCTCAACGATTCGTCCGGAATTTCGCCCCGCTTTGCCATGGCCTCACAGGCCAGGATTTCGATATCCAACCACTTTCGGTAACGGTTTTCCGGACTCCAGATCGCTTCCATCCT
>JAEAMG010001443.1_pt1 | contig 18227 bp, 19 predicted proteins | sample 8958741 | NCBI WGS metagenome assembly JAEAMG01 (sample SAMN16933256, study PRJNA681125) | bioreactor sludge metagenome | isolation source: anaerobic bioreactor treating anionic surfactant - SDBS | place: India: Bengaluru | collected 2019-02-28 | reverse complement strand
AGGCTGGTTTTGGGGCTGCTTCGCAGCCCAACGCGGGACAAGCCCGCTCGCCACAACAGCCCTATCTGCCTGGCGTTCGGCGTTGAGCCAACGGTGTGTAGATAACTATGGCTATCGGGGGGCTATCGGGGGGCTATCGGGGGCAAGCCCTTCCCAAAATTATTGCATTTCAATTTGAAAACTTGCGAAACGCCCAACGCCCGGCAATCAGCGTGAAAGTCGCGACCAGCGCCACCAAAATCCAGAACCCCTCCGGGTCCTGTGAAAGCGGCACACCGCCTACGTTCATGCCGAAAAAACCGGCAATGATGTTGATCGGCAACGCCAACACGGTCACCACGGTGAGGGTGAACAACGTTCGGTTAGTTTGCTCGTTGAGGTTGGCGGCGATCTCTTCCTGCAGCAGCTTGATCCGTTCGCCCAGCGCCGTGAGGTCGTTGATGATCAGCGCAAACTCCTCGGTGGATTTGCGCAACTCCTTCACGTCTTCCTTTTGCAGCCATTGCGGCGGGCGGTTGAGCAGGCGCAGCAGCGAGCCCGGTTCCAGCGCGAGCAGGCGTTGCAGGCGCACCAGCACCCGGCGCGCCGCGCCCAGTTCCGCGCGGTTGGTGGACAAGCGCGAGGACAGCAACTGGTCTTCGATATGGTCGACGCTGATGCTGGTCTTGCGCACGATCTGCGTCAGCACTTCACCCTGGTCACGCAGCAGGTGCACCAGCAGCTCCAGCGGTGAGCGAAAGTGTTCGCCGGCCTTCACCGACGAGCGCAACTTGTCCACCGAGTGCAAGGGTTGCAGGCGTGCGCTGATCAACAGCCGGCTGCGGGCGCACACCCACAGCGTGGAAATGTCCGACGAGACCATGCTGCTGAAGTTGAACACCACGTCGTTGACCACCGCCAGCAAGGCTGAGTCGACGTGTTCGATACGCGTGGAGCGCGAACCTTCGTGCAGGGCCTCGAAGAATTCTTCGGGCAAATCCAGGTTTGCCTGCATCCACCGCTCGCAGGCAGCGTGGGCCAGGTTCAGGTGCAGCCACAGGAACTCTTCCGGATCGGCGGGTTGCTGCAAGGCCTGGAGCGCGGTGGCCGAATCAATCTGTTCACCCTTTTCACCGGGGCGAAAACGAAAACCGTAAAGCAAGCCAAACAGATCGGAATCCTGGTGGCTGTGGTCGAGGCTGTGGTTCATGGAGGCTCGCAGAGAAAGCGCCTGTAGGATGTTTCACAGGTTCGCGTAGGCGAATCATTGCAAGGCGGTATGACGATTTTGTGACGGTTTGAAAACGCGCTCAGTGGACGTCCAGCGTAAAGGTGAAGTGCGTGCCCGCCAGCTCGTCGGACGACACGTTGAGTTGCCCGCCATGGGCATCGGCGATCTGCTTGACGATATACAGCCCCAGGCCAAGGCCGGCCTGCGGTTTGTCGGTGACAGGGCGTGAATAGGGCTGGAACAGCCGGAGCAAGGCTTGTGCGTCGATCTGCCCGGGGTTTTTCACCGATAGTTTGAACTGGCTGTGTTCGACCTGCGCGCGAACCTCCACCGGGCCGTCATGGCTGCCGTGGTGGATGGCATTGGCGACCAGATTGGAGAGCAACTGCGCCAGGCGGTCACGGTCACCTTTCACCTGTTGGAGGTCGCCGATGGCCGCATGGATCTCGCGCTGCGGATGCACGCTCTGCACCTCCGACACCACATGTTGCAACGCCGCCTGCAAACCCTGGCAATCGCCGATGTTCAGTGGGATGCCGCTGCCCATGCGCCCCCTGGCGAAATCCAGCACGTCTTCCACCAACTGCGCAGCGCGCCGGCCGCTGGTGAGGATATGCCGCACGAGGGTGTCGGTGGCCGGGTCCGGGTGCTTGCGCAGCAGCCGTTCGGCCGCGACGTTAATCGCAAACAGCGGGTTGCGCAGGTCATGGCCGAGTACGGCGATAAACTGCTCTCGCAGTTCGGCGGTGCTGCGTTCTTCCTGCAATTGCGCCTGGGTATGCTGCGCGGCTTCTTCGGCTTCGATCTGTAGCGACAACACCCGTGCAAACGACTCCATGGTCGACTGGATTGCGCTGCTGCGCAGCATGGCGGGGTTGGGGTCCAAGGCGCAGATCGTGCCGAAAAAACGCCCGTCGGTGCGGAACACCGGCACCGAAATATAGCTTTCGAAGTGGTACAGGCGCGGCGTGTGGTGGTCGTGGTAGAGCGGGTCTTCACTGGCCTTGTCGATCACCACGGACACGTGGGAGCCGCGAATTTCGTGGCAGATCGTGGTGGTCAGGTCCAGCTCGCCACCGACGCCGAGGCCGAAGTCCAGTTGGTCGAGTACGGCGCAGGCGGTCCAGGTGTCGTCGGTCACCCGCGCCACGGCGGCAAAGCGCAGCCCGGTCATGTCGCTGATGACTTGGAGCATCGCGGGTACGGCACTGATTCGGCCAATGGTGGCGATGTCGGCGGCTTTTTGCCCCATGCAACAGTCTCGCAAAGTGGTGAGCCAGAGGCTCAGGTTGATGCCTGGGATTTTAGCGGCCTTGTGCGGTGCCGGTGTAATTTCATTCACAAAATGACGTTTTTTCCTACGCGCGGTTAGCGAGCGCGCATAAAAAAACCGCGCCACCCGGAGGTGGCGCGGTTTCAGGTGATGGGGTCACTCAGGTGTCGAGTTTGTCTTCCAGCACGGCGCCGGTCTTGGCGTCGAGCTTGACTTCAAACTTCTTGCCGGCAGTGTCGGTCAGCTCAACTTCGTAGACCAGCACGCCACTGTTGTTGTGGTCCAGTTCGGTGTCGTTGATCGTGGCACCGGCGTGTTTGGCCACGGCGGCGGCGTTGAGCTTGTCGAACGGCATCACGGCACCGGACTTGAGCAGACCTTCAATATGGTCCGGACGAACATCGGCCTGGGCCAGGCCGGCGGTCAGGGTCAGGGCTGTGGCAGCGAACAGGGCAGTCAGGGTTTTCATGGTGTGTGTCCTTCTTCGGTGAGCTGTTTAAGTGGCGCCAGATTAACCGGCGCAACTTAACTCATCCTTAATGGCGCACTGACACCAATGCCCGACGCTCTCAGTACTTATAGTCGTTCAGCAGGTCTTGCACGCTGGACGACGGCCAGCGCTTGTAGAACTTCAACAGTTCGGCGGCGCGGTTGGTGAAGATACCGTCGACGCCGGCCTTCATCACTTTGTCGAAGTCGACCGGCTCATCCACGGTGTAGACGTGCACCAGCAGGCCCTTGTCGTGGGTCAGCTTGTTCATTTCAGGCTTGACCAGGTCGGTGTAGCTCTGGTCGCCATGGTCGGTCAGCTCAGCCGACGGGCCGGTGCCGATGGCGCCGAGGCTCTTGGCCTCGTCGACCCACTTTTCGAACTCGGCGGCGTCTTTCGGCTCTTGCTTGGCGTAGTAGGCGGCCTTGGTGGTTTCGCCGGATTCGGCGAAGGTCTGCGTGGATTTAGGCTCGATGCTGCCTGGGCCAACCCATAACAGCAGGATCTTCGGGGTGTTTGGCATTTCTTTTTGCAGCTCTTTCAAGCTGTCTTTTTCAAACGTCTGCAGCACCACGCGGCCCTTGCCCTGGCCGACACCGGTGTTGCTCTTGCCCAGCTTGGAGCCGGCGGAGCTGAGCCAGCCTTTATCCAGCAGCTTGTTTTTCAGGTCGGCTTCGATGCCCGGGAATTGCTTGGGCTCCTTGGTTTCGATGTACAGGCCGGGTTTGTGCTGCGGGTTGCCTTCGGCGATCTTGATGATGTCGTCCAGGCTCAGGATCTTCAGGCCAACGAAGCCTGGACGCGCACGGTCCGGGTAGGCAGCGTTGAACCAGCTGCCGGCGTCGAGGGTTTGCAGTTCTTTCCAGGTGAACTCGTTGGCCGGGGCGTCTTTGCGCTCGGGGAACTTGGTAGCCACGTCGGTGGTGCGCTGCAGGTTGTTGTCGTGCAGGGCGAACAGTACGCCGTCCTTGCTGCGCTGCAGGTCCATTTCCAGGTAATCGGCACCCAGGTCGCGCGCGACCTTGTAGGCGGCGGCGGTGGATTCCGGCGCGTCGTAGGAGGCGCCACGGTGAGCGATCACGGCGGGGTAGGGAATGCCTTCGTTTGTCGCCAATTCGGCCGGGCTGATCGGTTCGGCAGCCTGTGCCTGGCCAAGGCCAAGCGCCAGGGCGAGCAGCAGGGCGCTCTTGGAAAACGTGACAGGCATATGCGAAGTCCTTTCGTGGAGGTAGCTTTGAGAGGCCTCCTTTTTAACAATTGATTGCGAAAGGCGCTATCACCAAACCGACATTAACGTGCGCACGTGCCAATTTTCTCGGTTTTTTTGCGCTGCATTGCAGTACTCTTGCGCGCAGCCGCCCCGCTAGAGGACGGTACTTTCCGCCACGCGTGTAAACCATCTTTCCAGTCCCTGTGGGACTTTTCAGTGAGGTTTACCATGCGCATCACCTCCGAGCTTATCTGCCAGGCCGCCGACCAACTCCACGGTTTTGTTGGCCTCAACCGCAAGACTGGCCAGTACATCGTGCGTTTCAGCGAAGACTCCTTCGGCATGGACGTGGCCGACGACGGCATCATCCCCACCGCTGAATTTGTCTGGCTGCCGGCCCCCGAGCAGACCATGACCCTGTCCCGCGAGCGTATCCAGTTGCTGCTCGACCAGAATATCGACGACCGCATCAACATCAGCGAGCCGCTGCGCGTGTATATGAAGCGAGTGGAGATTCCACAGATCAGCGCGCTGCGCAGTCTGGTGAGCTAGACGGCATCGGCGGTAAGCGAGCCTTGCGTGGCAGGCTGGTTTTCTGTGGCGAGCGGGCTTGCCCCGCGTTGGGCTGCGAAGCAGCCCCAATTCAGTTAACGCGGTTCTCCAGACTAACCGCAGCGTCTGGTTCAGGGGCCGCTTCGCGCCCCAACGCGGGGCAAGCCCGCTCGCCACAACAGGCCCGCTCGCCACAGAGAGCCGGGCGATACGAAGGTTACTGGCCCTGGAATGCGTAGGCCCGTTCCACTTTGCACACCCGTGTCTGAAACGCCGAGTACCAGGTGGCGCGTCCTTGTTCACGCACCGCCCGATGCTCGGCCTGCTGCTTCCAGGCCAGGATCGCGGCCTCGCTGCTCCAGTACGACACGGTAATCCCCAGGCCATCCTCCCGCGCCGATTCCACTCCGAGAAACCCCGGTTGTTCGTGCGCCAGCTCCAGGATGCGGGCGGCGGCCTGGCCGTAGCCTTGATCGCCGTCGGTGCGCAATGAGCTGAAAATCACGGCGTAGTAGGGTGGGGCGGGTGTCTTGGCGATCATGCGCACTGCTCCTGGCAAGCCTTGAGCAGGGCAATCGCCAAAGGCGGCGTGATGCCCTTGAGGGCGGCGCGTTCAGGCTGGAACAGCGTGGCGACGAAGAAGGGATGGTCGAGCAACTCGACCGCGCGCAGATCGCCGGCCGCATCATGCCCGCTGGGAATCATCTCGCGTTCGAGCAGGGCATCGGCGAATTCGGGGTTTATGCCGTAGCGGCAGCGATAGCCTTCCTCGATTTCAACACGGCCGTAGGCCTCGGCGATGCGCGTGTAGGGCGTCAAACGCAGGCTGTCGGTGGCGTCAACCAGGGCGCAGCTCAGGGGGGTGATCACCGCGCGTTCAGCGTCCGGCGCCAGTTCGCCATGTTCGGCATCGGCCCAGCCCAGCACGTTGCGGGCGTATTCCAGTACCGCGTGTTGAAAACCGCCGCAAGTGCCGAGGAAAGGTCGCCGCTGTTCGCGGGCAAAACGGATCGCCCGCAATGCACCGTCGCTGTCGCGGTAGGGGCTGGCGGGCACGCACCAGAAACCGTCGAAGCCGTGCAGTTCTGTAGTGGGCGTGAGGGTATCGGTGTCGAGCCATTGCAGATGAACCTGCACGCCGAGGGTTTCGGCGGCCCGTTGCAGCGCGACGGGAATGGCCTGGTGCGCGATGACATCGGGGTTGTAATCGCCGATCAGGGCGAGGTGCAAGGTGGTGGCTTTCATCGTGTGCGTCCTATGGCTTGTGGTGTCCTGATACGCACTATAGATTGGCGCGCACGCAATCAATATTGGCGTTTACCCACATGCTCAATGCAGCCACGCACTATCAAATCGATTACCCCGACCTGTCGCTGATCCTCGCCCTGGTGCGTGGCGGCACCCTGGCGCGGGCGGCGGCATTGTTGCGGGTGGATGTGTCCACGGTGTTCCGCGCGGTGCGGCGGCTGGAGGCCGCATTGGGCCAGACGTTGTTTGAAAAAAGCCGCGCCGGCTACCTGCCCACCAGCCTGGCCAGCAACCTCGCGCAGCAGGCCGAACGTGCCGAACAAGCGCTGGAAGCGGCGCGCATCGGCGTCGAGCAGGGCGGCGAGGTGATCAGCGGCACGGTGCGCCTCACCTGTACCGACTCGGTGCTGCAAGGGCTGTTGCTGCCGGCGCTGGCGCAGTTCATGCCGGAGTACCCGGCGCTGACCCTGGAACTGAGCACTTCCAATGATTTCGCCAACCTCAGCCGCCGCGATGCCGACATTGCCCTGCGCCTGACCAAGGCACCGCCGGAGCACCTTGTCGGCCGTTGCCTGGGGGCCGTGGCGTATCAGGTGTGCGCCAATCCCACCTATGCGCGCCTACACGCCGGGTGCTCACTGGCGGACCTGGCCTGGATCGCGCCGGACGACTTCCTGCCCGATCACCCGACGGTGGCCTGGCGCCGCGAACACCTGCCTGGGGTGCGCCCCAGTTATCGCTGCAACAGCATGTTGTCGGTCACCGAACTGGTGCGGGCTGGGTTGGGCGTGGCGGCGCTGCCGGATTTTCTGCTGGATGAAGGCCTGCAACCCCTGGGCCCCGCATTGGCAGGGCACGACACGGCGTTATGGTTGCTGACACGTCCCGATTGCCGGGCATTGCGCTCGGTGGTGACGCTGTTTGATGAGTTGGGGCGGCATGTGCAGATGAAACCCTGACACCGCCCCTCCCACAATGGATACACACAGTTACTGGGGTTTTCTTACGTAGTGCTCATGCATTTCGCACGTCAGGGTTTCGATGTGTTCGGTCAGTTGCTTGGTCATTTCCGTCAGTCGGGTGTTCTGCTCCAGCAATTCCAGCAGCTGTTTGGTGGTTTGCGCGGCCTGGGCCTGGCGTTCGGAATTGGCGATGGCCAGTGCTTCACGGTGTTGTGCATCGGCGTCGGACTGGGCTTTGTCGCGGGCCGCCTGGCGCGTCTGGGCCAGCAGGATCAGTGGCGCGGCATAGGCTGATTGCAGGCTGAACGCCAGGTTGAGCAGGATGAACGGGTACACGTCGAAGTGGGTGATGCCGGTTACGTTAAGCACCACCCACAAGATCACGATCGCGGTTTGCGCACCGAGGAAGGTCGGCGTACCAAAGAAGCGCGCAAAGGCCTCGGCCTTGAGGGCAAAGGTGTCATTGCCAAAGGTCGGCGCCAGGTGGGCGTGGCGTCGGTGAAAGCGCAGGTGATCGACGGGGGGAGATTCGGGCTTGTCGGGTGTCATGGTGGGCTCGGGTCATCAACGTTAAGACAGTGAATCACTATAGCCTCGGCGACCTGTCTTACACATGAATAACCCGGAGCCTACTTAGTGGACGCCACGCTCATTGGCAAACGCGCTCACCGCGTGCACCGCCTCGCTGGTGCCTTCGCGAATCTGCAGGATCACCGTACCGGCCTGGTTGGCCAACTCCACGCCCTGGGCGGCGCGGTCGCGGGTCGCGTCCATGCTGTCGATGGCTTGGCGGGTTTCAGCCTGGATCACCGCGATCATGCTGGAAATCTCCGTGGTGGAACCGCTGGTGCGCGCCGCCAACTGTCGTACTTCATCGGCCACCACGGCAAAACCACGGCCTTGTTCACCTGCGCGCGCCGCTTCGATAGCAGCATTGAGTGCCAGCAGGTTGGTCTGGTCGGCAATGCCGCGAATGGTGTTGACGATGGTGGTGATCTGTTGCGAACGCTCGCCCAGCTTGGCGATCAGTTGCGAGGAGCTGTCGATGTCCGAGGAGATTTCACGCATGCCGCTGGCTGTTTTCTGGATCACATCGGCGCCTTTTTCCGCCATGTCCTGGGTATGCAGGGACAGGTGATAGGCTTGGGCGGCGCTTTGCGCGTCAGCGGCATGTTGTTGCACGCGCGCGGTGATGTCCGAGGCGAACTTCACCACTTTGCACAGGCGCCCGCTGGCGTCGTACACCGGGTTGTAGCTGGCTTCGAGCCACACGGGCCGGCCGTTTTTATCCACGCGTTCGAACTGGCCGCTGAACAGTTCGCCCTGGTTCAGGCGCCGCCAGAAGTCACTGTAGGCTGAACTCGCGGCAGTCTCTGGGGGGCAGAACAGGCGGTGATGCTGGCCCTGAACCTGCGCCAGGCTGTAGCCCATGCGCTGCAGGAAGTTGGCGTTGGCGGTGATGATCGTGCCGTCGAGGTTGAACTCGATGACGGCCATTGCCCGGCCGATGGCTTCCAACTTGGCGTTGGCCTCGCTTTCGGCCTGCAGGCGCGGGGTGACGTCCAGGGCGTACTTCACCACTTTGATCACACGGCCCTCGTCGTCACGCACTGGGGTGTAGCTGGCTTCCAGCCACACCGACTGACCGTTGCTGGCCACCCGTTCAAAAGTACCTGATTGGAATTGACCTTTTTGCAGGTTGGACCACAGCTGCATGTACTCGGCGCTCCGGGCGAAAGCGGGCGTACAGAACATCCGGTGGGATTGGCCTTCGATCTGCTCGGCGCGGTAGCCCAGGGTGTTGAGGAAGTTGTCATTGGCGCGCAGCACGAGGCCTTGCGGATCAAATTCGATCACCGCCATGGAGCGCTCGATTGCGTCCAGCAGGCTGGCCTGGTGAGCCAGGGTGTGTTTCAGGGTATTGATGGTTTTTTTATGGGCGTTGAATAGCATGTTCGGGTGCTCGGGCAAGCATGCGTCTGGGAGTGTCCATGTATGTGCGCCTGCCCCCGTAAGGCATTCGCCGTACGGTTGACGTGCTCATTGTCAGCCTCCTTGTGCTGACAGCGGGGGTGGAACAACGGGTTAAGAGTGATCAGCCTGACAAGAAGTTCGCCCCAGGAGCAGGACCATTTTTGGGTAGCCGACCAGTGGAGGCTTTATGCTATCGCCTAGGGCGTTGGACGGAAGATTCAGACGAGGTGTCGTAGGGCGATTTCAGGCGGAACAGGCGATCCGGTCGTCACTGACATTGACTCGATTACGCCCGGTGTCCTTGGCTGCATAGAGCGCTCGGTCAGCTGCGTTCAGCCACATGGCCGCGTCGGTGAAGCGGGGCTGGAAGTCCGCCAAACCGATGCTCAGGCTGACGCGCAGTTCCGGTATTTGCGGGGGGCGGTAATTGCCGAATGTTTCGCGCATCTGCTCCATGATCTTGGCCGCTTGCTCCAGAGGCATTTGCGGAAGAATCACACAGAACTCATCGCCCCCGTAACGCCCGGCCAAGTCGTTTTCCCGCAGGTTGCGCCGCAGTTCCAGGCTCAGTTGCCGCAGCACCGTGTCGCCGACAATGTGGCCGTGGGTATCGTTGATCTGCTTGAAGTGATCAATATCGATCAACGCGATGGTGGCGTGGCTTTGCTGCTGCTGGCACTTGTGGAACTTGAGGTGCAGCAGGTCTTTCCACGAGCCGTGGTTGAGCAGGCCGGTGAGGCTGTCGGTGCGACTCAGGGCACTGAGGGCGCGTTTATGTTCCGACAGTTTGATCGCCAGTTGATAACAAACCATGCCGATGGCCATGGGGTATAGGGTCAGCATGGGCAGGCAGGTGTAGACCTGCAGCAGGCTGACCTCGGGGTTGAACTTGATACCGAACAGCGCCCACGCCACGCCGACCCCCAGCCCTTGTGCGAGCAAGCCGCGCAGGAACAGGCGCCTGCCGCCGGCGGCGACGTTGTTCATGGTCATCATCGATAGGATGGTCACGGCCGTCAGCGGCGTGAACTGTGCGGCGGCTGCCCAGAACCCGCCGAATACCGAGTCATACAGGAAGTTGCGCTGTTCCGCCTGGTAAGGGAACTGCGAGCGGGTCGACAACTGGTAGGCCAGATGCGCCCAGGCAAACCCATTAAGCAGCAACAACGCCCAGACCCAGCCCGGCATGGCGAGTGGGTACAAGGCGCCGGTGACGCTGATGCTGCCGACACCCAGGCCGATGATCCGTGGCTGATAAATACGCCTGGCAAATGAGAGCCCTTTGCCTCGTCTGTTTTCCATAAATTCCTGGTTGAGCTGTTTTTCACATATGCGACGGCGCGGATCGGCTGGATCAACCGTTGATCGGATAAGACCTGTGAATATTGTCAGTTATTCGCGTGGGAATAATCAGTGGCCTTCCAGGCCATTTGCGCAAAACAGAGGGCGAATGCGTCAAAAGCGACCAGGAATGTCGCTCCTGCAATGCTTTCTACCGGGCGAGGGGGGCGCGGACTTCGTAGCCGGCAAGGAACAGGTCGATGGCTGACTCAATGACGTTGGCCTGTTGGGTGGCGTCGAGGGTGGGCTGGCCAAGGGTAATCTGCGGCCAGAACGCGAAGGCCTTGAGCAGGCTTTGGATCTGGTGGGCGGCAAACGCCGGGTCGGTGCAGGAGAGGCGGCCGTCTTCCTGGGCGGCGCGTACCCACTGGGTAAAGCCTTCTTCGCGCTGGCTCAGGCGGTTGACCATGTCTTGCGCGCGTTCCGGCGAATGGATGGTGGCGGCGATGGCCACCCGTGCCAGGTCGAGGAAGTTGGCGTCCGCCATCATCTTCATCTTCGCTTCCAGCAACCCGCGCAATTGTTCGCGCAGGGGGCGCTCGCGGGTGTAGCTGACGTCGAGTTGCGCAACGCTGCTGGCCCAGAGCTGGTGGAGGATTTCGGCGAACAATTCTTCCTTGCTGGGGAAATGGTTGTACACCGTGCGCTTTGAAACCCCGGCGGTGGCGGCGATCTTGTCCATGCTGGTGACCTCGAAACCGTTGGCCCGAAACTCGGCGATAGCCGCTGCTACGATGGCTTCGCGTTTGCGGTCGGTGAGGCGTTGAGGGGCAGTCATGGGTGCGTTCGGCTCTGGAAGGGAAATTACACCGGGTAGTTTACTTGCTGCGGATTTTGTTGCAATCTTGAAACTACACTGTGCAGTGTAACTTATGAGCGGACCGTAGGAGTCACTCGGTAATGGCCACGATCTCAACCCGCCTCAAGTCTTCGCCTGCGGCGCCCAAGCCTGCCGAGCAGGACCTGGGGAGCTTCAGCAACGACGCCCCCGTACAGCACGGTGGCTTTGGCAAGACCTTGCGTATCTTCTGGAACATGCTGTTCAACAAGCCACGCAGTACGCGGCCGGTGGGGCAGATCCCGGTGCAACCGCTGACCCGCGAGCAGTTGCTGGCGGCGCCTGATCACAGCGTGTTCCGCCTGGGGCATTCCACCGTGTTGCTGAAAATGCGCGGCAAGTTCTGGCTGACCGACCCGGTGTTCGCCGAGCGCGCTTCGCCGTTCAGTTGGGCTGGCCCCAAGCGTTTCCATCAGCCGCCTATCAGTCTTGAAGAGCTGCCGCCCCTGGAGGCGGTGATTCTTTCCCACAACCACTACGACCATCTTGACCGTAAGGCTGTCGTGCAACTGGCCGACAAGACCCGTTACTTTCTCGCGCCGCTGGGCGTGGGCGACATTCTGGTCAAGTGGGGTGTCGACGCCAGCAAGGTGCGGCAACTGGATTGGTGGCAGGGCACCGAGGTAGATGGCATTCGCTTTGTCGCCACGCCGGCGCAGCACTTTTCCGGGCGTGGCCTGTTTGATGCCAACCAGACCCTATGGTGTTCCTGGGTGATGATCGACGGCGCGCGGCGGATCTTTTTCAGCGGTGACACCGGCTATTTCGACGGCTTTAAACGCATCGGCGAACAGTACGGCCCGTTCGATCTGACGTTGATGGAAACCGGCGCTTACAACGTTGACTGGCCCCATGTGCATATGCAACCGGAGCAAACCCTGCAAGCACATATCGACCTTAAGGGCCGTTGGCTGCTGCCGATCCATAACGGCACGTTCGACCTGGCGTTCCACGCCTGGCACGAACCTTTTGACCGGATCATGGCGCTGGCGTGGGAGCGCAATGTGTCGATCACCACACCGCCGATGGGCCAGGCGTTCAGTTTGAACCAGCCGGAGCGTGGATATGCATGGTGGCTGGAGGTGGAAACCCAATGTGCGCAAGAGCACCTTGTGAGCTGATGGCGCAGAGGCGCCGGAAAAGGAGTTTTCAAGCTGTTTCAGGTCTACGACAGGCCTCGGCGAGGATGCGATGATCCCTGGACAATAATTTCGGGGGGCGCGTTCTGATGGACAACAAATGCAGAAAGTTTTCGCGGGTGAATGCTGTTTGCCTGGTGGGCCAGCCGCTGTCTCCGCTCTTGGATATGACCGGTCTGGCGCCTGCGTGTCCCCGTCCTTCCGCCGATCAAGCACCTCCCCGCAGTATCGCGTTTGATGTCGATCCCCACCCTCAAATCCACCCCAAGGGTGGGGTCCTGATCCCCGGGTATAACGTACCGGCACTGCCCATTAAACCCATGCGTGATCCCTCGTTGACGCTGATTGCCTTGAGCGGCATCGACCCAGAGGGCCCGGTGATGGTGGAGGTGCCGCTGGTGCAGAGCAACAGCACCTTTACCGCCATGCAAGCGTTGGCCGGCACGCGCGTGGGGTATGCCGACCGATATGGACGTGGCGATGGTCACGAACCGATTGAACACCGTGCGCCTTTCATGCGAGCGCTGGACGTTCTGCGCCGTGCCGGGGCGCAGCTGTTACCCGTGCCGGCGCAACGTGTCGACGACACCCTCACGTTCAACCTGCGCACTCATAATGAAATCGATGAACTTGTGAATGAGCACCGGCTGGATGCCCTGGTATCCGATAGTCAAAGTGCTGCGTTCCATGGTGCGTGCTGGAGTGGTTACCCGAGATTTGCCGAGGCGCTCGATGGCGGCGCGACATTGTGGTTCTACGGTGCGCGATGGTCGAAGGAATCGTTGGCGGCGCTGGCACAGGGTTATCGCAATGCTTGTTGCCTGGAGAATGCACAGCATGGGCTACCTGGGGTGTTGAACAATCCTACGCGTTGAATTGCCGACGTCTTGCTGGCGGGGGGGAGGGAAGTTTTTAGACTGGCGCCCGGCTCAACGGTGGTCCTTCGTCATTTCTTACTCTTCCCCGAGGTGGTTCATGTTTGGTATTGGTTATGGTGTGAATAGGGCTGTTAGTCACGCGGCGTCTTGGATGGAGTTGACTCCCGACACCTCCAAACCGGTTCCGCCGGGAACGGAACGTGCCAGTGTTCGCGAGCTCAGTGAACAGATGGCCAGGCCTGGCGGGCTCACATCGGAAGATCTGGTCATCTTCCTGCAGGAGCGCATCCGTAAACGCGACCCGGCATTAAACGCCATTATCGAACTCAACCCTCAAGCGCTGGAGATTGCTCGCGAGCTGGATCGCGAACGCGCCAGCGGCACGGTCCGGGGGCCGCTGCACGGCATTCCCGTGCTCCTCAAGGACAACATCGAAACGGGCGACACCCAGCAAACCAGCGCAGGCGCCTTTGGATTGGTGGGGGCAGCTGCGATCAAGGACGCGTTTATCGTCGAACGCCTGCGCCAGCAGGGCGCAGTGATCCTGGGTAAAACCAACCTGACCGAACTGGCTGGCTTTCGTGGCGGCCCCGACGGTTTCAGCCACCGGGGCGGGCAGACGCTCAACCCTCATCAAGCGGATGCACAGGTGGGAGGATCAAGCTCGGGCTCGGCCGTAGCGGTCGCCGCTGGTTTGGCGCCCTTGGCCGTCGGCACCGAAACCAATGGTTCGATCATCGTCCCGGCGGCGTTTAACGGAGTGGTCGGTTTCAAACCCAGCGTGGGCTTGTTGAGCCGCAGCGGCATCATTCCTGCCAGCCATCGACAGGACACGCCAGGGCCGATGACGCGTTCGGTGTTTGATGCCGCGTTGTTGCTCAACGCCATGTCGGGCAGCGACCCTCAGGATTCAGCCAATGTGGATGCCCCCCAAGGCATCGACTACACCGCGTTGCTCAAGCCTGGCGCCTTGAGGGATAAACGTATTGGTTATCCCGCGACCTTTTTCGCGGATGGCGAAAACCTGCCGGTGGACAATAGCCCTCAATTTCAAAAAACGCTTGAGGTGCTTCGCGCACAAGGCGCAGTGCTGGTACCGGTGAACGTGCGGCTGGCGGATGCATCGCGCTATGGCGAGCTGTTGTTTGCTGATGTGAAGAGTGAGTTGAATGATTACCTGGGCAAGCGCGCTGGGTTGCCGGTCAAGTCAGTTTCCGAGTTGATCGCGTTCAATGAAAAGCGCGATGGCAGCGACACCGACCACCAGCCGCTGCTCAAGGAAATCGATGCATCCACCTTGACATCCGAGGAGCGCAAGCCGCTATGGAATGAGCTTATCCAGGATTTTCGCAGCACAGTGGATGAGCTGATTGACGGGGAAAAGCTTGATGCCGTGGTGTCGGACTTTGAAACGAACAGCTATTTCGCAGTTGCAGCGGCCGGTTATCCTGGGATCTCGGTACCTTCCGGCAAAGATGAAAGCGGCCTGCCGACCAGCGCCTATTTTTTTGGTGCCCGTTGGGCCGAACCTACACTGCTGGCCGTTGCCCATGGCTACGAGGAGGCCGCGAAGGCAGGTTCCAGAAGCGGGCGTTGAATTAACAGGCGGTTGTTGGCGTTGGCGTGTACAAACTCAAGGGCTGACGCCTTCAACAGATACACTCAATGTCATGGAGGGAGGCCATGGCCTATAGAATTCATATCCTCGGTGCTGCGGGGTCGGGCACCAGCACTCTGGGCAGGGCCTTGGCAGAAAGTCTGAACGTCGCTTACTTCGACACCGACTACTTCTACTGGCAGCAAACCGACGCCCCTTTCACCGTTGCCCGGCCCAAGGATGAACGCATCCGCCTGCTGCAGGAACAGACCGCCGGCCTGGAAGGCTGGGTGCTGTCCGGTTCACTGTGCGGCTGGGGCGACCCCATGATCGCGCAGTTCACCCACGTGGTGTTCCTGCGCCTCGACCCGCAAGTGCGCCTGCATCGCCTGCGCATGAGGGAAGTGCAACGCTACGGTGATGAAATCCTGGAAGGTGGCAGTCGCCACGAAAACAGCGTCGCCTTCCTGGCTTGGGCCGCTCGTTACGACAACGGCAACCACAGCCTACGCAGCCTGCGTCGGCATGAAACCTGGTTGGTGCCACTGACCTGTCCGCTGATTCGCTTGGACTCTACACACCATTCGGTTGGGGTGTTGGTGAATCAATTGATGCCGCTGTTGAGCCCATCAGCCGCGAAATAATCGTGTGCGCAGCAGGTTCGGCGGGGGCGGTGTCAAACCGCCGCACACTCATGCCCCACCCCGGCGCAAACCCCGGAAAAAACACCAGCCCTTGCGCCTCCAATCGAAACGCCAATGCCAGGCGGGTTTCATCACCCACGTCGCCCAGGCTTTCAAACTGTTGGATGGCATCCACCGTCACACCCGCCTGGCGGGCCAGCTCTTCGCGGCTCCAGCCCAGCATCGCGCGCGCCTGTACGCTGTGTTTGGCGGTGAATTGGTGCAGGACGATCTGCTGTTCTACGAAAGAGCTCATTGCCAGAGAGGACATGGGGTTTCTCCAGGGTTCGACGGGGGAGGGCAAACTATACTGTGTTTTTGTACAGTTGTTTTGACCGCTCATCAACTGGATTTTTATCGACCCACTATTCCAACCCTGGCGCCTCACGAATAATCAGGTGATCCAGGTTCTCGATATTTGCGCTGAACACCCCGAACGTCTGCTCGGGGTTTTTCTTGCTGGGCACCTGTTTCAACTCCGGCGTGACCCCGTAGAAGAAGCAATACAACGCCCGCTCACTGTCCACCGCCGCCTTGATTTGCTCCAGGAACGCCTTGCGCTTGCGGTAGTTCTCAATGAGCTTTTTGCTCAGATAGACATTGACCGAGTAGGGTTTCTTATCGAGCCACACCTTCTTTTCGAAGTCGATGCGAAAGCTGCTGGTGTAGTCCTTGATCGCTTTGATCTTGCCCCAGTAGATCAGCCCCTTGTTGTCTTGCAGGTATTCGATCTTCTTGAAAAACGTCCAATACGTCGCCGTTTGATCGCCGATCTTCAGCGGCATGCTTTTAAGCTTGTCCTTGTCGTCGATGTTCGACACATAACATTCCACCGGGTGGGCAAACACGCTGGTTTTGTCCGGGGTGGTGTCGCTCGAACTGACAGATTCGCCGCTGCGGGTTGAAGGGGGTTTCGCTGAATCTTGTGGGACCAGCCCCTCGGTGCCTGCTCCCGTTGTTTTACGCTCGTACGTACGGCGGGCCAGGACAAATTCCGATGGGAAATTGTCCTCACGCTCATCGTCTTTTTCACCCGCTGCGCCCTTGTGGAAACTGGCATAGCGGCAGCCGTCGATATGCCGGGTGCTCGGCGTGTTTTTGAAATGCGGGGTGCGTTGGTAGTTGACGTTCTTGGCGTTAAAGGTGCTCAGCACATTGCCTGCTTCGAAGGCCGCGCGACAGGCATCGTTGGGGCAGAGGAAACGGTCCTTGTCGGAGTCGAAGGGGTGGGTTTCGTCGAAATTCAGGTCTCGCACGTCATAGATCGACAGCTTGTCGTCGAGGCTCAGGCTGTAGGCCGTGTCGAATTTCATGGGGCTCGGGTCCGTGAGAGGTTTCGCTATTAATAGCGGGAACCCGCGCAAATATCAGCAAGAACCTGCAACCCGCCGTCCACTCAGGAAGCACAAGGTTCCGCCTATCGCCGTAAGTGTGCCCAAGGCATAGAACATGCTGGCCGGCGCGGCATTGATCAACAGATACCCGCATATCACCGGACTCATCGCCCCACCGAATGCGGCAAGGTTCTGCGCGCCGTAGTAACTGCCGCGCAGTGCATCTGGGGCGATGGTGTCGATAAACAGGAACTCCGAGGGGTAGATGATCATCTCGCCCAAGGTAAACACGAACATCGCCAGGCACCAGGTCACCAGGCTATCCGCCAGGCTGAAGCCGATCAGCCCGACAATAAACAGCAGCGTGCCCAGGACGATCCAGTAGCGCAGTTGCTCACGCTTGAGAAATCGCCCGATCTGGTACTGCATCAAAATCACGGTAATGGCATTGCACGCCAGCACGGCAGAGAGAATCTTCAGTGCGTCGGCCGGCTTGTAGGCCACCAGCAGAAATTGCGACAGATACAGCGTATAGCGGCCGTGGACAATCGTGCTGAGCAGGCTGCCGCTGGTGAACAGGATCAGTGTGCGGTCGTTGCGCAGCGTACGCAGGGTGCTGAGGAAACTCAGGGGTTTGTGGCTGTCGTCCCGTTGGGTCGGGGGGATGCCGATCATCAGGAACACACTGCCAAACGCAATCGCGCTGGCGATCAGGAATGGCGCCAACTGCATGTGCCCGGCGATCACCACGCCCACCATTGGGCCGGTGGCGTAGCCGACATTGGTAAGGGTGTAGCGCAGGGAAAATACCTTGGCCCGCTCACCCACCGGCAGGTTTTCGCTGATGATCGCCTTGGAGCCAATCAGGAACAGCGCCGACGCGGCTTCGGTGATCACCAGGGTCAAGGTGGTGAGGTAGAGGTTGCTGGCAAAGGTCAGCAACAGAAAACCGATAGAACTGGAGAGCATGGCCAGGATCAGCAGCTTGCGCTTTTCCAGGCGGTCGATGATGTAGCCGCCGTACAGGCCCAGCAGCGTGGCGATAAACACGGCGATCCCCATCAGCAGGCCGATGTCCTGCTGGTTGAGGCCCAGGCGGGTGCTCAGCAGCAGGGCCAGCAACGGGCTGGTCATGGCGCGGCTGACCACGATGGTCACCGAGCAGATCATCAGGCGGCGGATTACCAGGGAGTAGGTGGTCACGGTGAAGGCGAACGTCCTATTTAGTACTTGATGACAACACAGATCAAATGTGGGAGGGGGCTTGCCCCCGATAGCGGTGTATCAGACAGGCATCAGGTGACTGAACCACTGCTATCGGGGCATGGGTATCTACACAACTTGCAGATCCTGACAAATCTCCCTGTGGCGAGCGGGCTTGTCCCGCGTTGGGCTGCGTAGCAGCCCCAGTAAAGAAGAACGCGGTGTATCAGACAGTTTGTAGAGGCTGGTTTTGGGGCTGCTACGCAGCCCAACGCGGGACAAGCCCGCTCGCCAC
>JAEAMG010001436.1_pt1 | contig 18330 bp, 15 predicted proteins | sample 8958741 | NCBI WGS metagenome assembly JAEAMG01 (sample SAMN16933256, study PRJNA681125) | bioreactor sludge metagenome | isolation source: anaerobic bioreactor treating anionic surfactant - SDBS | place: India: Bengaluru | collected 2019-02-28 | reverse complement strand
GCAAGAAGGGAAGCAGATACTCAAAATGCAGGATACTGAAAACCGCCTGGGCCCCCATCCCAACGAGGAAAATGGTCATGAGAATGCCCGATATCCTGGGATCGCGCGTGGTATTCAGGGAAAGCAGAAACAAGAAACCATACCCCAGCCAAATCCAGAATAAGAGGCAGGTGTTATAGTACTGGTCCGAGAAACCCCTGATCGCAAAAAGGTACAAGAGCATGCTAAAGAAAATAAACGCCGGAATCGGAAAAACGATTTCCGTTTTATACACGAAAACATGCATCAGCCAGAGGATGCACAGCAGATAGATGCTCCAGGTAAAATAGACATTGTCCAGCGAAAAGGTATAGCCGTCAAGCCAGGAGCGCACCAGAAGGATCAGGCCGATACCAAGTGTGGGATGAACGATTCCAGCGAGCATAACTGTTCCCAGACCGAACAACACCAGGGCAATATCATTATTGGAGGAAGATACCTGTTCCAGAGAAGTCACACCCAGTAAGGAGGCCAACAGTATTTTGACCGCGGTAAATCCACCCAACAAGGAGGCGCCAAATACAATGACCGCCAAAACACCCACAGCGCCTGCTATAAACAGGGCGGTTTGCGGAGGAACAAAGGGGAAGGGCCATCTGTAGTTCTCCTCTTGCATGGGTTCCGCGCTAACCTGGACGCCTGCACTGTTTGGTTTAATCGTATTGGTCACGCTCTGTTCACGATTCGCCCGCGATGCCTTCTTTTTGCCCATGGATTCAGGATGCTCCGTTCTTTTTGCCGGCGTTCATCAACAGCACAATCAGAAGAAAAATTCCGAGCGTCTGGGTCAACAGGATAACTGTGCCCGGAAGACCAAGCTTGGGCAACAATGCCCCGTTCAGCCCGACTACAGCAGCCACCATGTAGATAAAATACACGGCCATGGAAGGACGCATGCCCACCTCGACCAGGCGGTGGGAGAAATGCCGCTTGTCGCCCAGCATAATGGAATCACCATTGCGCCACCGGATATAGATGACGCTCAGGGTGTCGAACAACGGGACACTCAGCGCCATCAGCGGCGCGACCACGGAAATGCGCGAACCGGAGCCTTCAAGGTGAAAGGTGCCGAGAATCGCTATTGTGGCAAGAAAATAACCACTGAACATGGCGCCGGAATCGCCCATGAAAATGCGTGCCGGCGGTAAGTTAAAAAACAGAAAGCCACCCATGGCGCCCGCGAATATCACCAGCAAAATGCGCACCATAAAGTAAAAATCGTGCGGTTGCACACAGAGGAAAAACGTTGCGGCCGCAATGATGGACACTCCCGCGCTGAGGCCGTCCATATTGTCCAGGAGATTCATGCTGTTCACCATCAGAACAATCCAGAAGATGGTGATGAGAGAAGAACTAACGGGATCCGAGAAAATAAACGCCTGTATGCGAAGACCAAACAATACCAGTACCAGGGCAACGCCGATCTGGCCCGCCAGCTTCATCCAGGGAGACAACACACGCATATCGTCCACAATCCCCAAAACGAAGATTAACAGTCCGGCGATTAGCATGCCGGTCAGTTTGGTTCCCCCATCCTCGCCCATAAAGACAAGCAGCTTATTCTCCAGCCATTGCGGCCCGTAGGAACTCCCAATCACAAAAAACGCCAGATGAGCGAATATCACGATGTGAAGGGCCAGAAAGATTGCCGCGCCGCCAAGCAGCGGTGTGGCCTGTTCATGACTTTTTCGCCCCGCCGGATGATCCAGGATATTCCAGCGAACCGCCAGCCTGCGCATCAGGACGGTCAGCGCCAGAGAAATCACAAAGGACAAGATTAACAGATAGATAAAAATAAAATAGTTGCTCGAAAGCATGCGTATATCCCGTGCCTTCTTTCCTGCCTTGAGTGGAGAAGGGGACTCTGGGCAACACCGATTCGCGCTATCATGACCGGTTCCCTGTCAATACCTGCTCATAAAGTTCATATTCGGTCCGCGCCAACAGCTCGGCATCAAAGGTGGTGCGTACGCGCTCATACGCATAGGCGCCCATGGTGCTGCGCATCCCTTCATTCTCCAACAGCAGGTTAATCGCACCGGCGAGGGCATCGGCATCCTTCGGCGGGACATTTACACCTGTCCTGCCATCCTCATTTACATACTCCACCCCTGTTCCCAGACGTGTAGCCACAACCGCCCGGCCACAGGCATGGGCCTCAAGAATGGATAAACCAAAGGCTTCGCTTCGTTCACATGAAGGAAAGGCTACCACGGCACAGCCATGAAGATGGGCGACCAGCTCGTCGTGGGTCAAGGCGCCCGGAAAGGCTATCTCCACACCTGTTCGCTCGGCCAGCGCAAGATTCGCCGCACGTTCGGGCCCGTTTCCCGCGATAACCACACGAGCATGTATCTTCTTTGCCGCCTGAATCAACCATGGAAGCCCTTTATAGTAACGATGTACCCCGCAAAAAAACACATAAGGCGCTCCGTAACGAGCGCGCAGACGCGTTACCAAGACCTCATCAACAGCCTCATATTCCCGGGCCACTATGCCCAGCGGCACAATCCGGCATTTGTCGGCAAAGCGTCGCAACACAGCCGAGGTCTCCAGGTACTGGCGGGATGTAGGAAGAATCATAGCAGCTTTGCCGAGAAAATGTGTAAGAAACGGCCCGTAAACCCTCATGGCCGCCGCCTGGCGCACCACATCACTCTGGTAGCGCACCACAAGCGCGCCTGCCGGACGGGCCAGGAGCCATCCCAATTCGGCGGTGGGATTCGGACTGTGGACCACCATGACGTCTGCGCGACACCGTTTCATGTACCATGGGAACAGGGGCGCCACCGGTGCGCTTTGAAACCTGCCCCACTCTCCCACCGCAGTTACGGGAATGCCCTCGTGTTCGAGCCGGCGGGTCAACCACCCCCGGGAACACACCAATGCGCTGACATCGCACCATTGCCGCTGAAAACGGCATAAAAGCGCAATATGACGTTCCATACCACCATGCACAGGTGGATCATAATCTTTGTAAACGTGAACTACTTTCAAGGGGGCACCCGGAACTCTCTATCTTCCGAAAGCGCCGGGCCGATTCGACATATCCCGCCCTCCCCAGCCGAAACCGCCGCCTGCGGCAACATCCGATAAAGCCGGAAGGCGGTTTCCACGAGTCACCTCCATCCTGGGTCCGGAAAATTTCAAACCGACCGTGTTATAAGGCGCATCTTTGGGAGATGGTTTTATCCGTTCGCAGAAACTGGAAAACCGGGTATACAGTAGCGCATACAAGTTTCTGAGACTATTATACCCGCACCCGGCCATGCCGGGGTAAAACCCCGTCTTTGCTTCTTTGCGCGCCACACACAACACCTGGCTCTCTGATGGTTCCATTTTAGCGCAATCGGACCACAGGCGATGACGAAATCAAAACATCATATCGAAATGATACACGCCTTCCCGCATATTGCTGGTCACCGTCAGCCCGGAATGATTGAACAGGGTCTGCATGGCCTTATTTTCCTCAAGCACCTCTGCGGTAAACCCCGCGATGCCATTGCTTTTGGCTATTTTGCAGAGGTGCTTAAACAAGAAGGACCCGATGCGCCTATTCTGATAATTGTCTGCCACCACGAATGCCACTTCAGCACGGTTCGTGCGCGTGTCCAGATAATAACCGCCCAAGGCCACAATGACATCGCCGTTGGCTTCTGGCAACGTAGCCACGATGGATACTTCCGTCCTGTGATCTATGTAAACGAACTGCTGAACCTGCTTGCGCGGCACCCATTTCATACGGGACATGAAGCGGGTATAGATGGACTGTTGGGACAGGGAGTGGAACAAATCGCGCATATTGGGTTCATCGGTAGGATGGATCGGCCTTACAGTCAACTGTGTGCCGTCGTGCATCAGGAAGGCAGTTCTCATTTCCTTCGGGCCTACGGCGATCTTACCGCTGAATTCCGACAGTTCCGCCCGCACATAACGATACGCGATAGCATCCTTGAGCAATTGTTCCCGATATTTTGGGTGAGCAATGCTGATAAGGGCCAGGGCGCGTTCCTGAATGCTCTTGCCATGCAGATACGCGACGCCATATTCCGTGACCACATAATGCACGTCACCGCGGGTAGTCACCACACCGGCGCCGGGTGTCAAGGCGCTCACGATACGGGACTTGCCGTCGGTGGTGGTACTGTAAAGGGCAATAATGGCTTTCCCATTTTCGGAACTCGCCGCGCCCCGATTGAAATCCACCTGGCCGCCGATTCCGGAATAAAACTGATTGCCGATGGAATCGGCGCATACCTGCCCGGTCAAATCCACCTCGAGCGCTACATTGATAGCCACCATTTTGTTTTGACGTGAAATAGTATAGGGGTCGTTTACATATTCCGTGGGATTGAAGGAGAACAACGGATTGTTGTCCACGTAATCATAAAGACGCTTGGAGCCCATGACAAAACTGGCAACAATCTTGCCCCGGTCCAGAGACTTTAGTTTCCCGGTTACAACTCCCGCATCAATGAGATCGATAATGGAATCGGTAAGCATTTCGCTGTGGATACCGAGGTCTTTCTTGCTCTTCAGAAAGGGAGCCACAGCCTGAGGCACCCGGCCAATGCCCAATTGGATTGTGGAGCCATCCTCGATAAGACCGGCAAGGGTTTCGCCGATCTCTTCGGTCCCCGGACGCGGCTCGGGCGTTTCATTTTCAATGATGGGAACGTCCACCGGAACCAGATAGTCAATGTCATATACATGGACCATCGAATTGCCCAATGTGCGCGGCATTTGCGGATTGACCTGGGCAATGACCATGTGGGCATTTTCAGCCGCACTTTTGACAATATCCACGGATACACCCAGACTACACATGCCGTTTTCATCGGGTGGTGTCGTGTGGATAAGCGCCACATCCAGCGGCAGCCTGCCGGATTTGAACAGACGGGGAATGTCGGAAAGGAAAATAGGTGTGTAATCGCCAAACCCCTGTTGAATGATTTCGCGCACGTTATGTGAGATAAAAAAACTGTTCACGGGAAAACAGTTTGAAAGTTCTTTGGTGGCATAGGGCGCATCGCCGCGGGTAAGCAGCTGTACAATTTCAATATCCGTGAGATCACGGGCTCGGGCAACCAATGCTTTTACCAGTTCCACAGGTGTGGCGCACCCGGTTCCGAGAAACACACGTTCACCGGGAATGATATGGGAAACCGCCTGGGGCGCGGTAACCACCATTTCGGCATATTCCTGCTGCCAATTTGGATTATAGGTCAGGGCTTTTGGGGACATATTTTATACTCCGGAAAGAATCATGCGGGCGTCGGCGACAACGGGTTCCGTTCCGACTTCACCTACAATAAAGGGGTTGATATCCATTTCTTCAATTTGCGGAAAATCCGTTACCAACTGACTGATGCGTTGCAGCGCACCGGCGATGGAAGCCAAATCCACGCCCGCCTGCCCGCGCGCGCCGCGCAAAAGGGCGTAGGATCGCGTGTTCGCAAGCATCTGCATTGCTTCTTCGTGGGTCAGCGGAGCAAGGTAAAAACTGACATCCTTCATGACTTCCACAAAGATACCGCCCAGCCCGAACATGAGCATGGGGCCGAACTGCGGGTCGCGGTGCATTCCCAAAATGACTTCCCGGCCGGGCTTGCTCATTTGCTCCACATATACGCCGCGCAACTGGGCATTGGGGGCCGCGCGCCCGATGCGCAACAGCATCAGGTCAAAGGCATCGCGCACTTCAGAGGGCTTGGAAAGATTAAGCTTAACGCCGCCCATGTCCGATTTATGCAAGATATCGGGAGAGACGATTTTCATGGCCACGGGATAGCCTACCCGTTCGGCGACAATCACAGCATCCTCACTGGTTCTAGCCAGTTGACCCGGCAGTACCTTGAAATCATAGGCAAGCAGAATTTCTTTGGCTTCCACTTCCCCCATTTCCGGACGCCCGGAACGCATTTGGCGAACAAGAACACGCTCGACACGATGCTTGTTCACGGGAAAGCGGGTTACAATCCGTGGCGGGCGGTTCAACCACGCCGCATAGTCCACCATGTCCTTGAGGGCGTTTACGGCACGTTCCGGGGAAGGATATTCCGGCACATCCGCCTGCACAAAGGCCCTGCGGGCGCTGACCACCTTGGAACCGCCCATGAAACAGGTCAACACGGGTTTCTCGCCTTGTGCCGCCTCAATAATGGCCTCGGCGGTGCCGTCAGGATTCGACATGGCCTGGGGCGTCATGATAACCACAATCCCGTGCACTTTCGGGTCTTCCATAACCGCTTTAAGGGCCATGGAATATCGGGCGGGATCCGCATCTCCCAGCACATCAATTGGATTGGCCACGCTCGCTGCCGCCGGCAGTTGCGCCTTGATGCCATCCGCAATCGCCGGTGTAATCGGGTCAAGATTCATGCCCAGGTTTTCCACCGCATCCGCAGCCATGATGCCGGGACCACCCGCATTCGTTATCACCGCAATATGGTTGCCCTTCGGCAACGGCTGCATCGCGAGCGCCGTGGCGGAGTCAAAAAGCGATTCAAAATCCTCTGCGCGCACGATACCGGCTCGTTTGAAGGCGGCGCCATAGGCAATATCCGCGCCCGCAAGACTGCCCGTATGGGAGGAGGCCGCCTTGCCGCCGGCCTGTGTGGTGCCCGCCTTTAGAATTACCACCGGCTTAAACTTGGACACCTCTTCTGCGACACGAATAAACTCCGGGCCATCCGATATGCTTTCCAAGTAGGCGGCGATGACCTTCGTTTGGGTATCCTGGGCCAAAACCTGCAGCAGGTCGGTTTCGGAAATGTCCGCCTTGTTACCAATGCTGATCAGCTTGGCCAAGCCGATGCCGCGCCCTTCCGCCCAGTCCAATATCGCAGTGCACAACGCGCCCGACTGGGAGATTACGGAGATACCACCCGGTTTGGGCATTTGCGCCGCAAAGGAGGCGTTCATGTGGTTTTCGGTGTTAATCAACCCCAGGCAATTCGGGCCAAGAAGCCGGATATGGTTCTTCCGGCAAAACTCAAGCATCTCCCGTTCTTTCGCAGCGCCTTCAGCGCCGACTTCCTTGTAGCCGGCCGTGATGACGGTACAGGCTTTCGACCTGACCGCTGCGGCCCCTTCCAGGGCCGCCATGACCGCTTTTGGCGGCACGACTATGATGCAATGGTCTATTCCCTCACCCGCATCGCGCACATCGGGATAACAGGGCAACCCCAGCATCTCATTTGCTGTGGGATTTACGGGGATGATTTTCCCCTGGTAACCCCCGGCTATCAGGTTGGATAAGATGGAATAGCCGACTTTACCCGGTGTACGGGAGGCACCGACCACAGCTACTGACTTGGGATACAAAAATCCTTCATGCATGATTAGTAGACACCCATAGCGGAACGTTGAAAATCTATCCGCCCGGTAGTACACACGATTCTTTCGGTGTAGTTTATAAAACAGGACCTTTTACGGTCGTGAGGGGGAAAGTAAGGCAATAGAAAACCTTAACCCTACCATAACACTTTTCGCGCCACTGTTTCCAGTTCGTCCAACCTCCTGCCATTCCCCGGATACCATACAGGCACTTTGGCGACAGGCCCCTCACCCTTCGTCACTGCGGTCAATCTCGAATTTCCAGTTAAACCAGACCGCGCAAAATACCTGTATCCAAAACATTGTTGCGTTGTATTGTCTGGCAACCACTACAGCTGCGTGTATTTACATCAAAGCAGCGACGCATCAGCGCGGTTTAGTTTTGTTGTTCAGCGCCTACTCACCCTTGTGTACGGGAATGAGGCCCTGCGGGACGGTTACGTTGCGCTTATAACTCCGAGGAGACAGCCGGTACAATGGGCGGAATTGTACTGTCAAATTCAATCGGTAATTCTGCTTCCATGGCAGCCTCGGTAACTTCATTAACCACCTCAATGGGAGCGCTGGGGTGCTTTCGGATTACCACCGTAGTCGGAATGCCGCGTTTCGCGTCAAAGAAATACTCGCGCAACTCATCCACGGTAACCATCTCACCGGCACAGTATAACGCTCCGGTCTGCCCTATGGAAACGCCGATTTCATCCTGGTTGTTAAAAATCTTGCTCTTTATGCGTTCCATGGTCCCCTTGTTCATTTGGCGTTGATTTTTCGCGATCTCTTCATCCGCCTGAGCGATTTGCACCGCTTCGGGCATCGTATTTTCATCCACAACCGTAGTGGTGATGAAAATCAACAACGTAGTGTTTTTCGAACTGCGTTTGGGATTGTTAAAGAGCCGGCCGATAAGTGGAATGTCTCCCAGAATGGGCGTTCTGGTCGTGGAATGATCCGAGCGGTCTCGTCTCAATCCTCCCAGCACGATGGTATCTCCGGAATTTACGCGTACTTGCGTATCAGCCTGTCGAATGGTCTTTTCAGGAACGGAACGGGTAAGGTCATCCACCACAACGTTTTTGTCCGTGTAGGTGCTGTCTTCCGCGCTGATATCCAGAAGGATATTATCATCTTCCGTAATCCTTGGAAGTACCGACAGGATGGTACCCACATCTATGAATTCCACCCGGCTGGTTCCCGCCGACGAGTACCGCCTGTAGTTGTCATCGGTATTATTGCCGTAATAGCCGCCGTAATAGCCGCCGTATCCATAGCCGCCGGTAGAGGACACGTAAGGCACCTTGGTCGCGTTCTCAAAGATGGCCTCTTCGCCGTCCTGAACAGTCACTCGCGGCGAAGAGAGTACCGTTGCCTTTTCCTTGCTGTCCAGGTAATCCAAGGTAACCGCGAGGTCCCGACCCACATACCGGTCTATGATGGTTTCACCACTGATATCCTCCAAGAGCGGACGAAGAATAGCGCCGGAATCGTTCAATTGAAGCGCTCCATAACGCGGTACGGCATAAGGCAAGCCGCCCGCGCTTGCAATCTGGCCGCTGCCTTTCGCTTCTGCGGCCTCGCCTGCGCCGGAACCGCCATGAACGGTAAAGGGTGCGCCGTCTACGTTGGCAAAAGCCGACCAATTGACATTGAACGCTCTTTCCACATCCGTACCCACTTCCACAATATGGGCCTCTATCAGTACCTGCTTGCGCTTGATGTCCCACTCCTGAATCAAAGCGTCAATTTCATCCAGACGCGCCGGCAATCCGGTAACCGTGATCTGATGCACCTCATCCTGAACCACAATTTGTCCCATTTCGCCGGGGATATACGCTTCCAACTGATCCGCTACAAAATCCAAGTCGGCATATTTCAATACCCAGGTTCGGGTTTCAAGGGCCTGGTCAAGTGTTTCCACAATCTTGGCGATGTTTTCGACGCGCGTGGGCAGATCGGTTACCACCACCGTGTTATAACGGGGGTCAACCTGGATGGTGCCCCGTTCCGTCAGCATGGATTCAATGCTGCTTACCACATCTTCAGAACTGACGTGAGTAATATAAAAAGTACGCGATTCCACCGGTTGATCCAGTCGGGCCACAGCCTCGCGCATCTTGTCCAGAACACTTGGAGAGTCCCACACGAATACCTGACCCGTACGCACATCAGCCAACACACTGCCACTGGGGGACATAAAAGAGGCCAGCATCGCTTCGATATCCGCTACTTCCGCATGTTTAATGGCGAATTCGGCCTTCTGCAGCGGTACATCTATTTCATCCACGATACGAATCATTTCCGCGATATTATCATTCGTATCCCAGACGTAAATATTATTGGTGCGCTGGTCCGTGATGGCGCGCCCCGTGGAAGATAGCAGCGAGGTAATGAGCGATTCGATATAAGTCACGTCCGCATAGTTTACTTTGAATTCATGAGGCCGCGTCTTGCCGTATTCCCGCTCGAGATATTCTTCTTTCGTCATGACCCGCAGGAACTTCATCTCTTCATCGAATTCATAAAAAATCTTGTTGAATTTCAATACTTCCAGCGCTTGTCTAGGCGTCACCTCAAAGATCCAGAAACGCAACTGCACATCCTCCAGCGCGGGAGAAACCATTACGTTCCAATTGGTGGCCAGATTTATGGCCGCAAGAAATTCTTCAATTGACATAGGCCCTTCAAGGGTGATTTTCTCGCCCGCTTCAGGCACGTCCTTATATTCCGGTTCGCGTTTCATTACCGGTTCGAAAGCACCCTCGCCGCTTATGGTGACGGAGCTTACTCCTCCCTGATTGAAACCCGCCGCGGCGCCGATACCCGTAGCCCCCGCGCCAGTACCCAACCCTGCGGCGCCCGTGGCCCCTGTAACGCCCCCGGGGCCAATGAGGCCAGGCGTCTTGGGAACGCCACCGGGACCCGCCCCGCCGCCAATGGTTCTGGGAACGGCGCCGGCATCCCGGGCCTTGGGAGGTTCTTTGCCCGGCCCGGTGTCCGCTGCGGCCTTTTCCGCCGGTGTTGGTTCCTTGGAGGCGGATGGTTGGGATTCGGTGCTTCTTGACGACCGTTGCGATGATGGTGTTGCTTGACCACTTTGCCTGTCCGGGGACCTGGACCGGTCAATCCGGCGTGATTGTTCCGTGTCGGAATCAGTCGGCTCCGACGTCGGGCTGCCGCTGTCCCGCGTCCGTGTGGAACTGTCGTCGGGATCCCAGAGTTGCCCCGAGGAAGGCGCCGGACGAACCCGCCGTTCCGTGCTTTGCCTGGGGGATGTCGGAGTTTGCCCCTGTGCGACCGCAGAAAGGGCTGTGGCTGCCATAAGAACAAGCATTATAACTGCGTTTATCGGTCGCGCCATAAACAGACTCATGTGTTGCCTTTCAATCTAGACCTCATAGACTACAGGATTCCATCGAGGGTTCCTGTACCCAGCGCGGAAAACAACTCACCGATCTCCAGCATTAAGCCCGTAGTATACACTAAATGCCGCATGTGCTGCATGGTCTCTTCACTGCGCTATTCCCGCGGCAGGGTATATGTCATCTCCTGGTCCTGCTCAGCCCAGTGGTAAGAGAACACGACTTCGGTTCGCGTTATGGACTTGATTGTCAGCCCCTTTACCACATCCCCCACACCTTTAAATTCGCCTCTCTGGCTTTCCGGCACAAGAAACTTGACCTTATTTCCCACCTGCTGCCGTGTCGCCTTCACATCGCCAAGCATTTGGGCGAGGTCCGGCTTTTTCGGTGGTGGTGGTGGTGGTGGTGGTGGTGGCGGCGGTGGCGGCACCAGTTCACGCCAGACCGACTCCTTCCCCATAATGGAATTATTCCATTCATCGAACTGCCACTCGAAACCGTCTTCGCTTTCCTGAATGGGACTGATTTCCGCAAGTCTCTTATCCAGCGCCTTGCGACGCGACTCAAAGGGGTCGTTGACCTGATTTAGTGCAATGGCCGCCAGAATGCACGCAAGGATGCCGGCGGCGCCTATATTCAGGAGACGGTCCATTTATACCTCCGCTACTTTCCGAATCAATAAGTTGGCCACATGCGCCACAGCGTCCTTCCCCCGCATCACTAAGAGAGGACATTTAACCTTCATGAGGGTACTGGGGTCGCCGGGCAGAGTGAATTGCGCCTGGATGCGGTACAGGCTGCCATCCGCGGTGATTTGCTGCACGCCGGGAAATGGCGCAGTTCCGGATTCCAGGCCCACCGCCAGACTCAGTTCGCCCTGTGCGCCGGCCACATCCACAATCACTTCATAAACGGCGCCGCCCGGCAAATCAAGCATCATCCAGGCTTCCCCCTGGTCCCCTTCGTTTCGGAGTTCCACCGCGCCGTGGGCCGTTTCGCTGGCAACGTCCACAACAACCGCCCCTTCGCACTTCCAGTCGTCGGCCTTTAGAGCGAGCCGCCCCGTGGCTGATGCCGCTGTGCCCGGTGCGCCGTCTGTCGTTGTGCCGGGTTTTACAGTCGCGCCGTCCGCCACAATGCGCGTAATGTCCACACTGGCGCCCACCAAATCGCCGTCCGGCGCACGGGTCAGTTCCGCCGCATCAATACGCAACGACTGGGGACTTTGCTGCAAGCGTTCCATAAACTCCACCAGATTCTCCAGGGGGCATGGTGGTATGCGCACACTGATACGGTATTCACGGTACCCCTTGCCCCCCTCCGCCATGTTGCCTTTTCCCAGGGAAATCCCTTCCACAAGGTTTCCTGCGCTGTTGGGATCTTTTTCAGGAATCCCATTTTCATCCAAGGCCGGCGGGGTAAGGCTGGCGAGACGATAAATCTCCTGGCGCAGCCGGTCGTGGATCTCCGCTTCCGTCCATTCGCTTGAATGCTGCGCGGCGATTTCCGCGTATTGCGATTCCACCATCTCCCTGTGCGCGATTTGGGACGTATAGGAGACAAGTTCATCTTCAAGCCGGGCAATCGTCTGGTCAAGGTCCTCTATGCGGGCCATGGCGCGTTGGTATAGGGTCACGCCGGTCATGATTACCAAGGCAACAGCCGTGAGCTTGGCCAGGCGCTTTTCACGATCGGAAAGGCGCTGCCAAATGCCGAAGAGTTTTTGAATAAGGTTAGCTATCACCTTTTTCCTCCTCTTCGTCCAATGCCGAAACGTCTATCTGGTAGGCAAAAACGGAAACATCGCGCTCCATCGTCTGCTGTTCATACAGGCTGCGTGCGCGGGCAAAAAAAGCCAGATGGCTCTCGGCGCTATTGCGTATATTCTGGGTGAACTGGGCTACATCGTTTACTGTCTTGGCCCTTCCCCAAAGGCTGATCCCCTCATTGCGGTTCAAACTCAACCGTGAAAAATTCAGCTGCCCGTCCGGCGCCGACTCCACGATACGGGCAATTTGCTCGATGATGGAACCTTTCCGATCCACTTGCCGGCGAAGGATGTTCAAGGCTTCCCGCTTTTCCCGGATGCCCTGGGCATTCGGCTCTATCTGGGAGACACGCGCCTCCAGCGAACGGACAAGCCGCATGCGCTGATAGAACCCCTGAAAATACAAAGCACCCAACGCGATCAGGATCATCACTACAAACAGGGCGGCGCGCAGCGTCAGCCGCTTGGCGCCCTTGATGCGCCTCGCCTCCGTTTCTTTTTTCGGAAGCAGGTTCAGGGAAAGCGGGGCGGCTCCGATAATCTCCTGCAATGCACCGATAAAATCCAGGGGAATACCCGGCAAATTGGCTACCGGCACTTCCAAAAGGGACAAGGCAAAGTCGGCAGGCATACAATTCTTGCCCGTCCTATCCGAGAGGGAAACGCACAGTTTATTGACATTCGCATGCGGGCACGCCACGTAGACATCCTCGGCGCCCAGGCCATCGGTGGATTCCCGGCGATACGCGGCCAGAGAACCGCGCAATTCGGCGGCAAGTTCTTCCGCTCCGCTGGTATCCAATACCCCCTGGCCGTTCGAGGCATCAGGGTTTTCCGCAATCGCTTCCCAATCCTGAAGGGTAATGATACCCCGGCTGAATACGGGCTGCCTCTTCTCGAAAACGGTGATCTCGATGCCGCCCGAAGCAAGGTTCACCAACGCAAACGGGCCCTCGCTTTTGCAGGCGCCGGCCACCGCGCCAAGGCACGCCGTACTGAGCATGATACGCTCGGGCGACAGGCCTGCCTCCGAAAACAGGGCAATTTGACGGTCAACCACGTCATGATGCGCCAATGCGGCAAGCACATGAGACTCGCCTGTTTCCAAGGGGTTCAGGATACACTGATCAATGACCATCTCATCCAGCGCATAGGGCACATATTCTTCCGCACTGAAGCGTACCATGCCGGCAATTTCAGCCATGTCATGGGAAGGCAGGGTAAGAAACCGTGTCGTGACATCATACCGCGGCAAAATCAGGTAGGTCGTTTCATCCTTTAACTTGTTTTCCGTCACAAAATTACGAAACGCCGCCGAAAGGGCTTCGGGAGCAGACCACTCCCCCCTCTGGTGCAGCCAGGAGGCTTCCACCACCTTCTTTCCCGATAATTTACAGCGCAGAACCGATAGGGCCTGCGTGTCCACCCGCATGATATTAATAGAGGGTATTTTACGAACCAAGCGTCTTCTCCTGCCAATCGAGTATTTGCGAAAGCCCATCTTCAAGGCTGACCATGGCGGAGCATACCGCCCGCACACGACCCTGCCGTCGTGTGGCAACCCCTGTAATCCTAAAGAATACGGAGGTACAGATGCAATACTGATCCAACGCTTCACGGCTTGCGCCGGTTACACCCGTTTTGTCCGTAAGGTCCTCCATATCGCGAAATCCCTGGTCATCGTCCGTGAAAAGTGCGCCGTCTCCACCCGCGCGATAGGCTACTATGGCTTCTATATCGCTGCCACGCATATCGGGAATACACGCCAGCACCTCTTCGGAGGCGGTATTGACATTGACCCGGCCGTTCCCCCAGACCGTCAGCATATTCTTCAGACCGGGCTTGGCCTCTTCGCCAAACCAATCCTCCTCATCCACGCCTTGGAGATAACGGATTTCCTCGATGGCATGAAAGGGCGTGGCGCCCTCTTTTTCATGAACCTCTTCCGTACGTCGCGCCATAATCTTGCGCACAATGGGACGGCTCAATGGCTCCATTTTCTCCAGTACTTCCTGTACGGTGGTATTGATGTTGATGTACCGCTCCTCGTCCGTAATGACATAAATAACCTCATCATTCTCATAATCTTCGCGTTGCTCGAAATAATCTTCGCCAAAAAGATTCTTGCTATGGGCCCAGGACTCTCCCAAGTGGGTGCCGCCTTGTTGGTCCGGCGGTAACAGCATCTGCATAAGTCCGCGATTGTGCATTTCCACAATGCCGCGGTCCACGGCGCCGCGAGCCATCATCATGGCCTCGGCCTGGTCCAGCGCATAAGCGGCGGCACGTCGGTCCAGGGCCACCCGGCGCCCAAAGCCGAGAGTAATCACCGTCAGCATGGCCGTGATCCAAAGTACGCTGACCAGCACAAAACCGGTCTTATGCACTTTATTCATCAGCATTGAACATTTCCTCCAACTGGTTGTTTCGCATGCGTACGGCCGGTGCGCGCGTGGGAAGAGTGATCTTCACTTCATATTCTTCCTCTTCGGAGTCCGTATTGCGCAGGGTCATGGCAAGTTCGACTCCCTGGGGAAGGCCCCACAGGGGCTGATGCTGGTCCATATACACCGGAGTAACCGGCACTGGAGGTTCCTCCGGCGGCTGGTCCTCCGGCAAAGGCACCCAGATGTAGGTAATTTTGAAGGCGACCACATGTTCCGCAATGGTGGATTCATACGCTCTTGACAGCTTGATCCGGGACCGGTCAATCTCCCGCGTATTGGTTGGCATTTTGGGCAGCGCCGTTTCCACCAGCGCCTCCTCGCGTTCGACGGTATTCTTATTGCGATTGTACGAATAGATCACGCGCATGAGACGCCGGCCTTCTCCCTCTTCGAGGTCCATGGGCGGCGCAATGACAAACATGGTTATTGTCTTGTCATCACCCTCGAAGAGATGGCTTGCACGTCCCGTCATATTATTATATTCGCGCATGAACAATGTGACCGCATTACGGGCTTCCAGGTGCAGGTCCACCCCGCCTTCCGCAAGATTCCACGTGCGCAGCGACGAGTGGGTCAACGTGTATACGGAGGACATGACAATGCTGAGCAGGGCGGTTGCCACCAGCAGTTCCACCAGGGTGAACCCCACCCGGGCGGAAGCCCTTTCCCCGGGAACACGGTCGTGCCGGCCCATCATCGCTCCTCCTCCGGCAACCACAGGAGCTCCGGCCGCAACAGTGTTTCCCCCAGCGCCTCAAAGTCCGCGCCACCGCGCTTCCACGTCACCCGCACCGTCAACTTGCCCATGTAGTCTACAAAATTTTCTTCAAAATGGACACGCGCCTCGGGCGGAAGACTTGCCACCCGTTCCGGCAACGGCACATCCACCCGCTCTATTTTCCATTCATAGGAGAAATCCTGGTAAGGTTCCGGGCATTGGCCTGACCCGGAGCCTTCCGGCTGCTGAAACAAAAGCGCCTGCTCCCCCGCGACCTGCTCGAGCAGGAAACGCGCCGTCGTGTAGTCCTGCACCTGGGCCCGGGTAAGAATCGCCTGCCGAAGCGCCCCCTGAATCACCAGCGTGCTTAAACTTAAAACACCCATGGCCACCACGGTTTCCACAAAAATATAGCCCGCGCGTCGTACCTGCATCAGCGGCGTTCCTTTAGCGTCACCTTGCCGAGGGGACCTTCCACCTTTACCTCGAAGCGGGCGCCGCGGCGCCGTACATCCCGCAACAGAAGAGTTGCCGAATCACTGGCGCCATTGGGAAGGCACGCGACAAAAAAATCGCGCGTCCGGGAATCCCGCCGCGCATTCACCCGGTCGAAAGCGAGAAACTCCGGCAGCTTTTGCGCCCCCCCAAACAGCGTTCCTACCGGCTCAAACACTTTCTCTTCTTCATCCAGCCCGGCAAGATACTCCAGGCGGTAGGTATTTTCCTCCACATTGAAAAGGATGCGGTACTCTCGTGATTCCCGCACAGCCATTTCCTGCGCGTATCGGATGGCGGCAATCAGGTCGTTGCGCGCATTACGCATACGAATGCCGTTCATGGACGACACATATACGGGTACGATGGACATGGAAATGGAGGCGATGATGATGATGACCACCAGTAATTCCAGGAGCGTAAAACCGGACCGCCCCCTTGGGATATGGCGAAAAACATCGTACACGGCAACACTTTCGGGCGTTATACGCGCAAAGAGGAGGGAAAAGCTGTTTAGGGCATGGGCGATGAAGAGGTGACGTCATCCTCATTGTCCGGGATGCCATCCGGCCCCGCGGAATAAATCTGATAGTCGGCAAGCATGACATCCGTCGGAGGCTTGTAAGAATATTGGTTGCCCCACGGATCTGGACGCAGCTCACGAACATATCGCCGCTTTCCCGTCACCAGGTCTTCCAGAGTAGTGGGATACTGGTCATTATTGTCCAGAGCATACAAATCCACCTGGGTGCTCAAGGTAGCGATATCGCCCTTGGCTGCCCGAATCTGCGCTTCCTGTACACGCCCACTATAATTGGCGGTAATCATCCCCGCCAGAATGCCAATAATGACGGTCACCAAAATAAGTTCAATCAACGTAAAACCACTTGTAGATTTCATACGTACTCTCCATTGCGCGCCCGCAGATCGAGCCCTGGCGCCAACACGACTTCAACATTGATAGTAACGATTTTAGCCTGGTTTTTATATGACACCTTTATTGTACCGCTTACCGCCCGTAAATTCATAGTATCAAAATCGGGACGCCGGGAACCATTACGTTTCCGATATCACTCAAGTTTGCGGACTTGCAATGAATGACCCAAAACAGGGATACTATTTCCCTGCAACCCGTATGCATGTTTATCCCAGGCCGGAATTTTCCCCGGCACGAACAACAATGACAACCACAACGGAGATGTTTCCATGGCTATCATGAACCCCGGCCCGATTGCCTATTTCGAGGGCAACTACGTCCCCATTGAAAACGCCAAAATCAGCGTGATGACTCACGCATTCAATTACGGCACGGGTATTTTCGAAGGAATACGCGGCTACTATTGTTCCGAAGAAGACAATGTACTTGTTTTCAAACTGAAGGAACATGTGGACCGCATGATGCGCAATTCCAGCGTCCTGTGCATGGAAATTCCGGAAGACCGAGCCGCCATCGAAACCATCTGCCTCGAACTGATTCGACGCAGCAAATTCAAGGAAGGCGTTTATCTGCGGCCGATTATCTATAAAAGTGAATGCTCTCTTGGTCCCACAGTAAAAAACGTCACATCAAAACTCTGCTGTTATCTTATTAAACTCGGAGACTACTGCGACATCACATCCGGCCTGAATGTGGCCGTCACTTCCTGGCGTCGCCTTTCGGACAATGCCATTCCCACCCGGCTGAAGTCAACCGGCAGTTATATCAACTCCTCTTTGGCCGCCTCGGAAGCGAAGATGTCGGGATTTGATGAAGCCATTTTCCTGCGGGAAGACGGCACCGTAGCCGAGGCCAGCGCGATGAATTTGTTCATGGTGCACGACGGAAAACTGGTCACCACCCCGGTAAGCGCGGACATCCTCGTGGGCATTACGCGCAACACCATTCTGCAGATCGCACGCGAAAAACTTCATTTGGAGGTCGTCGAGCGGCCCATTGCCCGCACGGAATTATATGTCTGTGACGAATTGTTCTTTTCCGGCACCGGCGCTCAGGTGGCGCCTGTCCGTTCCGTGGACAAACGTACCATCGGGGAAGGACGTCCCGGCCCCGTCACGCTGCAACTACAATCCCTTTATTTTGATGTCGTTCAAGGCAAGGTGCCGGAATACCGGCACTGGTGCACCCCGGCATACTGACACCACAGGCAGCCTATGAATACCTTATTTCAA
>JAEAMG010001423.1_pt1 | contig 18371 bp, 18 predicted proteins | sample 8958741 | NCBI WGS metagenome assembly JAEAMG01 (sample SAMN16933256, study PRJNA681125) | bioreactor sludge metagenome | isolation source: anaerobic bioreactor treating anionic surfactant - SDBS | place: India: Bengaluru | collected 2019-02-28 | reverse complement strand
GGGCGTGGTCTTCTTCTCGAAATGTGAGCTGCTACTCCACGTCTCTTCTTTGGGAGAAAGGAGGTGATGAGCCGAGATATCCTTGGGAGCGTCACGGGCAGGAAAACCCGCTGTGCGTATTGGTCATGACCTGTAAATAACGATGTTTTCCCTGTCGGATCGTCGCTGAGCCGTCAGAGCATGGTTGAGAGAATTCATCTTAACCCTGAAGTTGAGGAGGAAAAACTATGAAAAGAGTGATCGGAGTTTTAGTCATTGCCATTTTTTTGGCAGGATTCGGTTTTACGGACCTTTCACAGGCGGCGGCTGCGCCGCAATTCAAGTGGAAGATGCAGAGTTCCCACCCCGCGGGAGCCCCCCAGATTGAATTGCTGAATAGGATGGCAAACGACATCGACAAGATGTCCAACGGCAGATTGAAGATCGAGATTCTCGCAACCGGCGCCATCGTCAAACCCTTCGAACTGATTGACGCCGTGGACAAGGGCATCGTCGAGTCCGGCCAGTTCTGGACCCATTATACGATGGGGAAGCATCCGGCGGGCAGTCTGTTCAGCTCTCCGCTCGGAGGTGCCGGCAGCGGCCTGGATCTGATGAACCATCTCTCCTGGTACCTGCAGGGGGGAGGGCGTGACCTCTATCTGGAGTATTACAACAAGATCCTCAATAAGGATGTCATGGCCTTCATGATCGCGCCGGACGGTCCCGAGGCCTTCGGGTGGGCCAAAAAACCGCCGAAGACGCTGCAGGATTATCTGAAAATGCGCTTCCGCATGTCTGCGGGTCTGTCGTCCGACGTTCTGAAGGACATGGGCGGCACGCCGGTGAACGTGCCCGGAGGGGAACTCATCCCCGCCTTGGAGAGGGGTGTGATCGACGGCGCCGAGTGGATCAATACGGCCAGCGACCTGAAGATCGGCCTCTACGACGTCGCCAAATACTACTCCGTGCAGGGTCTCCACCAGGCCATCGGCATCCAGGACATCATCATCAACGGCAAGGCTTGGCGTGGACTGCCTCCGGACATCCAGGCGATTGTTCAGTGCGCGACCACCAAATCGATTCTCGACGGCATGCTGTACTTCATCGAGGAGAATGCCAAGGCCCTGAAGGTCCTGACCCAGGAGAAGGGCGTCATCCTCTTCGACGCGCCTGCCGGTTATTCGGATGCCTTCATCAAATCGTCGAAGAAGGTGCTCAAACAGTTCGAAGACAAGGACCCCTTCTTTAAAAAGGTCCTCGAATCGCAGCGCAAGTATGCCTCGGTGGTGGTTCCCTTCACCAAGGAAACCAACAAGCTGGGGCAGCTGATCGCCGGCGCCGCGGAAGTGAAGAAATAATCCTATGAACCACCGGTCACCGCGTTCCATAGCGGGCCGGATCGTCACCCTAAATGGTCTAGTCCCGGCGGGTCCTTCCCGAATCGATCGGGAGGACCCGCCGGGTCGGCCGAGAACAATCTCAAAGGGTCGCTGGGGATCGATTTATGGAAGCAACTTGGATCATTCCAATCCCGGCCATCCCGAAATTTTGGAGTGTAACGCGATGAATAATGTCGATCGTTTCATCAAGGTGATTGACCAAATCAGCCTCTGGTCGGGAAAGATCTTTTCCTGGCTGATCCTCCCGATGGCGGCGGTGCTGGTCTGGGAGGTCTTCATCCGATATGTCTACCGCCCGACGCTCTGGGCGGTCGACATCTCCACCATGTGCTACGGGACCCATTACTGGCTTGCCGGCGCCATGACCCTCTATCTGGGAAAGCATATCCGGACCGATTTTCTCTACCAGAAGTGGGCGCCCCGGACCCAGTGCTGGGTGGATGTGATTTGCTACCTCTTCCTCTTCCTCCCTGGTATGGTGATGTTCGTCGTGCTGAGCATCGAGTATGCCGCCGACTCCTGGATTCTTCGGGAAGAGATGATGACGACCTGGCGGCCACCGGCCTACTGGTATAAATCCTTCATTCCCATTGGTGCGGCGCTGCTGCTTCTCCAGGGGATCTCGGAGCTGCTCAAATCGGTCAAGCTGCTGCTCACGGGCGTGGACACCCGATACCACGATAAGGAGCCCACCGAGGTTACATGAATCCACGATCCGCCCCGTTACGGAAATGCCGCGTGTTTTTTCCGTGAACGGATCGCAGGGTGGATTTCCGGTGAATGAATGAAAACCAGATACCGCCATAGGAGAGAAAGATGAGTTTGGAAATTTATGGTTTGATCCTTTTGGGAGGCCTCTTTGCAGCGATCTGTTTGGGCTTTCCGATTTCGTTCACGCTGATCACCATCGGGATGATCTTCGGTTATATCGCGTTGGGCCCCAAGGTGTTCTATCTGATGACCCTGTCCTGGTATGATACCATGGTGGACACGATCCTGGCAGCCGTGGCCCTCTTTACCTTCATGGGCTACATTCTCGAAAAGGCCGGATTGATGGAGCGCCTCTTCCATGCGCTTCTCCTCCTTTCCGGCCGGCTGAAGGGCTCATTGTACCTGGGGACCATTTTCACGGCCACGCTGTTCGCGGCGGCCACGGGGATTGTGGGCGCTTCCGTCATGATCATCGGCCTGATGGCCGCGCCGGTCATGAAAAAAACGGGGTATTCAGCAGGGCTGAGCGCCGGCGCCATCACCGCCGGAGGAACGCTGGGGATCCTCATCCCCCCCAGCATCATGCTGGTCGTCATGGGGCCCGTGATGCAGGTCTCCGTCGCCCGTTTGTTTACCGCGGCAATCATGACGGAGGCCAAGAAAGAGCTGGAAATTTGGGACTATCCGCTCCCGGAAGTCCTTCCCGGGTGCATCCTGGTCAGGATTACCTGCTGCACGATCTGCGGCTCGGATCTTCACACCTGGACGGGCCGTCGAAAATCGCCGGTTCCGATCATCCTGGGTCACGAAATTGTCGGCCGGATTGTCGAACTCGGCGCGGGCGTCACCATGGATTCGGGGAATCGCCCCTTGAGGGTGGGGGATCGCATCACCTGGACCATCATGGACAACTGCGGGAAATGTTATTACTGCCGGGAAAAGGGCTTGATGATGAAGTGCAGCCATCTGAAAAAGTACGGTCACGACAGCTGCGCCGAAGCGCCCCATTTCGTCGGCGGGTTTGCCGAGTACTGCTACATCACGCCGGGCACATGCGTGATCCGTGTTCCGGATGAGCTGACCGACGAGCAGATCGCGCCGGCGAACTGCGCGCTTGCGACGGTGGTGGCCGGCTGGGACGCCGTCGAGATCGAACCCTTCGAAAACATACTGATCCAGGGGGCCGGCGCTCTCGGCGTATACGCGGCTGCGCTGGCCAAACATTGCGGCTGCCGCCGGATCATCGTGGCCGACGTGATGGAGCACCGGCTGGACTTCGTAAAACAGTTCGGCACCACCGATACGATCAACTCAAAGGACCGTTCCGACGATGAGGTGATCGGCATGGTGAAGGATCTGACGGGCGGATTCGGAGCGGATGTCGTCATGGAGCTGGCCGGCTTCCCACCGCTGCTGCCGCTGGGGCTGAAATGTCTGCGAACCGGAGGTCGTCTCGTTGAAATCGGCAACGCCTTCGCAGGCGCCAATTTCAACTGTGACGCTTCGGATATCGTGTTCAAACGACTCACGATCAAAGGAATCCACAACTACGATACGATCCACCTGCAGAAAGGGGTTGATTTTTTACAGATGGCTCGGAAGCTTTTTCCATTCGAGAAAATCGTGGGCGAAAGGGTGTCGCTGGATGAAATCAATACGGGGTTGAAAATCGCCGAATCCGGCAAAACGGTCCGCGTGGCCGTGAAACCGTGATCGGAAACGGATTTTTAAAAGCGGTTTATAGTGCAGAACTTACCAATACCCTTCCGCTTTTTCTGTAGAAACCCTCTTTTCATTGTGCCAATGCATCTAAAGGCATTTTCAGATCACTGATTTTTAGCCCGTCGAATCGCCTCCCGCATCATCAAATGGGTTGACAATCCAAATCCATTCAAGCTAATAAGGCCTCGTGATTCAGGACAGGCCCCGGTGAACAAATGTTCAGGAGTGCCTTTTGATGCCATGTCATCTCATCGTCGCCGTTCCCGGGAAAGATGCAGACAGACGGTTTCTGGAGTGAGATTCATTCAAAAATCGAAGGAAAATGAATCATGAATGTAAACCATCTGAAAGCCTTTTTCGAGGTGGCCCAGGCCAAAAGCTTCACGCTCGGCGCAAAAAATTTGAACGTTTCCCAACCGACCCTCAGCATGCAGGTCAAACTCCTGGAGAAACGCTTCGGAGTCCCCCTCATCAAAAGAAGCAAAAAAATGTTCGAACTGACTGAAGAGGGGAAAATCGTCTTCGGCCATGCGGAAAAGATCTTTTCCCTGCTCCATGAACTGAAAATGGAACTGGAGAATTTCGAAACTCAAAACATGATCATCGGCTCGACGCCTTACATCTCGGATCACGTTCTGCCCAGCGTACTTTTGGCCATTCGGGAAAAACACAGTAATGTGAAAGTCCAGATATACACCGGCCTGTCCAAGGAGGTGCTCGACAAGGTCGTCGATTACGAATACCAACTGGCCGTCATCGGGAGACTGCCCTATCCGGACAATATTGTTTCCATTCCCATCCTGAAAAAGAAGCTGATGTTTATATCCAAGGAAGATATGGGCCAACGGATCAGACTGGAAAAACTGGTGGATTATCCGGTCATTTTACCTGAACCCGGTTCGGCAACCAGGGATTACTTGATCCGGCAATTCGCCGCGAGAAATCTGAAAATCACCAATATCATCGATTGTGAAAACCCGCCGGCCATCCTTCATATGGTCCAATTGGGAATGGGCGGTGCATTCTTCCATCTTTTCAGCATCCAGCGCGAAGTTCAGGAAGGCAAATTCCATATGGCCGATATCGAGGAAGATCTCTGCCTGGATTACGATCTGATCTATTTGATGGACCGCAGGAGTTCCAGGATGGTGAAGATCTTCACCTCCACGATGAAGACGATGCGGCGCAGCATTTGACGATGAACGGGGAATGCCCTACCGGCTCAGGCCGATCGCGATGACCCCCAGCGTGATCAGCAGGGCGCCAAGCAGTTTTTGCCTTCCGTGTTTCTCCCCCAGATAGAAGACGCCGAAATAGGCCGACAGGACGATGCTCACCTCGCGGACGGCCGCCACATAACTGACCTTGCTCATCGTGAGGGCAAAAAGGATCATCAGGTAGGTGAAGATGCTGAAGAAGCCGACAATAAAAATGGTGCCGGCGTGCCTCCTCCATTCCGGAAGAATCCGGCCTCGCTCCCGAATCAGGATCCAGGGCGTCAGCGCGAGCCAGGTGATGGAAACCATGATGTAGATGTAGACCGGCGGGTAGACCAGCCCCACGCCGACCTTGTCCACCAGGGTGTAGCCGGCGATCATCAGGCCCGTGGAAAGCGCCCACAGAGACGCCCCGCCGCGGAGAGCGCGCAAAGGCTCCAGGAAGGCCCCGTTCTCAAAGGATCGCAGATTGGCGCAATAGATTCCGGCGATGATGAGGCCGATCCCGAGACCGCCGAGCGGAGCAATCTCCTCGTGGAGGAGGATCACGGCGAGGATGGGTACGAAAAGGGGGCCGGATCCCCGGGCCAGCGGGTAGACCAGCGAGAGGTCGCCCCGCTGATAGGCGCCCCCCATGAACCAGAAATAGCCCGCGTGGATGAGGCCGGTCGCGACGATGCAGAGCCATCCCGCAAGAGGAATCGGGGCATCCCCGCAGTAATATAGAAACATCGGGGAAAAAAGGATGAGGGCCGCCAGCTGAAACCACCAGATAAAAACGATCTTCCGATCGCTTTTTTTGAGCAGGAAGTTCCACCCGGCATGCAGAAAGGCGGACGCCAGGACGATCCCGAGGGCGATTCCGGTCACGGGCGCGGATCTCCTTCCACTCTTTTTTCAGGACTGCCGAGAATCTCCTCCAGGATCTCCACGGCGGCGCGGACGAAGCGGGGGCATCGTTCGGTGAAGAGCCCTTTCCGTTTCGCCTCCTCCATTCCTTCCGCCGTCGTCAGATCGCATCCCAGAAGTTCCCTGCAGAGGAGCGAACCGTTGCGTGAACGGAAACGGCCGGCAAAATCACGGACCATGGCGTAATTCTTTTCCTTCGTCTCCTTATCCTCCGCACATGTGCGGCCGTGTCTCAAACCGATCACGATCAGTGCGCCGGTCACGGCCCCGCAGACCTCCCCAAGACGGCCCATTCCCGCCCCGAAAGCGGCCGCCGCCCGAAGGGCCGTCTCCTTCTCCAGGTTGAACTCTTCGCGCCAGGCGGAAAGAACGGCCTGTGAACAATTGAACCCCTCCCGGAAACAGGCCACCGCCGCCTCTGTTTTATCGTTCATGCCATTCTTTCCTCCCATTGTCATCACCCAGACATGATCCTCTGCCTTGAATCAAAGCCATGACAATTCAAATGCCCGTGACATCCGCCGGTCAAAGGCAAAAGGGCGTGATCATGGCGGACCGTTCATAGTACGGATCTCGGCTTTCGTCAAATCCGAATATAAACCGGTTTGCGCAATCTGAAAATCGGACTCCGGCGTTGCACAAAGACGACCCGGAGGAGCGGGCCGGTTTGACATTTCCGGAGGCATCCGTTATAAGACAAAACGTAAGGATCAAAGCCTGCACAGCCTGGAAATCGGATCCCGCAAGCAGGGAGGAAAGCCATGCAGATACAGGACGTATTCCAGTACTATGAGAACGACCTCAAACGGGTCGAGGAACAGATGGAGATGTATCTCCGTTCGGAGGTCCGTCTCATCCCGGAGATCATCAACCACCTGATCGGCAGCGGCGGCAAACGTTTCCGACCTCTGCTGCTGCTGGCCTCCGCGGAATTGTGCGGCTACCATGGAGAACGCCGCTATCCGATGTCGGCCATCATCGAATTCATCCACACGGCAAGCCTCCTCCATGACGATGTGATCGACCGGGCGGAAACCCGGAGAGGAAAGACTTCGGCAAACCGGGTCTGGGGAAATGCAGCCAGCGTTCTGGTGGGGGATTTCCTGTATTCCAAATCCTTCAAACTGATGACCGACGACGGAACCCCCGCCATTCTCAAGCTTCTCTCCACAACGACCAACACGATGTCCGAGGGAGAGGTCTTCCAGTTGATGAAGGCGGGCGACAGCAGTATCACCGAAAAAGAATACCTCTCGATCGTCGAGAAGAAAACGTCGATTCTCATCTCGGCCGCATGCGCCATCGGGGGAATCCTCGGAAACACCTCGGACGGTCAGATCGAGGCGCTGACCCGTTTCGGGATGAGGCTCGGCACCGCCTTTCAGATCACGGACGACACGCTCGACTATGTGGCCAAGGAGGAGGAATTCGGCAAGGCGATCGGACAGGACCTTAGAGAGGGGAAGTTGACGCTCCCGCTGATCCGCACTCTGCGAAAAAGCACGCCGGAGGAAAAGGCTTTCATCCGGACGGAAATCGAAAAAAAGGATGGCGAGGCAACCGACGAAATCATTGCCATCATCAACCGTTATGACGGCATCTCTTATGCGTTGGGAAAAGCCAGGAACTGCATTGACGAGGCCAGGGGTTTTCTGACCCCATTTGCCGAATCGGAGGCAAAAACCGCGCTGCTGACGATTTCAGAATATATCATCGAGAGACGGCTGTAGCCCTTAACCAGGGGACGATTTGAAATCGATCGGAATCGTCAGGATGTTCCTTTCGCCTTCCCGCCGGTAACGGGCCATGGGAACCAACTGCTTCACAAAGAACACCCCCAATCCGCCGACCTTTCTTTCCTCGATACCCGCCTTCAGATCCGGGTCCCGCTGAGAAAAAGGATCGAATGGAATTCCCCGGTCGGTGACTTCGATCAGAACCCGCCCTCCGTTTTCGAGCCGACAAGCCACCTCCACTTCGCCGCCCCCGTCCGGATAGGCATAGCGAAAGATGTTCACGAGGATCTCCTCCATCGCCAGCTCGATTTCGCGAAGCCTTGCCGCTCCGATGCCCTGCGATGCCAGGCAGGAAACCACAAATGCCTGTAGCGTGTGAAGAGATCCCATGCAGGCCGGAACTCGGATATGAGCGGGGATTTGTGTCATTTAGACCTGACGGAGGGCTTCCTCCTCCGTATCGAAAATCTTGAAGATCGAACCAAAACCGGAAATCTTGAAAACGTCCTTCACCGGACCCTGAAGGCCGGTGAAGATCATTTTCCCATCCTTTGCCTTGAGTTGCTTCGCCGTGGACAAAATGCTCCGCAGACCGGCACTGCTGATATACTCAAGGCCCTTGAAATCGATCACCTGTATGCAATTCCCGCCCTCCATCAACTCGGCCAAACTCTTCTCAAACTCACCCGCGGTCAGCGCATCGATCCGTCCCTTGACGGAAACGACGGCGGCGCCCCCTTCTTTCTTGATGGCAATTTCCATGGATCTCCCCCCTCGTGCTTTTCCGGACACGTTTGAAGCAACAACCCGGCGAATCCAATTTTCCGCCGCCGGCCTTGTGGAATCTCCGGCAACACTCCAGATGAAACGATGTGAGCGGATAGTTGCACATTTTGGACACGATGTCAAAATCAGATTCAAATCGGATTTATTTCCAACGAAAATCCGGCCGGATATCCGACACGGGAAAGAAGCCATGCCGAGACCGGGGATTTCGGTAAATTTTCGTTGAATTTTGTATCGGCCTGTGCGCATAAAAGCAAAAAAACTTTCCGACAGGCGATGATGACATTTCTAAAATTCGTTACAGCGATTTGCGTGATTGTATCGATCCTTTCGTCGGCTGAATCCGGGGCGGCCGCCTCGCCGGAAGAAACTTTCCGGATAAGCTTTCCTAAAATCCATGCGGACTCTATCCGCCCCGCCGGCGTTCCGGGTCTTTACGAAGTGGTATCGGGAAGCCGAATTCTCTATTACGCCCCGGGTCCCGAATACCTCCTGTACGGGCCGATGATCACCCGGGAGGGAAGGAACTTGACGGAAGAACGCGAAGAGGAAATCCTGGAACAGGGATTGAAAAGGGTCCCGCTGGAAAATGCCGTCCGGATCGGCGACGGCCCCCATCAGGTGATCGAAATCACGGACCCGGACTGCACATACTGCCGCAAGGCATCCCTCTTTCTTTCGGGAAGAAAAGATGTCACCCGGCATGTCTTTTTCTTCCCGTTGGCCATGCACCGCAATGCCGAGGCAAAGGTTCGACAGATTTTCTGCTCCGAAAACCGTGCCAATGCCTACGAAGAAGCCATGGCCGGAAAATTCGACAACATGAAATTCACCCCCTGCAAAACGGCCGCGGTGGAGGAACTGCTCAAGGCCCACCGGGAAATCGGCAACCGTGTCGGGGTCAGAGGAACACCCCTCTTCCTGATTGACGGACAGGTGGTTTTTGGCGCGGACATCCCGAAGATGGAGAAGATCCTGAGCGGCAAGAAATGACAGGAACATCCGTATGCTGAATGAACAACATCTGGAACGATACGCGGACGTGCTTCTCTGGGGGCTGCATACGGCCCGGCGGGGGCGTTTTCGGAAAGGAAACGTGATCCTGCTTCAGTACGACCGATCCGCCCTGCGGCTGGCGGAGATCCTCTACGACCGGATTATCGAAGACGGAATGAACCCCGTTCAACGAATGGGTCTCACGACCGGTATGGAACGCTCCTTCTTCCGAAAAGCCGTCGAACGTCAACTCGTTTTCCAGCCACCGGGCGAAAAAGAGCTCTACGGGAACATCCATGGAAGGATCTATCTCCATGCGCCCGATTCCCTGACCCACCTGAAGGAGATCGACCCGGCCCGAATCGGAAAGGCTCTGGTCGCACGCAAGCCTCTCCGCGATATCCTGGAGCGGCGGGAGCGGGAGGGATTCTTCGGCTGGACCCTCTGCACGCTGCCGACGGAGGAGCTGGCCCGACAGGCCCGAACGACACCGGAAACCTACACGGAGCAGATCATACGGGCCTGCTACCTGGATCGGGAGGACCCGGCCGGAAAATGGGAGGAGATCAGACGCAATGCCAATGCCCTCAAAAGATGGTTGGAGAGCCTGGATGTGTCGTTTTTCCATGTTGAATCCGCCCATATCGACCTTCGGATCACGCCGGGGATGCAGCGGAAATGGGCGGGAATCTCAGGCCACAACATTCCAAGTTTCGAACTGTTCGTCTCTCCGGACTGGCGCGGCAGCGAAGGAACCTTTTATGCAAACCTCCCCTCCTACCGGAGCGGCAACTATGTCGAGGGGGTGAGATTGACCTTTGTCCGGGGAAAGGCCGTCGAGATTCGCGCCGAGAAGGGCGAGGCGTTTGCCGTCCGACAGCTTGGAATGGACCGGGGAGCGAAACGGATCGGCGAATTTGCGCTGACCGACCGGCGCTTTTCGCGGATCGACCGCTTCATGGCCGACACCCTTTTCGACGAAAATTTCGGCGGGGAACACGGAAGCTGTCACATCGCCGTCGGCGCCTCCTATGCCGATACCTTTGCGGGCGATCCCGCCGCGCTGAACAGCACCCTGAAAAAAAAGCTGGGCTTCAACGAGTCGGCCCTCCACTGGGATCTGGTAAACACGGAGGACAAAACGGTCACCGCACACCTCGCAACAGGCAAAGGGGTCGTGATCTATGAAAACGGATGTTTCCGGCACTGACAGCCGGCCCGGAAGAAGAGGGAAACCCTGAAAATTCTTGACCCCGACGGCCGGATCAGGCTAAAAAGCCGACGTCTCCGGTCCTGAAAGAAAGACCCGTATTTGATGAAGAAGTTTCTGTCCCGGAAGAGGCGTTTTCTGACCGTCCTGCTTGCACTGACCGGTATGGCCGTCACCGTCGCATACGCCGTCGTCTGCCTGGGTTCATGCAGCTATCTGAAGGGCGATATCCTGGCGATCGACCTCAAATACCTCGGCATCTTCTACATGGCCGTGGTTCTGCTTCTGGCATGGTTCCGGAAAACCTTCCTGTGTTTCCTTCTGCTGGCTTTCGGCACGGGCGGGGAGATCTTCCTGATCGGCTACCAGGTCCGGGCCGGCATCTACTGCCCGTATTGCCTCGGCTTCGGTGCCACGGTCCTTCTGGCCTTTGCCTTGAATTTCGAGCGAAACCGAAAGAGGTGGGCCGCCCTCACCGTCGCCGCAGGATTCCTGTTCTTCCTTCTTTTCTTCTCCGGCTCCACGACGCCGGCATATGCGGCGGAGCCCGTCATCTCCGCCTTCGGCAGCGGCCCCGTCGAGGTGCGCCTCTACACGGATTATTTCTGTGGCCCCTGCGCGGCCGAGGAGGCGGAGGTCATGACCCTCGTCGCCGAATGTGTCGACAAGAACCTCGCACGGATTCTTTTCATCGATACACCGGTTCACCAGGAAACGGTTCTCTACGCCGGTTTCTTTCTCGCGGCCCTGAATGCAAAGAAAGAATTCCGGCAGGCGATCGCTGCCCGGAAAGCGCTCTTCGAAGCCGCGGAAAAGAAGATCAAAGGCCAGGGACCGCTGGAGGCTTTTCTGAAAACCAAGGGGTTGGATGTCCGGCCGTTGGATACGGCGCCGCACTTCAAAGTATTTTCCCATTACCTGAAAGAGGACAAGGTCAATGCGACGCCGAGCTGCGTCATTATCGGTCCGACGGGAAAACGAACCCTGGTCGGACAGGACGAAATTGCGAAAGGGCTCCGTGATCTGCTCCGATAGAGCCGCGCCGGCAGAAGGAAACGGGCGCCCGCCTGATGCCCCGGGAGGGAAACGGCGGATCTGGAGGGAATCGTGACTCCGCATGCGTCTCATGCAAGGGAAAGCCTTCCGGCGTGCACCCGGGATGACTTCGTAAGGACGTTTCTGTTCGGAATCAACGGCCCTGTGAGGGACGGACAAAGCATCCGGTCGGTCCTTACGATGGATGACAAAACCCAGGGGTGGGTTGGAATTCCGCACGGAGGCATCGCCATGGGCGCCATGGCCGATCTTGCCTTCTCACTCCGGAAGGGAATCGACGGCCCATTCGGACCATACCCTTTCTCGATCGATTACCGCATGGGCGGTGCAAGCGTCCGTCTGGGCGATACGCTTCAGACCGAGCTGACCGCGAAGAAAGACAAGGCCGAGGGTGTGGTGGTCAAGGATTTTCAATCACCCCCTTATCTTACGGCGATGTTTCAGTTTGCACACGCTGATCCATCCCACAGGGAAACCTTCCGTTCCTATCTGCCCGACCATGCCGGCGATTTGGAAAACCGGATGATCCCCCTGCCTTCCTACCGGAATTGCTTTGTCTGCGGGTTCGCGCGCCGGGAGCCCGGCCTCGAACGTCGATTCTACGCCCTCGATCTGCCTGATCGGCAAAAAATCGTCGTCTCCCCGGTGGGATGCGCCGGCGACAGCGCAGAGGCCTTCTACCGGTTTCAGCGGGACGGGTTTCTTCATCCGCTTCCGCTGCTGGCCCTTCTCGATGAGCTCATCGGCTGGGGCGGTTTTCTGCTCGCCGCAAGCGGCGGTGTCACGGTAAAAGCAAGCTACACCTTCTATCGGGATGTTCGGGTCGGAGAACGCCTCTGGGTTTTCGGCCGGGGAGAAAATGTTCGGGGAAATCCTTCATCCCGGATGCTCTTCTCGGCATCCGGCGGTGCAACTGCGGTGGACCGCGATGGTTTCCTGGAGCCTGTGGTGGTTGCCTCCGGACAGTACCTGGGAGTCGGCACGCTGACGGAACAGATGAGACGAGAGCTCCTTCCGGCCGAACTCACCCAGCGCGCCTTCCAACTCGCCGGAGCGTCGACCTGAGCTTGCCGGCGAGCGGATCGGCGTGAGTTGAGGCTATGGACACACCCCGGCGCTTATCGTATACTTTGCGGAACCAAAAGGGATGCTTTTCTCGGATCTGGTGGGCGAATCTTGAAGGAGGGAGGAATATGAATATCTCAGAACGCATAAAGAATATTTTGCTCAAACCCAAAGAGGAATGGCAGACCATCGCGGCGGAGGCGACATCGATCGCCGAATTGTACCGGAACTATATTTTTATCCTGGCGGCCATCGGGCCGGTTGCCTCTTTCATAGGCCTGTCGCTGGTCGGAGTGAGCCTGCCCGTGGGAGGAACATTCAGGGTATCGATCGCCAGGGGCCTTGCTTCTGCCGTCGTACACTATGGTCTTGCCCTTGCCGCGGTCTATATCCTGGCCATGATCATCGATGCCCTTGCCCCCACTTTTTCCGGGGAAAAGAATCTTGGCCAGGCCTTCAAGCTGGCCATGTACTCCTCTGTCCCAGGATGGCTGGCCGGTGTTTTTGCCCTCATCCCTGCCCTGGGGGTCCTCGGGATCCTGGGGTTGTACGGGCTCTATCTCCTCTACATCGGGTTGCCGGTTCTCATGAAATCCCCGAAAGAAAAATCGACCGGGTATACAATTGCCGTCATTATCGCGGCCATTGTTATGTTCGTCGTGATCGGCGCCCTTTCACGGGCCCTCATTGCCTGACATCCGGCAAAAAGAAGGGATGGAACAAAATCCAAAGGCAGGGGTGGAATGGCCCCTGCCTTTCTTTATGAGCAGCGCAACATTGTTTTGAACCGGACCGCCTGATCCGAATTCAGGAAATGACCGGAATCTCATACCGGCCGGAAATCTCTTCGTCGAGACCTTCCCGATCCTCTTTCAGCGCATAGGGGAGGTAATTGAGGATATCCTGGGCCGTGATCCCGTCCTCTCCCTTGTCGGCAGCGGCCAGGTCTCCGGCAAGGCCGTGGAGGAAGACCCCCTTGCGCACCGCCTCCTCAAGGCTCAACCCCAGGCCGCTCATGGCAGCAATGGTCCCCGTGAGGACATCCCCGGCCCCCGCCGTAGCCATCCCCGGGTTTCCGCTCAGGTTGATGAAGACCCGCCCACCCGGTGTCCCGATCAGTGAATGAGCGCCTTTCAATACGATCCATGCCTTCAGATCCGAACAGGCTTTCCGGAGGACCGGAATTCTCTCCTTTTCGATTTCGGAAACGGATTGATTCGTGAGGCGTGACATCTCCCCCGGATGGGGGGTCAGAATCGTCGGTGCACGGCGACCCCTGACGATCTCCGGCCGATCCGCCAACGCGGTGATGCCGTCTCCGTCGACCAGAAGCGGCTTTTCGATCCCGGCGGCCAGTTCCCGGATGAGTCCCTGCGTCTCTTCCGCCAGGGAAAGGCCGGGACCGATCACGACCATGTCCACCCGCCGGGCGGCTGAGAGGAGCGGATCCCTGTTCTTCAGGGAAAGGCTTCCCTCCGTAGTCTCCGCCAGCGGGACAAAAACGATTTCACTTCCGCGCGTCGCGAGGTAGGGAATCATGGACGAGGGAGCGGCAAGACGGGCATATCCTCCGCCCGCCTTCAGCAAGGACATGGCCGCGAAATAGGGCGCACCGAAATAACCGGCGGCGCCGGCAATGAAAAGCACATCCCCGACGGAACCCTTATGGGCCGTCGGTTCCCGATGCGGAAGCGGGATGAATCCGTTCGTTTCGACCGGGATCGCCTTGTCGTCGTACAGGGAGGGGGGAAAGGAGATGTGCGATACATGGAGCCGGCCGCAGAGTTCAAAGCCCGGGTAAAGCATGTTGCCGATTTTAGGAAGGCCGAAGGCAACCGTATGGTCCGCCCGGACCGACGTCCCGAGGATTTCGCCCGTGTCGCCGTGGATGCCGGAGGGAATGTCCAGACTGAGAACCGGTCGGCCGCTCGCGTTGATCAGATCGATCGCCTTACGGTAGACACCGTCCACCTCGCGGTCGAGACCCGTCCCGAACAGCGCGTCAACGACGCCGTCCGCGTGGATCACCGCCTGACGGAACGTTTGTGCATCGGAAATGGTTTTTACCTCGACCGAAAGCCTCGAGAGGATTGCGAAATGGGTCTTTGCCGCCCCTCGGAGACGATCGGGGTTTCCGAACAGAAAGACCCGGGGGATCCCACCTCCCGAAAGGATATGTCGTGCCACGACGAAACCGTCACCGCCGTTGTTTCCGACCCCGCAACACAAAACGTAGCGTCTCCCCGTAACTCCCCATTCCCGGGAAAGGATCTCATAGGCCGCCCGACCGGCATTTTCCATGAGGAGCTCCTCCGAAATCCCGAATTCCTCTATGGCCCGGCGGTCCATCGCCTTCATTTCGTTTACGCTGCTGACCTTCATCGCATCCCCCTGCATCCAGCCTGTGCGGCCGCATGTTGCGGCACAACATCGGAATTCTTATATTCTGTCATGGAAGCACCCTCATCTGTTTAATCGATTATAGTAAAAACCGAAAACTTTGCAATTGAAACAGGCGGAAGGAAGACAAGGGCATCCTGTAATTTCAAAGGCAAATCGTGCACTGCATCCAGTCAGGCCTATTACATCGGCTGGACCTTAAACATGGGACGGCTGTTTATCTTCAGCCGGAAGCAGCTCCTCCAGGAGCGAAATGACCGGAGGCAGCTCCTCCAGAACGGTCTGCCAGACCGCTCCGACGTCGAGGCGGAAATATTCGGCGACAAGTCGGTTGTTCCCGATCGCCGCCAATTCTCTCCACGGAATCTCCGGATGGCTTTCCCGAAAGAACGGGGAGAGACGGCGGGTCAGGGAGGAGATCGCGATCAGCCTTCCCTCAGCGGCATCCTGGTGAAGCGGGCTCTGCTCGAACTCTTCCCGGGTCATACCGGCCAAGTACTGCCGGGCGCGCCTTGCCGCGATCAGGATATCCAGAAGGATTCCATCATCCCGCCGCATAGATGACCGCCTTCGTCGCGAGGATCTGCCGACGCTTGATGTAATTTTCGGTGCGCATGACGGCACTTTCCGACACCAGATCCACCTTCCTTCCGAAGATCGCCTCCAACTCCTCCTGCATCCGGGAAAGCCGGAAGAGGCCATACTTCTTTCCGGGACGAAAGCGGACGAGGAGATCGATGTCGCTCTCCGGGCGGAAATCCCCGCGAACAGCGGAGCCGAAAAGCGAAAGCTCTACAATATCCCACTTCCGGCAAAAGGCGGCAAGGACTTCGCAAGGAATGTCAATCCGCGGATTCACATCCCCCCTCCCCGGCCAGGATTGCCGCCAGGTCCTCCGGAGCCGTCACCGGCCTCCGGCAGGAAAAGTTTCGGCAGACGTAGGCGGCGGCCCGGCCGTCGATTGCCCGTATCTCCCGCGTGAACGGAACGACCTTGGCGATCTCGGGCTCCCGTTCCATGTCCGGACGAAGGAGCAAAACCGCCTGCGGCCGGCGGCAGCGGCGTGCGACCGAGATCAGTTCCAGGGTATCGGCAGCCTCCGGTCGGCCCGCGATCACCACCTCACAGGAGGGGGAGGCCAGCATCTCCAATGCAACCAGCCACTGGGCATGGGCGGAGGGCAGCCGCCGGATAGATTCGGCAAAGGCGCTCAGCAATCGTACCCCCTCTTGCTCGAAGCGGGAATCGCCGGTCATTCTTCCCATCCGGATCAGATTCATCAACGTTACGGCATTCCCCGACGGAACAGCCCCGTCATGGCTCTCCTTCAGCCGAATCGGTAGTTCCTCGCCGTCATCCGGCGTGAAGAAAAAACCGCCCTCCGGATCCCCGAAACGGTCCGACAGGATCCGCTGAAATCCGATCGCATTTCGCAGATCGGCCGCGTCGAATCCCGCCTCGTAAAGCTCAATCAGCCCGCAGATCATGAAGGCATAATCGTCGAGGTTTCCGGTTACAGCCGCCTCGCCGCCGCACCAACGGTGCAGAAGCCGTCCTTCAGGGGTTTTCATCCGCGACAGAACGAAGTCGGCAGCGGCACGGGCTGCCGCGTAATAAGAGGGTTCCCCCAACACCCAGGACGCCCGGGCCAACGCGGCGATCATCAGTCCGTTCCAATCCGCCAGGACCTTTTCATCGCGCATGGGACGAATCCTCGCGTTGCGGGCTGCCAAGAGTCTCCTCCGCACCTCCTCAAGTTGCCGGGTTTTCTCGCCCGCGGAAATCAACGTGCCGGCGCAGACGTCTCCTTCCCCACCGGATGCGATGCTGAGGATGTTCGATCCTGCTCTCTTTCCCGTTACGGGGTCGATGAAATTTCCGCCATCCCGAAGGCCGAACATCTCCATTGCAAAACGGGTATCCTGCGGACCGAGGATCCTGCGGATCTCTTCCATTTCCCAGAGGTAGTAACGCCCCTCCTCCCCCTCGCTGTCGGCATCCTCCGCGGCATAAAAGCCGCCGTCGGACGCACGGAGATCGCGAAGGACGTATTCCATAACCTCCCGTGCAGTCCGGCCGTGCTCTTCGCCGATGCCCGGCCGGAAAGCCTCCGTTGCCGCCAAGGCAAAAAGCGCCTGATCATAAAGCATCTTTTCAAAGTGCGGAACCAGCCATTTCCGATCCGTGCTGTAGCGGTGAAGGCCGTATCCGAGCTGATCGAAGATCCCGCCCCGGCGCATGGCCCGGAGGGTTCTCTCCGCCATCCGGACCGCCTCCCCCTCCCCGCTTCGCTGCCCGTACCGGAGCAGGAACAGCAGTTGATGGGGCATCGGAAATTTCGGGGCATCCCCGAATCCGCCGAACTCCTCATCGTACTGATCCCGAAGTTCCCCGAAGGCTTCGGAGAGGAGTTCCTCACCCGGGGTTTCTCCACATCCCGATACGGATTGCCGGAGAACAGACAGCGTCCCGGCCGCCTCCGCTTCGATCCGTTCCCGCTCCGTCCGCCAGAGTTCGACAATCCGCGGGATCAGCTCGACGAGCCCTTTTCGGCCCCACCGGCTCTCCTTCGGAATGTAGGTGGCCGCAAAGAAGGGGCGCCGCTCCGGCGTCATGACGATGGTCAGCGGCCATCCCCCGCCCCCGGTCATTATCTGGCAGACCCTCATGTAAACCCCGTCGATATCCGGCCTCTCCTCGCGATCCACCTTGACGCAAACGAAAGCCCCGTTCAGAAGAGAGGCTGTCTCTTCATCCTCGAAGGATTCGTGGGCCATGACATGGCACCAATGGCAGGTGGAATATCCGACCGACAGGAAGACCGGCTTGTCCTCCGCTTTTGCCCGTGAAAAGGCCTCTTCTCCCCAGGGATGCCAATCCACCGGGTTGGCGGCATGCTGGAGCAGATACGGACTTTTTTCATGCTGCAGGCGATTCAGCGCGCCTGAGTTCATCTCATTTTCCTTTTTCGATGGTCCGCCCTGCCGTCAACGGATGAGCGTCATTGTGAATAACCGCCGTCGCGCCGGATATTACAGGGCAGCCGTCAAACGGGACAGCCCTTCCATCGGCTTCCCGCCGAGGTGAATCCGGATCGCGCGGCGCCCCGCGTTGAGCAATGCCTTGCGATCGCCGAAGGCCTGGGCCTGTTTCAAGGCGCCGAAGCTGAGCGACGATTCGG
>JAEAMG010001420.1_pt1 | contig 18399 bp, 12 predicted proteins | sample 8958741 | NCBI WGS metagenome assembly JAEAMG01 (sample SAMN16933256, study PRJNA681125) | bioreactor sludge metagenome | isolation source: anaerobic bioreactor treating anionic surfactant - SDBS | place: India: Bengaluru | collected 2019-02-28 | reverse complement strand
GGGACCTGGGAGCTGGGAGCTGGCATTTGGGATCTGGGATTTGGGATCTGGGGGGCTGGGAACCAAGACCCAGAGCCCGGGTCCCAGGTCCGGTATCCGATGTCCGATTTCCCAGGTCCGACATCCGATGTCATCGGGCATTTGGCGCGGCAAATGGGGACGCCGAGATTGAGCGCATCCCATTTCCCGCTTTACATCCCGGTTGATGTCTGATATCCAAAAAGCAGCAGATCGAGCAGCGACGCATCGAGGACTTTTCGGAAACAGGACGGAGCTCCGACGCCATCGCCGAGGAGGAGCCGATCGATGCATCTGTCCCAACTGGCCAGCGCGTCCATCGCCACCATCTTCTTCACCCTCACCGCCTACTATCTCCCCCGGGTGATCTTCGTCTACCGGCGGATCGACCGATATTTCTACTACTCCATCACAACCCTGTGCGGGGGACTCTTCTCCCTCTTCGGCCTGGTGCTGAGCGCTCCGCTGCCGGACGACGCCGTGCTGCTGTTCCACCGCCTGCGGATGGTGGCGCTGCTGCTCACCATCGTCTTCTGGATGTTCTGCACCTACGCCATCTTCTTCAAGGAGAAGAGCTGGATTCCGCGGGGCGCGCTGGCCGTTTCGGTGTTCATCATCTGCACCATCCCGTCGGACCTGTACGTGTCGCTGCCGGTGCGCCATGTGCACGTCGAATGGCTGGGCATCCCGTTCGATTACCGCTTCGGGCAGACCAACGTGTTCTATTCCGTCTACGCGGTCTGCCTGCTGGCCTGCTTCAGCGTCTCGCTGATCAAGGTGCTGGCCAGCCGGATCACGCTGCGCATGAAGGTGCTGGGGGTGCTGGCCTTCCTGCCCGGCGTGCTGGGCGCCGTGCATGACTTCCCCATCGCCCACGGCTACAAATCCGGGGTCATGATCAACGAGTACATCGCCTTCCTGTTCCTCCTCGCCACGTCCACTGTGTTCCTGACCGAGGACGAGCAGAACCACCGCACCCTGCAGAACATGGCCGCGGAACTGGAGCGCAAGGTCCGGGAGCGGACCGAACAGCTCGAGCGGCTCAACCGCGAGCTGGCCGGGATGAACGAGGATCTGCGCCAGGCCAACGAGCTCAAGAGCGAACTGCTGGGCATCGCCGCCCACGACCTGAAGAACCCGCTCCAGTCGGTCATGGGCTACGGCGAGCTGATCAGCAACGCATCCAACGTGAACGAGAAGATTTTCCGCTACGCCAATCTGATTCACCAGTCATCGCAGCGGATGCTGGCCCTGGTGAACGAGTTGCTGGATGCGACGGCCATCGAGTCGGGCAAGCTGGAGCTGCAGCGGCAGCCGCTGTCGCTGGCCCGGCTGGCCGAGGCGGCGGTGACCGCGTATCAGGACGCGGCAGCACGCAAATCGCAGACGCTCCGGCTGGATGTCGTGGACGCCGGCGCCGTCAGCGCAGACGCGAGCCGCCTGCGCCAGGTGCTGGACAACCTGCTGAGCAACGCCGTCAAATACACCCCGCCGGGCAAGACCATCACGGTGTGGATCGGGGCGGACGGCGGCCGGGTGCGCTGCGAGGTCCGGGACGAAGGGCCGGGATTGTCTGAAGCCGACCGCGCGCAGGTGTTCGGCAAATTCCACCGCCTGTCGGCCAAGCCCACCGGCGGCGAGCCATCGGTGGGACTGGGCCTGTTCATCGTCAAGCAGCTGGTGGACGCGCACGGCGGCCGCGTCGGCGTGGACAGCCCGCCGGGCGGCGGAGCGGCGTTCTGGTTCGAATTGCCGGCGGCCGGAGCGTGACGCGATGGCCTTCACGCAGCTCGTCAACCAGAATTCGGCGGTGGTGTTCGGCGCGCTGGTCTTCGGGGCCTGGGCGCTGACGCTGGCGCTCCGGCGCGCGCGGCGGGCGCACTGGGTGGCGTTCGGGGCGGCGCTGCTCGCCGTCGCCGGGACGTGGCTGCTGCTGCGCCCTCATCCCGGCGGCAACGCGGTTCCGCTGGACGTGGCCGGGGGAGCCGCGCCGCCGGGCCAGCCGGTGCTGGTCGAAGTCTTTTCCGACCTCTGAGTGGCCTGCCTCGCGGCCAAGCCCGTCGTGGACGGGCTCGAGCGGGAGTGGACCAGCGGCCGGGTGATCCGGGTGGACATCCGCAGCGCAGAAGGTGGCGCCTTCGCGGCGAAGCACGGCTTGACGCTCACCCCGTCTTTCATTCTCTTCGACGGCACCGGACGAGAGGCCGGCCGGTGGACGGGCCTTCCACCGTCGTTCGGTGATATCACGGCGGCGATGGCCCATCGCTAGGCGGGGATCACCACATTTCACCCCAAGGTCCGACAGATTCAATCTGTCATTTATCATTTGTCGTTTGACATTATTCATTTGTCATTGCGGATTGTTAGTTATTGGTGATCGCTTACCGTTTATTGGCCATTTGGAGTCGAAACGGATCATGCCGGAGCCTGGGACCTGGGTGCTGGGAACTGGTATCCAGAACCCAGGTCCCAGAACCCAGGTCCGATCACGATTACGATCACGATTACGATCACGATTACGAATTACGATTACGAACTACGAGCACGAAGGATGGGGACAGGAACGAGTCTCTAGCCTCGAGTCTCTAGCCTCGATTACGATCACGATTACGAATTACGAGCACGAATTACGAGCACGAAGGACTTGAAACTCCTCTCACCTAACCATTCACTGTTTACTGTTCACCATTCACTAATAAAAAGGCTCCCCCGGAGGGGAGCCCTTGGTACCGGAGTCGGGATCGGCTAGAAGATGAACTTCATGCCGAACTGGATCTGGCGGGAGGCCACCGTGGTGAAGCTCTTGCCAAGATTGGCGCTGGTCAGGGTGGTGTTCGGGTTGTTGAAATTCGGGTGGTTGAAGAGGTTGAAGGCTTCAACGCGGAACTGCAGCTTGGAGCCCTCCGCGGTGAACCACGGCAGCTTGAAGTCCTTGAACGCCGAGAAATCGACGTTCCAGAAACCGGGGCCGCGGAACTTGCCGCGGTAGTAATCACCCACCGGGTTGTACAGGTTGATCACGCTGGAGGCCCAGGAGAAGTTGGCCGCGGTGGGGCCGACGATGTTGTTGGCGATGTCGTTGCTCACCTCGTACGTGACCACATTGGGTCGGGACGGGGCGCGGTTGTTGGTGTAGCCGGTGCCCAGGGTGTCGCGCGGGACTTTGTAGTCCAGCGGGAAGCCGCTGTTGGCCTGGATGATCCCGTTGATCTGCCAGCCGCCGATCAGCTCGGCCAGCCAGCCTTCGGCGGTGCCGCCCAGCCACTTGCCGGGACCGAAGGGGAGTTCGTAGATGAAGTTGCCGCTGAAGATGTGGCGCACGTCGAAGGCAGCGTAGCCGCGGTCGTAGTCCAGGTTGTACCAGTCGGACGCGAACGGGCTGGAGTTGCCCAGCGACCAAACGGATTCGGAGTTGTTGTCGAAGGCGGCGGACCAGGTGTAGTTGACCTGGAACTGGAGGCCGTCCTGGAAGCGGTGGCTATACGAGCTCTGCAAGGAGTGGTAATTGGAGTGTCCGTACGAATCGATGTTGTGCACCCGGATGAACTGGGAGTTCATCCCGCTGTAGTAGCGCACGTACCACGGGATGGCGGTGGAACCGAGGCCGTTGTCCACCATGCCCTGGATGGTCGCTTCGGACGGATGCGGCATCTGGTTCGGGTTGTTCCGGACGTACAGGTGGACGCCCGCGGAGCCGGCGTAGGTGAGGTTCAGGATGTTGCCGGGCCAGATCTCGCGCTGGGCCGACAGGTTCCAGGTCTGGATGTATGGCGTCTTGAGTTCGTTGTTGAAAAGCACCATCTCGTAGAAGGATTCGGGAGCGAGGTGGAGGGTGACTTCCGGCAGGGGGATGCCGTTGCCGTAGTAGCCGACGTTGTTGGGGTAGACGCCGTCGTAGCCGCCGCCGGGCTGGGCGCTGAGGAAATTCTCCACGCCGAACGGCAGCTGGGCGGCGTTCCAGGTGAGCAGGTTGCCGAACATGCGGTCGAAGCTGATGCCGTAGCCGCCGCGGATGGCGGTCTTGCCGTCGCCGAACGGATCCCACGAGAAGCCGATCCGGGGCGCGAAGTTGTGGGCGTCAGCCTCGTACAGGTCGTTGCCGGTGTCAGGCCCGCACAGGATGATGTCCGTCCCGTTACCCACCCACTCGGAGACAACCAGGTTCCACCACTCGCCGCCTTCCCAGTTGGCCGGATCAAAGAAGTTGTCCTGGTTCACGATCCGATAGCCCTGGGAGTACGGGTCGATGATGGTGGAGGCCAGGTTGTTCACCTCGTAGGCCGCCGGCTTGTACTCGTAGCGCAGGCCGAGGTTGACGGTGAAGTTGGGGAACACCTTCCAGTCGTCCTGGACGAAGAAGTCGAACTCCTTCTGCCGCCAGCCGCGCCAGTCGGAGATGTCGCGCGAGAACACCGTGCCGTCGGAGTAGACACCGTGGTCCACGTTGTCGACGATGCCGGCGCGCATGTTTTCGATGGTGTCACCGCCGTTGAACGCGCCGTCGAAGAAGGCGGTGGGGGTCAGGCCGAACCCGGAGCCGCCGTTGTTCTGGTTCCAGCGCAGGTCGATGCCGAACTTGACGTTGTGGGTGCCCATGGTCCAGGTGACGATGTCCTTGACCTGGTAGGTGTTGAGAGGCGAGTCTTCGTCCCCGTAGCCCCACGGCCCGCCAAAGTCGGTGAAGTAGCGGGTGGGATCCTGGAGGTAGCCGCCGAAGTTCAGGTCGATGTCCGTCCACTGGCGGGTCCAGGTGTTGGCGGCGCGGGTGTACCCAAGCTTCAGTGAGTTGACCATGGTGGGATTCACGATGTAGGTCCACTCGGCGCCGAAGGTCTGGGCCGTGCCGGAGTACTCCCGGGTGTTTTGGAATGTGGGCAGATAGCCGCCGCCCGGGGCGGTGGTGTACGGGTCGGTGCCGGTGTTGCGGACGTAGCGGAAGGAGAAGGCGTGGGCCTCGTTGAAGTTGTAGTCCACCTTGGCCACGTACTGTTCGAAGTTCTGCGGCTCGGCATGCGACCAGACGTAGCGGCCGCTGATGTCGGTTTCCTGGTCGCTGTTGGGCATCGGGTAGTAGGTGTTGAAGATCTGGGCAATGGCCGGATTGGTGACCGAGTCCCGGAACGCCTGGTACGGGGTGAAGCCGGTGACCACCGTCATCTGGCGGATGCGCAGCAGCTCGGTGTTGAAGAAGAAGAACAGCTTGTCCTTGATGATCGGGCCGCCGATGGAGGCGCCGTACTGGTGGCGCTTGTAATCGCCCTTCTCCAGACCGTCGCGGTTTTCCTCCCAAAGCGCCGCGTCGAGGTTCTCGGCACGCAGGAAGTAGAAGGCCGCGCCGTGGTACTCGTTGGTGCCGCTCTTGGTCACCAGGTCAATGACCGCGCCGCCGGCGCGGCCGTATTCGGCCGACGGGTTGGAGGTGACCACGCGGAACTCCGAGGTGGCGTCCACGTTGACGTCCACAGTGGAGCCGACGGTCTGGGTGTAGTTGTTGTCGATGCCGTCGATCTGGTAGTTGTTGCCGCGTTCGCGCCCGCCGTTGGCGGAGGCGTAGCCGGACTGCCCCTGGATGACGCCGGGGGTCAGGTAGATCAGATTCAGCGGATTGCGTCCGTTGAGCGGCAGGTCCAGGATGCGTTTCTCGTCGATGATGGTATCGAGCTGAGAAGTGGTGGTCTCCACCTGCTCCACCTCGGCCCGGACCTCGACCTCCGTAGTCACTTCAGACACGGTCATGACCAGCGGGAAGTTGAGGCGCTCACCGACGGACAGCTTGATGCCGGTGACCTTCACCGGCTGGAAACCTTCCAGATCCGCCTTGACCTCGTAGTTGCCGACGCGCAGGTTGTTGAAGGCGTAATACCCGCCGTCATCGGAGAGGGTCTCCCGGGTCTGGCCGGTGTCGATGCTGGTCAGGATCACGGTGACGCCGGGGATGACCCCGCCCGTGTTGTCCTTGACCACACCTTCGATGGCCTGGTCCGCGAACACGCCCACGGTCAGGCAGACCGCGAGGAACGCGAAGGCCAGCATTCTGTGGGTGCGGGACATGCAAACCTCCTTGAGGGTTGAATTGGAAGCGGTCGCGGTCGCGCGAACAGCGAGGGCGGCGCCTGTCGGAGGACGGCGCCGTGGTCGGTCAGAGGGGCTGATCCAAAATTTTGGTATCAAAGTCTTCCCCCGATACTCTGCCGGCCGTTTTCGCCGGTTCGGAAACCCGGAATCCGGCTTCCTACACCACATTATTCGGATCTGTAAAGGGTTATGAAAGGCGGTTGGGACGAACAGGACTCAAAGCGAAACGGGACGCCGAGACGGATATTTGAAACGGATTTGTTGGAATGTCATGTTCAACTGATAATTTATGGTTTTCACGTTATTGCTGAGCATGTTTCATATTCTCCGAATATAACCTTGCAAATCACATACCATTCGCCGCCCTGACTTAGAATCAATATAAACATATATATTAATTGACAAAAACGCCAAAATGACACCTTGCAAAACCGTGTGGATCCAAAATTATGGTTATATTTTCCAAAATATTGAATATCATAAGGTGCATGACCGGATGCAACCGGCCGGCAAGGCATCAAGACAGTCTGTTCGGTTGGAGTGGTGTCAGGGGGATGGCCAGGCGGGTGATCCACCGCCCGCCGGTCTCCGGAGTGGAGCGGAACTCGAATCGGCCCGGATAGAGCTGCTCCAGCCGGCTGCGGGTGTTGCTCAATCCGATGCCCACCACCTCGGCGTCAGACACCACCTGCTCGGGCCCGTCGTTTAGAATTTCCATGCGCAGGGTGTCGCCTGCGCGCCACACGCGCACCGAGAGCAGTCCCGGCTCGAGCCGCCGGGCGATGCCGTGGCGGACGGCGTTTTCCACAAGCGGCTGCAGGATCATGTGGGGCACGAGCACCGTGTGAGCCGTGGGATCCACCTCCAGCGTCAATCGCAATTGATCCTGGAGGCGGATTTTCTGGATGTCCAGGTAGGTGGCCAGCAACTCCACCTCCTTCTGGAGNGAGGCGCAACATGTCGCTGAGGCGCGTGATCATCCGGTCGGCCCGATCGATATCATGGTGCATGAGCTCGGAGATGGAGTTGAGCGTGTTGAACAGGAAATGGGGCTGGAGCTGCATCTTCAGCGCCTGCAGCCGCGCCTCGTTCAGGCTGGCCTCCAGTCGGACGGCCTGTCGCTCCCGCTCGCGGGAAAGCTGGTAATGGGTCCAGGAGTAACCCAGCCCCAGCACCAGCAGGTATTCGAGCACCCACCCGTAGGCCTTGCCCGTAACGTTGAGTTGCAGCTGCTTCCAGAACGGCGGCAACGGCGTGATCTCGTATGCGTACCAGCGCGCCGTCGCGGAGTAGGCGGTGCCGAACGACTCGCCCGCCAGGCGGTCGAGTCCCAGGAACACGGACTCCTTGATCACCATGCCGGCGACGCCGGCCAGGAGGATGACGAGCAGGGCCAGGGGCCAGCTGCGCCGCCGGATGGGGAGCCGCCGGATCATCCAGAGGATCGGCGGGATCATCACGCCCAGGGCGTACCAGTTCAGGCACGCCGTGACGAAGATCTGCGCGGGGGTCAGATGGCTGGCCAGTTCGCCGCCGGCCGTGAGCACAGTGTACATGGCCGGGATCAGGGTCAGACCCAGGATCACCAGTAGCCACCGGCTGATGTGCCGCCATGCCAGATCGTCCACCATGGCCTGCCCCGCGCCGGCCCGGTCGGCGCCGCGTCTTCCCGTCGGCCCCGATGTCCGGGCACGGTCCGGATGGAATGCCCGTATCTACGAACCCGTGGTGCAATTTGTTGCGTGGCTGTTTGCGGATGGGCGGCCGCCGCATCCGCTTCGCCTTGCCAGAGGAAGGGATTCCCGCCTACAATGAACCGGCGATGAGGTTCGGCCGTCCCGGAGGGATCATGCGTCTGTGGATCGCAATCGGCGTGGCCCTGCTCGGCATGTGGGTATCCGCTCAGACCCCCGCCGGGGAGCGCGCCTACCGGTGGCTCCCCGACGACCGGGCGGCACACGCCCTGCGGCAGCGCATCCCGCCGCCGCCCGGCTTCGTGCGGGATGACCCGGCGGCGGGCTCGTTCGCCCGGTGGCTGCAGCGCCTGCCCCTGAAGCCGGGCCGGCCGCCGGTGCGTTACTGGGACGGCACGCCCGTGCCGGTCCAGGACGGGCACTGCGCCGTGCTGGACCTCGACATCGGACGCCGCGACCTGCTCCAGTGCGCCGACGCGGTCATCCGGCTGCGAGCGGAGTACCTGTATGCCGCCGGCCGCGCCGACGCGGTCACGTTCCGCTTCACCAGCGGCCACGAGGCGGCCTGGCGGCAGTGGCGGGCGGGCTGGCGCCCGCGCGTCGCCGGCAACCGGGTGGAATGGCTTCAAGCCGCCGCGCCGGACGCATCCTACGCCTCGTTCCAGCGGTACCTCCGGACGGTGTTCACCTATGCCGGCTCCTACTCGCTGGCGCGCGACCTGCCCCGCACCGCGACCGGCCGCGATCTGCGGGGCGGTGACGTGCTGGTCCTCGGCGGCTTCCCGGGCCACGTGATGCTCGTTGTGGATGCGGCGCGCCAGCTCGAGACCGGCAAGCGGATCGTGCTCCTGGCCCAAGGCTACTACCCCGCCCAGGACGTGCACGTGCTGACCAACCCGGAGCATCCGGACATCGATCCCTGGTTTGCGCCCGCGCCCGACGGCACCGTGACGGCCGCCGGCTGGACGTTTTCAGCCGCGCACCGCCGCCGCTTCCCGACCCCGGCCGATGAGCCGGAGTGACGCCGCACGCCGGGTGGCGCGTGATTTCATTTCCGCCGGTCCCCGCGGCCCGGCACCGGAGGCCCGATGACCCGCACCGATTACGACGACTTTCTGTACCGGATCCGCGAACTCCACGACCTGCACCAGATCGACGGCTGGCTCCAGTGGGACCAGCAGGTCACCATGCCCGCCGGCGGCTCCGGCGACCGGGCCGCCCAGATGGCCACCCTGTCGGGGCTGATCCACGAGCGGCTCACCGATCCGCGGCTGGGCGAGCTGCTGGACCGCCTGGCGGACGCCCCGAAGCTGGACGACGCCCAGGCCGCCAACGTGCGGGAGACCCGCCGGGACCGCGACCGCGCCGTCTGCGTGCCGCCGGCCTTGGTGCAGGACTTCGCCAGAGCCAAGGCGCTGGCGTTCGACGTCTGGCAGGCCGCGCGGCCGGCCGACGACTTCCGCTCGTTCGCCCCCCACCTGGAGGAACTGGTGCGAATGGCCCGCGAGATGGCGGCGCACATCGGCTACGCCGACGAGCCGTACGACGCGCTGCTGGACGAGTTCGAGCCGGGAATGTCGGCGGCGGCGGTCCAGGCCGTGTTCCAGCCGCTGGGCACCGAACTGCGCGGGATCCTCGACCGTCTGGACGGGGCGCCGGAGCCACGGACGGATTTTCTGACGCGGACCTACGACCCCGCCCGCCAGCAGACGTTCTGCCGCGCGCTGATCGCCGACCTCGGCTACGATCTGGAGCGGGGCCGCCTCGACGAATCGGCTCATCCGTTCACCATCGGCAACGGCGATGACGTGCGGATCACCGTGCGGTACAATCCCCGCTTTCTCCCGTCGGCGCTCTTCGCCGCCATCCATGAGGCGGGGCACGCGCTGTACGAGCAGGGGGTGGACCCGGCGCACCGGCGCACCCCCATGGGCAACGCCGTGTCGCTGGGCGTCCACGAAAGCCAGAGCCGCCTCTGGGAGAACATGATCGGCCGGTCACCCGAGTTTTGGGCGCACTACTTCCCACGCCTGCAGGCGCTTTTCCCCGACGAGCTGGCGGACGTCTCCGCGGCGGAATTCGTCCGGGCGGTCAATGTGGTGCGACCGTCGCTGGTGCGCGTCGAGGCCGACGAGGTCACCTACTCGCTGCACATCCTGGTGCGCTTCGACATCGAGCGGGCCCTGGTCAACGGCGCCGTCGGGCCCGACGACCTGCCTGAGCTGTGGCGTGAACGGATGCGGCATTACCTGGGAATCGCCCCGGCGGACGACCGCGATGGCGTCCTGCAGGACATCCACTGGGCCATCGGCTCATTCGGCTACTTTCCCACCTACGCACTGGGTAACCTGTACGCCGCCCAACTCCGCGAAGCGATGCTTCGCGAAATCCCCGATCTGGTGGCCCAGGTGGGCCGGGGACTGTTCCAGAAGCCGTTGGAGTGGTTGCGGGAGCGTGTGCACCGGCCGGGGCGGCTCCACCCGGCACCGGAGCTCATCCGCCGGGCCACCGGCGCCCCGCCCGACGCGTCCCATTTCATCCGGTATATCCGGACGAAATACGGCGTGCTGTACAACCAGGCGCTCTGACCGCCTGCACCGCCGGCCGCTATGGACGGATCCCGCGGTTGGCGTCGCGCCAGCCGGCGACAACGCGGCCCGCAGACCGACTGCCTCGTCTGATGGCACCCGTGCGCCAAAGAACCGGGTGCCCCGCATCTCCGGGCAGCTCGAAATCGAACTTCCCCCCGAAGGCTTCGTATAGTAGGATTTGTTGTTTCAACCTCAGGCAAGGAGATCGCATGATGCCCCTACTTCGCTTCTTTCGAACCGCAATCGCCCTCATGGCCGTATGCGCGCTGGCGGTGCCGGCCATGGCGGCCGATGTGGAAATTCCCGACTATTCCAACATACCCCGTGACCAGGTGCCCGAGGCCTACAAGTGGCGCGTCGAGGACATCTACCCCGACCTGGCCGCATGGGAGGCGGAGAAGCAGGCCGTGATCAGCATGACCGGCGAACTCGATGCCCGGGCCAAGGACTGGACCGCGTCGGCCGACCGGATGTACGCCTTCGTCGACTGGCTCAGCGGCGTCCAGCAGCGCGCCATGCGCCTGTTCATCTACGCCAGCCTGCAGGGTGACGGCGACATGTCCGATCCACTCTACAAGAAGATGCAGGGCGAGTTGCAGATGGTGTTCGTGAATTTCCAGTCCAAGCTCGGCTTCATCAATCCCGACATCCTGAAGCTCGGCCAGGCGACAATCGACGCCTACGTCAAGACCGAACCGCGACTGGCGCCCTGGAAGGTGGGCTTCGACCAGGTGCTCCGCGAAAAGGACCATATCCTCCCAGCCGAGCAGCAGCGGCTGGTGGCGCTCACGGGCATGTTCGCCGGCGCGCCAAGCCAGGCTTCCACCATTCTCAACGACCTGGACATCCCCCGGCCGGAGGTCACCCTGGCCGACGGGACGAAGGTCGTTCTGAACCAGGCCAACTACCAGAAGTACCGCGCCTCAGCCAACGCAGCCGACCGCCGGCTGGTCATGGAAGCCTACTGGAACAACCAGAAGCAATACGCCAACACCTTCGCCGTGCTCCAGGATGCGGCCATCAAGCAGCACCTGTACCGCGCCCGGGTGAACAACTACAGCGACTGCCTCATTGCCGCCCTGTTCGGCAACGACATCGACCCGGCGGTCTACCATAACCTGATCCAGACCGTCCGCGAGAACCTGGCGCCGCTGCACCGCTACCTGCGCCTGCGCCAGAAACTGCTGGGGCTCCCCGAGATGAAGTACGGGGACGTCTACGCCTCGGCCGCCAAGTCCGTGGACAAGCGCTACGCGTTCGACGAGGCGCGCCGGCTCGTGCAGGCCGCCATGCGGCCCCTCGGCTCCGACTATGCGGCCGCCCTGGCCAAGGCGTTCGACGATCGCTGGATCGACATCTACCCCAACAAGGGCAAGGAGTCGGGCGCCTACTCTTCCGGCATCTACGGCGTGCATCCCTACGTCAAGATGAATTACGACGGTTCCTACAGCAACGTCTCCACGCTGGCCCACGAGCTCGGCCACGCCATGCACTCCTATTTCTCGAACAAGACCCAGCCGCTCCCCACGTCCCAGTACCCCATCTTCCTGGCGGAGATCGCCAGCACCTTCAACGAGAACATGCTCATGCACGAGCTGCTCAAGTCGGAAACCGACGACGAGCTGAAGCTCTTCCTGCTGGATGGCTACATGGAGCGTTTCCGCGCCACCCTGTACCGCCAGACGCTGTTCGCCGAGTTCGAGCTGGCGATGCACCAGCACGTGGAGAAGGGCCAGACGCTCACCCCCGACTGGCTCAACGCCAAGTACCTGGAGCTCACCCGCGCCTACTACGGCCACGACCAGGGGGTGTTGAACGTCGAGGACTACATCCAGTACGAATGGTCGGGCATCCCGCACTTCTACATGAACTACTACGTCTTCCAGTACAGCACCGGCATCGTGGCCTCGATGGCCCTGTCCGACAAGGTGATGGCCGGCGGCCCGGCCGAGCAACAGCGGTATCTCAAGTTCCTGCAGGCCGGCGGCAGCAAGTTCCCGCTGGACACGCTGCGCGACGCCGGCGTCGACATGTCCGACCCCGCCACGGTCCAGGCGGCCATGCGCCAGTTCGACGGCATGGTGAGCGAGATGGAGAAGATCGCGGCGCGGCTGGAGAAGAAACAGGCCGGCCGATAAGACGTCGCAAGATTCCGGATGATGAGCATCGGCCGGATCCGCCGGATCCGGCCGATATTTTTATTCTTTGACGAGTTCCACCCGGCGGTTTCGGGCGCGCCCCAGTTCGGTGGCGTTGTCCGCGACCGGTTTCGATTCACCGAGCCCCTCTGCCTCGAGCCGGCCGGCGTCGATCCCCTGCCCCGCCAGGTACGCCTTGACCGCCTCGGCCCGCCCCTGCGACAGTTTCAGGTTGTGCGCGTCGTCGCCCGCCGAGTCGGTGTGCCCCTCGATGGTGAGCCGCCAGGCCGGTTCGGCTTTGAGGAGTTGGATCACCTCGTCAAGGACCGGCTTAGATTCCGGACGGATGGCCGTCGAGTCGACGTCGAACCGGATGCCGTAGAGCCGCGAGCGGCCGGTCGCGGCGAGATCCTTCCGGAGCTCGCCGCCCACGGAGCCGGACCAGTGGGGGCAGCCGCCCACTTCGGGCGACACCTTCCGGCCGTCCCAGTTGCCCGCCGGCGCCGCCTCCTTGTCGGAGCCCCGCCACCAGAACCCGCGGAACGAATTCCCGTCGGGCGCGAACACCAGGATCGCCGGCCCCGCATTCCCATCGCCCTCTTCCGTCCACTGGATCTTCATGACCCGCCCTTCGATGGCGCCCTCGAGGATGCCGTCCTTGTACTCGTAACAGCCGGCCAGAGCGGTGCCCTGCTGGCGGACGTGAAACAGGGAATAGCTGCTCTCGTAGGTGCCGGATATGTCGCTCGATCCCTTGGGTGCCGCCGGGAGTTCGCCGAACCCGCGGATGGCGAACAGCTCGGTCCACTCCTCGCTGCCGTGATTGTCCTCGACGATCAGGCGCACCCAGCGCCCCCTGGCCGGCTTGACCGCCGGGAACGCCTGCCGATTGACGCCCTCCTGCAGCTCGGCGCGGAGCACTTCGACGAAGCCGGTATCGGACGACGTGTCGGAAATCTCCACGACCACGTGCCGGGCGGCTGAGCCCGGCGTGTCCACGCCCTCGGTGTCGAACTCAAAACGCTGGATGGTCGCCGGCGCCAGCAGTTCGAAGACGAACACGTTATCCCGGACCTTGCCCGTCTCGCTGGCCCAGCCGGAGGCGGGACACTCGTCGATGAGCCCAACCACCGGCCAGCCGCCGTAATACGCCGGTTCCACCACCGGCAGCGTCCCCGCATGCAGGGCCAGCAGGTCGGTCGTCCCGGCGTACGGCACCGCAGCACCGGCAATCAGTGCCGCAATGAGCGCGACGACTCTTAGGTAGCGGATCATGACTTCCCTCCTTTTGGGGACCTGGAATCTGGGTCCTGGGACCTGGGTTCTAGGACCTGTGACCCGAGACCTGGGACCCGGGACCTGGGTGCTAGGACCTGGGATCCGGGATCCGGGATCCGGGATCTGGGACCTAGGACCCAGCACCCAGGTCCTAGGTCCTTATCCGAAGGTAAAATGTTCCAAGTTCCAGCCGATTCGCCCATTCACCCATTCACCATCCCACCAAATCACTGTGTCAACAATCCTTCACTCAAGATAAAGCCGTCCGAAATGGTCTGCTTCAGCGTCACCTTCAGCCGGCCGCCCTCCAGGGTGAGCACAACCTCGGCCAGCGCGCCGGCGACCCGCTTGTTCAATGTCGCCGTGGTCCCCTTGACGGTGCCGCGGATCTCGTTCGTCATGAACTTGAGGGTGGCCTCGCAGCCTGCCTGGGTGACGGTGAAGTTGCCGCCGCCCACGTTGCGCTTCTGGCCCACATTGATCGCCGAGGAGCCCTGGACGTCGGCCACCGTTAACACGCCTGTCCACGATCCGGAGATGTCGCTGCATGGCCCGTCGGTCTCCCGGTTGAGGATCTTGGCCAGTTCCCGGAGAGCTTCCGGCGTGAACATGTCCGCCGGCAGTTGCTCCTCCAGCTCGTTGGGGAACCACTCCTTGGTGGGCCCGGGGCGCGGGAGATAATTGTAGCGCTCCTGATACACGTGGCCGAGTTCGTGGATGATGATCTTGGCGATGGCCAAGGCGCTTCGCGCCTCGCCGCCGCCGCCCGAGGAGTACCAGCCGTCCTGGTTGAATTTGACCGTATTGGCATCAATGGTCTGGCCGCCGGCCGCCATCGCCATGGAGGATTGCAGGCCGGTGTAGATGAACTTCAGATTGGAATCGTTCAGGCAGTCCACCAGCCGCTGCCGGTCGGCCCGGGCCAGATTGGACCATGTCCCCTTGTCGAGCTGGTACTTGAGCGCGGCCAGGATGGTCGGCACCTGCAGTTCGGCGAACACGCCGGCGTCGCGCCCCTGCTCAGCCACCAACTGCACCCGGGGCCGCGTGGCGGACTCGTAGTACTCCTTGATGGCGTCCGTATCCACAGGCGCAGCCGCAGCGCCGGCGGCGATCAGGCACAGGCAGGCCAGCGTCAAGGCGCTTCGGGTTCCGTTAACCATGTTGCCTCCTCGTCGAGCCACCGTTCCGGAAGGCGAACCGATCGCCACGGAAGGCGCCGATTCAGAACAGATTTTGACAGATGGACTGCTCCCATTGTGTCGGAACAGGGCGCCGGTGTCAACGGCTTCGCCAACATGCACGGATGGACGTTTGATCAGACAGAGCGAAAACGATCCTCGATGACGAGTGCGAGTACGATAACGATCAAGATTAGTCAGTTACTCCCGCTTTTCTGACAATTTTTGGCAAAATATTTTTATGTTCAGCTGCATGTGCCTTGATATCGATTCGTTAACAGCATGTTTTGGACCAAAATTCTTTTGAGCCGCCCGGAACCGTCTGCGTCAATCATCCTGCATCTGCGTGAATCTGCGTTCAGTTCGGGATTTCAACGATGAACACAGATTAATATTTTCTGTTCATTGGGCTCCGGCTCCGCCGGGGTGAGAATACGAACATGAATCCGGGACTCAGGTCCCAGATATTTCGTTCCGTCTATCCCTCCCCGCGCGACCCGCCAAGCGGGTCGAACATGGGTAGCCCCGGGCGCGAGCCCGGGGTGTGGCGGGCCGGCGGGAAATGAGACCGACCCGCAGCGCGGGTCGAATATGATCGGGTACGTGTGTGGGGCATGGGTGGTCTTGAAGCACCAAAGCCGCTCAACCTGGACGTTCCTTCATTTCTCTCGAGGTCCGGACCATATTCGACCCGCCTGGCGGGTCGCATTCCCCGACCGGCCGGCCTTCCGGCCTCCCCGGGTTTCACCCGGGGCTACCCACGTTGGACCGGCCTCGCCGGTCCTCGGCGGCCGGCCCCCGTTCCAACGGGGGCCGGGGGAACCGCCAAGCCCGGTGAACCGGGCTGAGCAAAAGTTCAACCGGCGCTGCACCCGTCCGTGAACGGACGGGCGACGGGAGGCACAAGCCCCGCCGAGCGGGGCTGGAGCAAACGCGTGCCCGAATGCACGGTCTCGGGCCCATCCGCCGCCATGACAACCCCTGGGTTCCGGCTGCGCCGGATTGGGAATTACGAGCACGAATTACGAGCACGATTACGAACTACGAGCACGAACCCTCAACTCTCAACTCACAACCTCTCCCGAATCTGCGAACTTGGAACCTGTGAACCTGTAACCAAGTGTATAATGGTCATAACATTATTCGGCTATCCGCGAATCTAAACGATCACGTTCCCCGTGGGGTGGTGATGATCGGCCAGACGATTGCCCACTACCGGATCGTGGAGAAACTCGGCGCGGGCGGGATGGGGGTGGTGTACAAGGCCGAGGACACCGCCCTGCAGCGCACCGTGGCCCTCAAGTTCCTGCCGCCCGAGCTGACTCGGGATCCGGAAGCCAAACAGCGCTTCCTGCACGAGGCGCGGGCGGTGGCGCGATTGGACCACCCGAACATCTGCACCGTGTACGAGGTCGGGGAGAGCGACGGGCAGCTGTTCCTGGCCATGGCGTGCTACGAGGGGATGACGCTGCGGGAGAAGCTCAAGGCGGGGCCCCTGCCCTGGGCCGAGGCGGCGGCGCTGGCGATGCAAGTGGCTGTGGGGCTCGCCGAAGCACATGCTCGAGGAATCGTGCACCGGGACATCAAACCCGCCAACCTGTTTGTAACCGATAAGGGGCAACTTAAAATCCTGGATTTCGGTCTGGCCAAACTGACCGGAGCATCCATCCTGACGCACGAAGGCTCGACGGTTGGGACGGTCCACTACATGTCGCCGGAGCAAGCGCGGGGCGAGGCGGTGGACGTGCGGACGGACATCTGGTCGCTGGGTGCGGTGCTGCATGAACTCGTGGCGGGGCAGCCGCCGTTCAAGGGCGAGTACGCCCAGGCCGTGATCTACGGGATCCTGAACGAAGCGCCGCCTGCGCTGGCTCACGACCGCGGGGACCTGCCGCCGGCGCTTCAGGTGATCGTCGGGCGGTGCCTGGCCAAACAGCCCGCTGAGCGCTACCCGTCCGCGGGCGAGCTGGCGGAGTCGTTGCGCGCTTTGTCCGGACCCGCGCCACCGGCCCCGGCCGGTGTTCCCGGCACCTGCGACGAGCGGCCCTCCATCGCGGTGCTGCCGTTTGCCAACCTGAGCGCCGACAAGGAGAACCAGTACTTCAGCGATGGCCTGGCCGAGGACATCATCGACGCCTTGACCCAGGTGCCGGGGCTGCGGGTGATGGCGCGGACCTCGGCTTTCGCCTTCCGTGGCAAGGAAGCAGACGTGCGGGAGATCGGGACGCGGCTTAACGTGGGCCACATCCTGGAGGGGAGTGTCCGCCGGTCGGGCGACCGCATTCGGGTGACAGCGCAACTAGTCAAGTCGAGCGACGGGTACCACCTGTGGAGTCAACGCTTCGACCGGGAGATGACGGATGTCTTCGCCATTCAGGACGAGATTTCGCAAGCCATCGTGGAGAAGCTGCGGGTGCAGTTGGCGAAAGAGGGCCCCCTTGTAAAGAGGCGTACCGAAAACCTCGCCGCCTACGACCTCTGCTTGAAGGCCCGGTATCATCTCACCAAGGTATCTTCCGAAGGATTCGAGCTGTCCCGGCAGTATTGCGAGCAGGCCATCGCCCTTGATCCGAGCTACGCCTTGGCATTTGTCGAGGTGGGCGAGACTTACCTGTGGAGCGCCTATTGGGGATTCACCAACCCGCGGGAGATGTTGCTCCGGATCAAATCGGCGGCTCTGGATGCCCTTCGGATCGATGACGCGATCGCCGAGGCCCATAGCCTGTTAGGTGCTGTCTTGGGGGTCGGCGAATTCGACTGGAGAGGGGCGGAGTGGGAATTCCGCCGGGCGCTGGAGTTGAACCCTTCGTCGGCGATCGTCCGCTTCTATTACGCGATGTGGTTCCTGCGCGTGGTGGGTCAGACGGAACAAACCATGACCGAGATCCGGCGAGCGCTGGAATTGGATCCACTCGAACCATTCATCAATACGCTGGTCGGGTATCAGCTGCACGTTATGCATCAAACCGAGGCAGCCATCGCACACCTGCAGCATACGATCGAGCTGCACCCGACCTCCTTCTTCCCCTATTGGATAATATCGATCCCCTACGCGTTGATCGGGCGCCTGGATGAAGCGATTGCCATGGCCGAAAAGGCGACCGAGCTCTCCGGTCGCAATTCCATAGCTATGGGAATTTTAGGCCGCGCCTACGGTCTCGCCGGTCGGATCGCTGAGGCGCAGCATCTCTTGGATGAATTGATAGTGCGACGACGAACGACGTATGTGCCCCCGTCCGCGCTTGCATACATCTATCGAAGTTTAGGATACCAGGACCAGGCTATGGAGTGGTACGCGAGGGGGATCGAGGAATGGGACCAGAATCTGCTGCTCGCGCTGAAGACAGAACCGAGCTACGATCCCTTGCGATCTCACCCACACTTTCAAGCTCTCCTGCGGAAGATGAAGCTGGATACGTGAGGG
>JAEAMG010001430.1_pt1 | contig 18417 bp, 15 predicted proteins | sample 8958741 | NCBI WGS metagenome assembly JAEAMG01 (sample SAMN16933256, study PRJNA681125) | bioreactor sludge metagenome | isolation source: anaerobic bioreactor treating anionic surfactant - SDBS | place: India: Bengaluru | collected 2019-02-28 | reverse complement strand
TCCCGACCAAAAAATCCCTAGAAAATCCAGTTACTTAGCGGTAACTGGATTTTTTTATGGCCGTTCCAAACCAAGCTGTGTGGGGACTTTTGCGGGGACTTTTTTCATCCTGCCTTCCTCCTCAGTATCGTCAGCGCCGGGCCTCTCGAATCCGTTGCCGATATCTTGTTGGCTTCATCGATCAGCTTGCCCAGTTCGACTGCCGAGTAATGGCTGGTGATGCTGCCGTTCTTGTGGCCCAACAGGACCTTCCTGTCTTCTTCCGTTACGCCGGCGGCGCGAAGCCTGCGACCGAACGTGTGCTTTAGATCATGCACGCGGATCGATGCAAATCCAGGCGGTGCCGTTCGCCTGAGGCGCTCCTCGTACATCGCGGCCGCCCGTTTCCTTGCCTTTCGCCACGCCGAGTCGTTCATGCGGTGCACTGGAGTGGTGTTGCCATCCTTGTCGGGTTGGCCGTAGGGAAACACCCATATCGGGTCCAGTCCCCGTTGCCCCTCGATGACCGACTTGGCGACCCGGTTCAGCACGATCAATCGCTCGTCGCCGTTCTTGACCCCAGCATTGTCGTGTCGCCCGCCAAAATCGGCCGGGATGAGGAACACGCTGGTTTCCAGTTCCGGCACCGGGATTTCCCAATCCCAGCGTAGCTTGACCACCTCCTGCTCGCGAGAACCGCTGTTGACCTTGTAGAGCGCCATCCTTTTCAGGTGATCGGGTAGCTCTGCAAACAACAGACTCTGCTCCTCCCAGGACAACGGATGGGGCTGACGCGTCGAACGCCTGAGGTCCAGGCGCGTAATCATCGGGACGGTATCGAGCCAGGGGCGCCTTGCTTCATCGCGCCACTTTCGTGCGCAGAGATTCAGGACACGGATGACTCGTTCCAACGCGATGTTTATGGTTCGAGGTGCCACGCTTCTGCCTTTTCTGGGCGATCCGCGCAGGCGACCCGCGAGCCTATCCTTCACATATGGCGCGAGCGCCTCGTCGTCGACGTGGTCGACTGGTCGATCACCAATGTAGGGATCGAGCTGCTCCAGATACAACGCCGTCAGTCCAATGGATGGCTGGTCCTTGTACTCCAACAGATAGCGCGTAGCCGCCTCGCGCCACGCTCTTACCCTTCGAACGCCGTAGATGTGCTGCTGCCTCAGCTGCTCCAGACGATGGATCAGGTACTGCTCCGCCTCCTTCCGGTCACCTGAGCCAGTGCTTTCTCGAATGCGCTGACCTCGATAGATCTTGTCGATGCACCAGACGCCGTTGCGCTGGTACAGGCCGGTGATATTTCTTTTCGCCATGGTTGTCCTCCACGGCGCTTGCTGCAGGGCGGATCTTCCCTCTGCGCACCGCTCTTTTCAATGCTGGCCCGCTCGATGTAGGCGTCTGCCCAGGCGTCGAGTTCGAGACGATCAAAGCCGATACCCTGGACCCCGATGGGAAACTCCCGGATGAAGGGCCGCACGGCCTTGTTGAATTCGGTGCGACACATTCCCAGGTAGGCGGGGGCTGCGTTGGCTCGCAGGATTCGGGGTGGGCAGGTGATCAAGCGTGCGGCTACCTGTTCAGATGACGCGGGCATGAATATCGCCTCCTTATGGACCCTGATCCGTTCTGCAGATGCTGTCCCCTGCTGGCCGGGCGAACAACGTGGTGGAGGGAGCTACGGAGGGTTTGGTACAACAACCGCTTTGGCTCGGTTGACCTGGATCGTGGCGTATGTCCAGTCGCGGGCTGGTTCGCTGATATCAGGCTTGAGGATTGGTACGTGTCTTCCGAAGAGGTAGCCCAGCAACTTGGTTCCAGCCCTGGGGGCCCAGTCAGTCGTGAGGAGATGTACGCAGAGGTGTGGCGGCGTCCCATGACCAAGATCGCGGATCACCATCGTGTTTCTTCCAGCTTCTTGGCGCGCGTGTGTGCCCGCATGAATGTCCCGCGGCCGCCGCGTGGACACTGGGTAAAGTTGGAGAATGGAATACTGAGTCCTCAGCCACCGCTGCCTGAGGCTGGGCCTGGTGACCTGCAGGTCTGGCGCAGGGGAGATGTTCTTGGTGCTGTTTCTCAACCGGCTCCGAAGGCACCGGTGCCGCGTAAAATAAGCCCTGAACAGCTCCGCATATCACGATCAAGGCAGCACCCTGTTGTCGTAGGGGCGTATGAGGTATTTGAGCAAGGCCGCGTCATCGACCAGGGCTTCCTCAAGCCCGGGAAGCAGCGCCTGGTGGATGTCGTGGTGACCAAGCCGCAACTGGAGCCTGCCCTCAAGCTTGCTAATCAGCTGTTTCTCAAGCTGGAGGCTGCCGGTCATCGCGTGATGTTTGCTCCGAGTGACCGCACCTATGCCCGGGTTGCGTTTGATGAGCATGAGCACCCACCCAAGAAACCAAGGCACCGGTATCCGGCGTTGTGGTCACCCTCCAAGCCCACGGTAGTCTTCATTGAGACGGTCGCCATCGGGCTGACGTTGTTTGAGATGACTGAGGAATTGGACGCTCGGAATATCGATGGTGAGTACATCCCTACCTCTAAGATCTCGGCGCAGCAACTGCGCCGCTTGAGCTCTGCTTGGAACTGGACGACCCGAATGGACTTTGCGACCGGCCGTCTATGCATAAGGGCTTTCTCTCCCTACCCAGGTGCGGATTGGTCTCAAAGTTGGAAGGAGGTCAAGCAAAGCCCGTTGCGTGGCCAGCTGGATGAGATCGTACAGCAGCTCACGGACGCCGCGCCTGTAATTGCCCGATTGGTAGAAGAGGCCGAGGAGCAGGCCAGGATTCGGCAGCAGGAGTGGAGGGAGCAGTTACGCCGGCTCGAGGAGAGAGAACGGATTCGACGTCAAAACGAGGCAAGGAAGCAGGCGAGAGCTGATTTGCTGAGTGCCATCAAACAGTGGGATGACATAAAACGGATCCAGGCCTTTTTCAGTGATGCTGAGAGCTCCGTATCGAATCTGCCCGAAGCCGAGCGGTGTGTTGCTATGGACAAGCTCGCTCAAGCGCGTGAGCTTGTTGGCGAGCTGGATCCGCTACAGGCGTTGCTGGAATGGAAGGGGCCTCGGGAGCGCTGAGACTGATTCGGTCTGGGTTTACGAAACTCGGAAAATGCTCACTGATGGTGAGCGTTGTCTGGATTTTATAAACCTGTCGATCCGGAGGTATGTGAATCGCCCCTTGATGCGTGTTCAACGTCCGTGACGTCGACCGATGCAGGCGTCAGTCGAGGCGCTTGCGGATTTCGTTGAATGCCCGCTGAATTATTCTCTGCTGATTGGGATCGATCTCAAGTTCAGTGCACAGTGAAGGCCATCCGGCGAGAGCATCAAGGGTCTGCTCGATGTAAATGTCCGGATCCAGGTAGCGGAAAGCAGAGCAGACTTGTTTGAGGTTTTTACGTGTTGGTAGTCCGGAGCCGTTGAAAGAGGTGGTGTGCTCGTCCGCGAAACCCTGGACAGGGGCATAGGTCAGGTCATAGGCCGGAGCTAATGTCCACCGTCCTTGGTCGTGTAGGAATGCGAAGTTCTTGGCGTGATCATCATGGTTGTGGGTCAGCGCGTTGAAAACCATGAGTCTTGCCATGCGCTCTACCTCCGCCGCATGGTTAGTGACCGCATTGGTTGTTTTCAAGAGATCCGAATAGTCCAGTGAGGGAACTCGGTGATCAGCATAAAGAATGCCGCTGGCAGTCATCATGTGGAGTTTGCTATTGCCGTGCCGGTCGAAGCGCTGGACAGCAAAGAAACGCTCGGTGCCGTTCGAAGAGCTGACTGTGAGCAAATCGCTCGCAGCCATCTTTACTCCTGCACGTTCTGCCAAGAGCGCGTAGGCGTATTCGATGGTGCCGGTATCACGATGTTCAGTTGGTGACCGGAATTTCACTAGCCAGTGTTGGTAGCCCGCTGGGAGCTGCTGAAAAGATGTATTGCACTGCGTTCTGTCTGGGGACAGGGCAACGACTACCTTGGGGCGAGCGCCGGCAGGGGAGCCGCCAGCGAGGCGCAGAGCGTCAAGAATGGACGAGGTGTCCCCTTCGTAGACAGCCTGGGACTCCTGATAGAGCTGGGCCAGGTCGATATCAACTTCACCGGTGGCGTGCTCAAGCACCGGGCGATACTCCAGTGCACCCATGCCCCTGTCTGCCATGTAAGCCAGCCGATCGAGCGGGGAAATGTATCTACGGTCCATGCCATGGTTGGCGAGGAAGTAACGATCCATTAGCAGCATGCCCCATCCGTCTGGGAGGGAGTCGGCAAGCGCGCCTGGTAGGCCTGCGAAAAGGACTGGATCAGCAGCTTTCTGGGGCTGAGTTGTGAAGTCCATGTTCAGGGGCGACAAGTTGAAGCCTTGCGCCACCCACTGTGGATGATAGGCAAAGTAGATGCCCTGTCGACTGCCCACCAGCTCCCCGACCGGTGTGCCGGCAAGCAATACCTCTACGGTGGTGATGGATTTCATTGGCGCCCCCGGGTACGTCCCGCTTGTTTGATTTGTTCAAGCGATACAGGCCGCTCATGCTTGAACAATTCGGCGATTTGGCGTGTGGCACCAAGTGCTGTAGCGATGAGAACCAGTGCATCGAGGGTGATTTGCCCATTGGACTCGAATCGCTTGATGGTCGATTCGGAAACACCCGCCATCTTCGCCAGGGACTTGCGGGAGAGGTTCTGTGCCAGTCGCGCTTCCCGGGCGTTGGCACCGACCTTCTGGGCCAATTCGCCTGGAGCGAGCAGAGAATGGGTTAGGGCCATGAGAAAGCTTATTTAATGGTTCACTTGTGATCCATTATACGGTATTAAGGCTCATAGTGGTTCAAATATGATCCATTTATTTTCCTAGCTCGGATTGTTCCAAGGCGGAGATCGCATGCCCTGACTACACGCTCAAGCCGATTGTTCTGTTACCAGTCTGTACACGTCGCAATCCGCATGTGGAAAAACGCTAGCAGTTGCAATGGGAATGTGGACGGCAGTATGGCTTCACGTAGCCATGCGTAATCGACCAGATGCATGTCCAAAGTCCTTTAGCTTGACTCTATTCCCCAAATTTCCTTGATTTGACCTGCCCTCAGTTTTAGTACCGCTTCACGCGGTCTCGACGGAAATGACAGGTGGTTGGCGCAAGGTAGTGGTACAAAAGTGGTCTAAGTTGGTGGTCCAAACGTGCTTGCAAATGCCCTCCACCTTCGGTCTGCAATAGCGGCAGATTTGATCCGAATTCTCAGCGAAGAGCCGGTACAATGGCGCCGCTCGCCGTCAGGCGGGTTCGTCATGGTGGCCGGTCCCCTCGCAACGATCAGCCGTGAACCCGGTCAGGCCCGGAAGGGGAGCGGCCGCAGTGGTGGCATTGTGTGCCGGGGTGTGGCTGGAAACCTATAGCCTTGAGTTTGATGCGCTAGCACTGAAGGAAAAAGCCGGCGATGGTGTTTCAGGTCGCAGTTTACCGGCGTGAAGGCAAACAGGCGTATCGCAATGCGGCCGAACGCCTCCGATAACGGCTTAAAGGCTTGTAGCGATTCGGGCCGCCGCTGAAGTGAAAAAAGCGCCCGGCGAGGCGGGCGCGCATTGGTTCTCGACCAAGAGGTTCACTTGGTCAAAATCAGCTTGTTCTGCCGCGTCAGCCGCAGCACATATTCATGGCCATCATGGAGGATGACAATCTCCTTTGTACCATCCAGCAACTGATCGCTGGAGACGATCCGGCGCGCTGGGCTTGATGCCTGGAGCTCCGTCCGCTCCGTCTGCGCGGTGTCGGAAAAACCTCGTTCCGATAGGTTCATGCCAGGCTCCTTCGTTCATTCAGGCACGTACACCATCGAGCCGTCCTTGAGCCTATAGGCCACACCGGCCTTAGCCCCTTCGCCCTGGCCGATATCGCCGGTTGAGGTGTAGTGCTCCATGGTTTTGCCCTCCTTGACGAAGATTTCCATGTTCGGCTTCCCTGCGTTCTTGATCACCGTGACATCCTCATCGCTGGCGAATGGGTTAACGGGGTTGTTGGCCACCGCGATCAGCAGCGCGGCGATGATCACCAGGAATACGTCGATCAGGTTGACGACCGAGAGGATCGGATCGTCGGCCTCGGCTTCTTCCAGTAGTCGCAGGCTCATCAGGCGATCTCCACCGTCAGATCATGAGCGACGCTGGCTGCCTCACCATTGCTGTTGCGCTGCTCATTCTCGATCTGCACGAGCTCTTCGGCGTACCAGCGGCGACGCACGTTGACCACCCAGTAAGTCAGCGAGGCGGACAGCAGCGAGAGGATCACAGCCGAAAAGGCCACGGTAAGGTTATCGCTGACCTGATCGAGTTGTCCGCCGGACAATCCCTTGAGCGCCGGGCCCATGGGAATCATCGTGGCCACAAGTCCGAGCATCGGCGTGATGCGGGTGACGATGCGCGGAACCTCAAGGCGTTTGAATGCCAGCGTTTCCAGTTCGACCGAGCTCATCTGCGGCGCCTGGCGCCAGCTATGCAACAAGTCGAAGCCGCGTGCGTCACCCAGGCGGCGCTGTCGCGACTGCCAGAGAAAACCGCCTACCGCGTGGAAGGAATAGAGAAACATCAGGATGACTGCCAGGAGCACGGGGAGCATGAACAGTTGGCTGGCGCTGTAAAGTGCCGATTCGATGATGTATTGCATGGGGTCTCCTAAGGTCATGCATGGGCCGGCCGGCGCCGGGCCTGTTGGTGAACTCCGACCAGCAGGGCCAGTGCTACTAGCAATATCGTCACCAATGGCAACCAATCGAAGGGCTGCGGCTTGGCCTGCTGCTTTTCCAGTTTCTGGCCTTGCACCTGTTCCATTGGTGCGGCGCCGCTAGGCTCGCTGGGCTGTGTCTCGGCGGCATTGTCGAGTGGCGTAGCGAGGCCGAAACCACTGGCGGCCTGCCCGACGTATTCGCTGAACTTGGCGTTGTCGCTGACCACGTCATGCTGCTCGGCCAGCTTCTGCCAGCGTTGCGCCAGCTGCTGCAGGGTCTGGGCGTCGGTGTCCCAGTACTCCTTGCGTGCGGCTTCCAGCAGCCGTTCGATCAGTTGCGCCTGGGCTTGTGGATGGTGCTGCTCGAACCATTCGTTGATGTCCAGATCGAGCTTGTCATCAACGTAGACGGCCTTGAACTCGTCCCACTGGTCGCTGCGCACGGTCTCCGGCGCAGTGACCTGCCATCCCCAGAGGTTGTTGGCAGTGCCCAGCACCTCCAGCGCACCGCTGTAGCCTTCGGCCTGAATCGATTTGACCCAGCCAGGATGGAAGTAGCGGGCACGCAGATCGCGAGCGAGAAAGCCAGCGACGGTTTCGCTGCGTGGGTTGTCGGCGTCGCGCAGGTTGGTGACGTACAGCTCCGGCGACTGGCCATCCAGATGGCGCACGGCCAGGCCCAGGCCGCCCAGGTACTGGAAGGGATCATCGGTGGTTAGCATGCCGTAGAGGTTGGAGGAGCGCGACAGCACCGCGCCCTGCACGCCGCGCAACTGCTCGGCATAGAGGTTCACCGTGGCTTTCTCGCCCCAACGCTCGCTGTCCGGGCCGTAGGCGAACTGCATCTGGTTCAGGTACAGCTCGGCCAGTTTTTCCTCGCCGGCGGCGCGGTCCTGGCCACCGTCGGCGGCTTCGCCGAAGCTGTCGCTGGCCAGCGTGGCGTCCTCCAGGCCGGTGCTGTAGGCGCCGGATTCGGAGGAGAAGATCCGCGTGCGCGCAGCCAGCGAGGCTTCTGCGGCGGGCAATCCGCGTTGCAGCAGCGCCTGCTCGATGCGCCGGCTGTTGGCGGCAATGACGTTGCCCGGCTCGTCCAGCGTGCTGGCCTGGTCGGCGGCCTGGGCGAGCCAGTGCATGACGTTGGGGAACTGGTCGCGGTACAGACCGGTGGCGGAGATCACCGCGTCGATGCGCGGACGACCGAGCTCGGCTGCGGGAATCGCCTCGATGCCGATCACCCGGCCAGCAGCGTCCCACTGCGGCTTGTAGCCCATCACCGCCAGCACCTGGGCTTCGAGCATGCCGAAGTGGCGCATGGTTTCCACCGACCAGAGGGTGAAGGCCAGCTTGCTCGGGTAGTCGCCGTGCAGTTCGCGGTGCTGCTCGATCAGCCGCTCGGCGGCCACCTTGCCGGCCTCCCAGGCTTCACGCGTGGGAATGCGCGAGGGGTCGAAACCGTAGAGGTTGCGTCCGGTGGGCAGGCTGTCCGGATTCCTGATCGGGTCGCCGCCGTAGGAACTGGGTACGTGTCGGCCTTGCAGGGCGCTGAAGTAACCGTCCAGTTCGCTGTCGTTGCCCAGCTTGCGCCAGTAGTCGCGCCCGCGCTCCAGCAGTTCGCCGACGGCCGCATCGCCCGTCCAAGGTTGGTTTTGCCGGATATGGCTGTCCAGCAGCGACCACACTGGCGTGGCGCGGATCTGCTGGTAATCGACCAGCAGCAGTTCTTCCGGGTCTTCCGGTGCCAGTGCGGCCAGCAGCGGCTTGCCAAGCATCTGCTGCACGGTAAGCAGGCGCAGCTCGTCCTCGGCCGGTACGCCAAAGCGGGCCAGCCCCAGCGGCTGTTGCTCCAGCGCGAGGTCGTGCAGCTGCACGTGTAGATCTTCGACGAAGCCGGCGAAGTCGCCCTCCATGGCCGCCGTGATGGCCATGTCCCTGTCGATCTTCAGCTCCGTGGTCAGCTCGCGGATGCGTGCGGCGGTGGCGTTGCGCACCTCGCCCTCGGTCATGCCCAGCCATTCATGCAGCAGGTCGTGCAGTTCGTTGAGCTGGCCATGCAACCCCGCCGGGCCGAACGAGGGCGTGTTGTGGCTGATGGTCACCGCGCGGCCACGGCGTTTGGTCTGCAGCGCTTCGCCAATGTTGTCGACGATATAGGGATAGATCACCGGCAGGTCGCCGAGCACCAGGTAGGGCGCCTCCAGCACGTCCAGGCCGCGCTCCTTGCCCGGCTGCCATTCCGACGTGCCATGGGTGCCGAAGTGCACCAGGGCATCGGCGCCGAAACCTTCGCGCAGCCACAGGTAGGCCGCTAGGTAGCTGTGGGACGGCGGCACCTTGGTGTCGTGGTAGAGCGCCTGCTCGCGGTCGTCGGTCCGCTCGCCGCGAGCCGGCTGCGGCATGATCACCTGGTTGCCCAGTTGCAGGCGGGGAATGACGAAAGCACTCTCTGCGGGCAGGAACAATCCGGCTTGTTGAGGCTCGCCCCAGCGATCAAGGATGGGCTGGCGCACCGACTCTGGCAGGCCGTCGAACCAGGCCTGGTAGGTGTCCAGCGACAGGCGTGCGGCGCGGTCGTTTGCCAGCAGCTCCGCCAGCCTACCGTCGCGGTAGAAGGGCGTCAGCAGGCCGCTCAGTTCCTCGATCAGACGTGCTTCGTCGGCTTGCTCCACTGTGTAGCCTCGCTCGGCGTAGGCGCCGAGCAGACGCTCCAGGCTGCGTGGCACGTTGAGGAAGGAGGCGCCCAGGTTCTTCTCGCCAGGTGGGTAGTTGTAGAACTGGATGGCGGTCTTTACCTCATCGCGCGGCAGCCGCTGCAGGCGCGCCAGACGCATGGCCTTGTCGATCACCGCCTGCAACTGGCGCTCGATGGGGACGATGTCGCCGTCGGCCTTGCGCGTGGCGGCGGCGAACAGCGGATCGATCAGCCCGGCGAATTCCGGCTGCGCCAGGTAGAAGGGAATGTCCTGCGGATTTAGACCCTTGGGGTCGGCCTCCCAGTCCGTCTGCTCGCCGCCCCGGTAGGGCATGGCCTGCAGCACCGGGATGGCGAGTTGCTCGAACTCCTCCTTGCGTCCGGTGCCGTTGAGCATAATCTGCATGTTGATCAGCACGTCGGCGCGCGGCTGGCCGGCGCTGCTCAGCAGCTTAGTGATTTCGCCGTTGCCCATGGCCGAGGTGTACAGCGGCACGGCCAGGGCGCCGGCGGCCTCGATGCGGCGCACGCTGTCATCGACGAAACCGGTCAGCCCGGAATCCATGTAGGCCTTGTGGAACAGCACGCCGACCACCGGTACCTCGCGGCGCAGTTCGCGGCCTTTCCAGTCAAGGAAGTCGTCGAGGCTGGCGAAGATTCGCCCCTGCGCCTGCGGATGGTAGATGCCGGCTTGGGGATGGATATCCGGCGCCGGACAGGCCGCGCCGTCTTCACCGCCAAACAGTGCCTGCAGGCGGCAGAAGAAACCTTCGAAGTTGGCCACGCCACCGTTGCTGTAATACACATCCAGCTCGGCGACCAGCGCCTCGGGCAACTGCCGGCCCCGGCTGCCGTCACGGCGCAACCAGAGCCAGGGCGCCTGCACGGCATCCAGTAGCGGCCCCAGGTTCATCTGTACGGTGCCAAGCGCCGCGCCATAGGGGGCGTCGATCACCAGCAGGTCGTATTCGTCCAGCTCGGCCTTGCCCGGCGTCGCGGCTGAGCCGTCCAGCAGGCGGTAGTCCAGTGCGAAGCCGGCCGCGGCCGCCAGCGGTTTCAAGCGCTCGAACTTGCCTGCCTGTACCGGCGCGGCGGCAATGAACAGCAGGCGCTTGGGCGGCGCAGTTTCGGCCTGGATGCGCATGGACTGGCTCAGTACCAGCAGGCCGCAGACGAGCAGCATCAGCGTCTTGCCCAGCATGAAGATCTCGCGCATCAGAAACTGGCCTCCACCGCGAGCCAGCCGGTACGCCCCTGCTCGACGTAGCCGAACAGCTCGGACTTGTCCTCCAGGTGCAGGTCGCCGATGTTCTGCACGCCGCCGCGCAGCATCAGGTTGTCCTGCAGCTGGTAACCGAGGCTGGCGTGGACCAGGTTGTAGCTCGGTGCGCGCTCCTGGCCGCTGGTACCTTCCAGATGCTGCTTGCCGATGTATTCCCACTGCAGCAGCGCATTCCATTTGCCGGCATGCCACTCCAGCGAGGGCGTGGCGGTGAATTCGGGTCGGCCGTTGAGCTTGGCATCGGTCTTCGCGTTGCGCGCGTCCATCCAGTTCAGCGTGGCGCCCAGGGCCAGGCCGAAGCCCAGTTCGCGGCGCGCCGAGAGTTCCAGGCCCTCGATGCGCGCTTCCTCAATGTTGTCGTACTGGTAGACGGTGCGTGGCGGGATGCCCGGCTCCCGGCGCAGCACGCGGTAGTAGATCAGGTCGTCGATCTCGTTGCGGTAGAGGTTGGCGGTGTAGGCGCTACGCTCGTCGTGCCAGTCCACGCCCAGCTCGAACGAGCGGCTGGTCTCCGGCTGGATGTCGGCGTTGCCGAGGAAGGTGTGCGGGCCTTCGGCACCGATGTAGTTGGGCGAGATCTGCTTGAGGGTCGGCGCGCGGAAGGCCTCGCCATAGCCGGCCTTGAAGGTCAGCTCCGGGGTGGCGCGCCAGACGAGCCAGGCCCGCGGGCTGGTTTCGCGACCGAATATCTCGTGGTCGTCCAGGCGCGCACCCAGGGTCAGCGCCCAGTCGTCGGCCAGGGCGATCTCGTCCTGGATGAATACCGCCTGGTGCACCACCGAGTCGGAGCCGCCGATCAGGCCGGCATTCTCCAGTTCTTCGTCGCGGTGCTCGCCGCCCAGGGTCAGTGCATGGCGGTCGCCCAGATGGAAGTTCACGCTGGCATCCCAGACGTCGTCGCGAATGGACTGCGGGCGGGTGGGGGTGAGGTTCTGGGTGCGTTTGTTGGTGACGTCGAATTCGGAGCGGGTAAAGCGCAGTTGCGTCCGGGCGGCACCCCAGTCGGCATTCCAGGCCAGCGAATCCTGACGGCGGTCCAGTTCGTAGGTGTCGAGGTAGATTGGCCGGGCGAAGTAGGCGTACTGCTGGTTGCGGTCGCGGGTCTCGTCGCTGCGCAGCATGTCCAGCTTCAGCGTCTGGCCCTGGACCGGGCTGTAGCTCAGCCCCAGGCTGCCGGTCTGGCGGTCCTGGCCTTCGACTTCGGAGACGCGCGCATCCTGCTCCCAGGGCGTCGACTCGCGGCGCACTTCCTCGACGCTGAGGGCCAGGCTCAGCCCCTCGGCCAGCGGGCCGGAGGCGCGCGCGGCCAGGCGGTGGCCGTTGCCGGTGTCGCCATCGCCCACTTCGCCGCGCAGGGTCACGCCGCCGTGCCATTCGTTCTGAGCCTGGCGGGTGATGATGTTGATCACGCCGCCGATGGCTTCCGAACCGTACAGCGCGGACATCGGCCCGCGCACCACCTCGATGCGTTCGATCTGCTCGATGCCGACCCAGCCGTACTGGTAGTCGGAGTGGCCGATGGTGTCGTCGGTGGAGGAAATGCGCCGGCCGTCGATCAGCACCAGGGTATGGCGGTCCTCGGCGCCACGGATGCTGAGGGTCTTGCGTCCGCCGACCTGGCGCCCGTTGAGGCTGATGCCCGGCGTGCCGCGCAGGGCTTCCAGCAGGTTGGTGGCGCCGCGCGCCCTGATCTGCTCGGCGGTGATGACCGTTACCGCTGCCGGCGCATCGGCCAGGGACTGCGAGCTGCGGGTGGCGGTGACCACCATCGGGTTGAGTTCGGTCGTGCCTGCGGCAAAAGCCGCCGGAGAAACCATGATGCATGCCATTGCCAGCGCGTGCCTGCGCATGTTCACCCCCTGGGAAGAATGAGAATGGCTGGCTTGGGCATCAGGGCCCTGGCTGGCTGAAGATTGTTCTGTGTCGGGCCTGGATATTAATGAGAATCGTTACCAAGTGCAAACGGGTCATGGTCGATACCCGGACGGTCATAGTGTCCCGCGCGTAAACGGGTGAAAGCGGGCCGGACGCCGCAGCGCAAGGCTCTGGGTCGAGGTCTGGCGAGATGGTTTCGACCGTCCGTGGTGCCGGGAACAGCCATGCGTCAACGGGACGCAGGAACCACGTCAATCTCGATGGGGTTGCAACACGAGGTCCCGATTGACGATCACCCGCAGCGGCAGGCCGGGGCGCTGCGTAAGGGTCGGCTTGATGTCCAGGTTGCGCCGCGCCATCTCCTGGCCAACCTGGTTCACCGTGTCCTGCAGGCTGTCACGCCCCGCGATGATCACCTGGTCACCGTCGCCGCGGTTCGACGGGGACGCCAGTTCTGCGCCGATCCCCAGCACGCTGGTCATGGCGGCGCCTGCGACGATGCGATCCCAATGCCAATCAACCCCGTCTTCCAAACCAGCGTAACCGGCGGCATCGGTGCCGACGAGGCTGTCCAGCTGGAAGGACGAGGTATCCGGGAGGATTACGCGTTGCCAAGCCACTTGCACGCGCTGCTGGCCGTAGCTGACCTGGCTGTTGTAGCGGCCCAGCAGCCGTGAGCCTTGCGGGATGAGCAGGTGTGCTCCGGTTGCACTGTCATATACCGGCTCGGTTACGGTGGCGATGACGTCACCCGGCAGGTCCGACTTGATGCCGGTTACCAATGCCGCTGCGATTACCGTGCCGGCCATGACCTGATACGGCGATTCGGGCATTTCAAGAAATCCGGAATTACGGGTTTGCGTATTTGAAGAGATGTTGAGAAACGCCTCGTTCCTGTCTCGTTGTCCAGATGAGTCGGAGCCAATAGGGCGCTGTGCAATCAGTGAACCCGCATCCATGTTTGGCGTATCGGCCATCTGCTGCGCAGGGCTTGACTGGTGGCCAGGGCTCCCGATCGAGCGGAAGAATACCGGCGACAGCGCCGCTTCCTCGGCTTCCTTTTGCCTGGCCAGGCGTTCGCCTTCAGCCTGGTCAATTGCATCAAGTGAGAGATCCGGACCTTGGGTTTGTTGCTCGGTCCGGATGATTGCGCTGCCCAGATCACCGGGCAAGGGAGGTCCAAGTTCGGGCGCCTTGGGCGGCGGCAGCTGAGAGTAGTCCGAAGGCAGTTGTCCCAATGCTTCGGCCGGGACGATGCGTTCCACGTTGTAGAGCTCGCTTGGTGACGTTCCCTGGCGAGGCGGCCTGGGTTGCAGTGACCACAACATGGCTCCGAGCACCAGGGTGGCCATCGAACCGATGACTACGGCCAGTGCCCGTGGGTTAAGACGGGTGACGCGCCGCGGTTGCGCCCGCAATTCAAGGGATTCGGGCGCGACCTTGGGCTGCGGCGCTGGACGATGATCCTCGTCAGAGGTGTCCGGAGTGCTCATGCTTATCGTCCGCGGGCCAGGCCATCGGTGCGTTCTATCCGAACCACCTCGCCGTTGTCCGCGCCAAGCCGCAGCTCGGCCGCCCCGAAAAGGCGGTCGACGATGTAGTAGGGCGCACGGAATCGGTAGTTGACCAACTGGCCACCCCCCTCAGGACCGATTACGAACAACGGGGGCAGTTCGCCTTGGGCAATGCCTGCCGGAAACTGGATGTATACCTTGCGTCCATCGTCGAACGCCCGCAGCGGCTTCCAGGACGGGTCGCTGCCACTGATCGCATAACGAAAGCGCAGCTGATCCAGCCTAAGCCCCGCATCGATGGGAGCTGCAGCGCGTGCTTCGGCAGAGCGGCGCTGCAGGGCCAGCAGGTGATCGTGCGGGTAGTCCCAGGACACCGACGCCATCCAGGCGTGCTCCGTCGAGGTCAACTCGATGAGGTAGGTGCGCCGCGTCGTGGTGATGAGCAGGTTCGTCCTGAGGTCCACGCGGGTGGGCTTGACCAGCACGCTGACTTTCATTGCACCATCGCTGCCGCTCGAGGTGTCGCCCACGATCCAGCGTACGGTATCGCCGGCAGCGACCGTCACCAACTCCTCCCCGGCCTGCAGGTTGATGGCTGTCACCCGCCCGGGGCTGGTGTACACCTGGTACAGCGCGCCCTCCGAGTAGGGCCAGACCTGGATTGCGTCGATGTAGCCCTCGCCGGTTGGAGGGACTCGTGCCTTGCGGTTGGCGCGAGCGACTCGCTCTCGCTCATCGGCCGGTTCCTGCGGCCGCGTGTTTTTCGGCAGTGGCTTCAGTTGAGCGGGTAGCGCCAGCGGTTGCGCAATGGTCACCACCTCGATGGGCTTCGGCGGTTCCGGTTGCGGATGGGCCTGAATCGGTTCGTCCAAAGAGACCTTCGGTGGCGGGGCGTTCCGGCTGGAACAGCCACAAACGAGGGTTAGCAGAAGAAAAATGCAATAAAGCGGTGCATGGGTTCTCATGGCTGAGCGCTTCCTTTGGACGTGTCCAGTTCCCGGCTCCACGACAGGCCGTTGATGTAGATGCCCAGCGGATTGTTGCGAAGCGCCTGCTCGGTGCGAGGCGGCTGCACTACCGTCGAGAGCACGGCGGTCCAGCGCTCCGTACCCGCCGCGGAACCGTTGACATAGCGTTGCTCGTTCCAGCGCACCTGGAATGAATGCTCGCTGGCCCTCACCACGCTGGTGACCTCGACCGTCACCGAGTCCTTGCCGACACGGGCGAAGGGATCATGTGTTCGTGCATAGTCGTTGAGCGTCGCGGCGCCTCGATCGGTGGTGTAGTGGTAGGCGGCCAGCCAGTTCTGCCTGAGCACGATCGGATCGATCGAAATGGCGCGCACCAGGGTGATGAAGCGCGCGAGGTGATGGGCTATCAGGGCGTCGCTTGGCTGGTACGTGCTTGCTGCCTCTCCTACGGCCCGGACCTGCCCTGCGCTGTCGACTTCCACCACATAGGGCGTAACCAGCGACTGCGATGAGCGCCAGACCAGGCCAGCCGCCATGAGCAGCGCAAGGCCCAGGCAGCCGAACGCCATAAGGCGCCAGTTCCTGGCCTGGACGCGACTGGCCCCCAGGCGTTCATCCCAGACCTGGGCCGCAGCCTGGTAGGGGGTTACCGGCTGCGGCGTCTCCGAGTAACGGGACCTGGCTCGTCTGAATCTCATCGGCATGGTCCTCAAGCCTCCGGAGAATCGTTGAGGTGCGGGCCGGAAGCGGAGCCGCCAGCATCGCCACCGCGCAGCGTGTGAGCAATCGTCGAGGCCGCCTGGCCGACCTGCTGCTTGCGCTGCAATTGCCTGGCCCAGGGCGGAGGCGGGGTGGCTACGTTGGGCATGGCTGGCGAGCCGCTGCCCGGATTCATCGTGCCGGTGGGTGTGGTGCTGCCGGCCAGTCCGCTGGCCATGTTTGCAGCCGATCCTGCTCGCGCCAGTCCCCCGACCCGCGGTGCCATTCGCGCCCCGGCTACCGCCGCGCTGCCGGCTCCTGTCGCCAGTGCCGTGGCGCCTGCTGCCATGCCGGCCGCTCCTATCGTCGTACCGGCCGCCGCACCGGCGCCCAGTTGCGGTGCTCCGGACACTAGGCCGGTGGCAATGCCTGGACCGAATATGCCCAGCCCCAGCATGGCCAATGCTGCCAGCATCGTGGCCAGCGCATGATCGATCGTTGGCTCGTCGGGTGTGCTCAGGAACTGGTCGAACAGGCCGCTGCCGATGCCCACGATGACGGCGAGCACCAGGATCTTGATGCCCGACGACACCACGTTCCCCAGTACCTTCTCGGCCAGGAAGGCCGTTTTGTTCCAGAGCGCGAACGGCACCAGGACGAATCCGGCAAGCGTGGTCAGCTTGAATTCGATGAGCGTGACGAAGAGCTGGATCGACAGGATGAAAAAGCTGGCCAGGACCACCAGCCAGGCAAGAAAGAGCACGACGATGCTGTCGAGGTTGGTGACCGTCTTGGTGATGCCGGTCAGGCTGGCGATGTGCTCGAGCAGCGGTCGGCCGGCTTCCACACCGATGGCCGCGAGGCGGCCGGGCTGCAGGAAGTGCTCCTGCGACAGCGACGATCCCGATGCCCGCAGCCCGAGGCCGGCGAACGAGTCGAATACGATTTCGGCGAGCCCATTGAAGTTGCCGATGATGAAGGCAAAGGCACCGACGTAGAGGGTTTTGCGTATCAGCTTGCCGATGACGTCGTCGCCGGCCGTTGCCCAGAACAATCCGGCCAGTGTCATGTCGATCGCCACGAGCGTGGCTGAAACAAAGGCGACATCCGGGCCCAGCAGGCCGAACCCCGAGTCGATGTACAAGGAAAATACCTCCAGGAAACGGTCGATCACGCCGACGTCATTCATTGGTGCGGCTCCTCGAAGCTGGGCGGTATCAGAGGAAGGCTCTCGGGCGTGAGGAACTCGCCCGGTAGCGCCTGGCCGGAGTAGAACCGCTGCGAGGCTTCGAACAGGCAGGCCGGTTTTGCAGGCTCCGATCCGGGCTTTTCACGCTCGCAGCCGGCAAGCACCACCGCGCCAAGGGCCGCTACAGCTGGTGCGAGGCGCAACTGTCTCATCGCGCGAACAGCCTGACCGGCTGGGGGGTATACGGCGTTCCGGTGCCCATGAAGCGACGTCGCTGTTCACGTGCCTGTTCCTCGCCGGCGACCTGCCGTGCCTGGTCGAGCGCTGCAGCGCGGCCCTGGGCCAGCGCCAGTTGCTGGGCCTGGATTGCCTGCTTGGCCTGTAGCGCCAGGAGCTGGTTGGTGGCCTGGGTGGCCTGTAGCGAGCCCAACGCAGAGTGACTGCGCGCCAGTACATCGGCCAGGACTGCCTGGTCTGCATCCAGGTTCTGCGAGACCTGGGCCTGCATGCGAAGCGCGGTATGGATACCGTCGCGAGCCTGGCTCCAGCGCTCGTGCTCATGTCCGGTCATCAGCGTCCTGGCCGTTGCGGCGCTGTACCGTTCGGGATACAGGCGCGCAAATTCCTGATCCATCCGGGCGACCTCGTAGGCAAGCCCCCGCGCCTCGTCGAGCAGACGTTCGCTTTGAGCAAGCGAGCGCCTCAACCGATCGATGGCGTTGAAGTCGAGCGAGGCGAGGTGGCGCGCCTGGTTGAGCAGCATCTGCGTCTCATTGTTGAGCTGGCGGATCTGGTTGTTCGTCACCTGCAGGGTGCGAACTGCCGTCAGGGTGTTCTGCACCAGGTTGGTCGGGTCGATCACGGTTATCGCCTCGGCTTGGCCAAGCAGCAGCGGACCGATCGTGAGCAGTACTGCCACGGTGCGGAAGCAGGCTGGCCGGCTCATGTCGCGTTCGCCTTTGCCGGTGGATGCGTGCCGAGCAGATTGGCGGCCCAGTCCAGCCCTCGCGCCCGTAGCCAGGCGCTGGGGAACCCGTCGCGTCCGTGCGCCTGCAGCAGGCGGTCGATGAGAGGATGATCAGGAGGGCTGGCCGCAGCGGCAAAGGCCAGGGCCACAGGTCCCAGGCCGAGCTCGAACAGCCTGTTGCCCTGACGGGACTGGTAGTAGTAGTCGCGCTTGGGGGTGGCCCGGGCAACGATCTCGATCTGCCGGCTATTGAGGCCGAATGCCTGGTACAGATCCCTGACCTGCGGCTCCTGCGCCTGCGGGTTCGGAAGCAGGATGCGGCTCGGGCAGCTTTCTATCACGGCGGTTGCGATGCCCGATTCACGTACATCGGCCAGCGATTGGGTTGCAAAGACGACCGATACGTTCTTCTTGCGCAGCGTCTTGAGCCATTGGCGGATGCGAGCTGCGAAGAGCGGGGTGTCGAGAAACAGCCACGCCTCGTCGAGTATGAGCAATGTCGGCGATCCGTCGAATTGCGCTTCGAAACGCTG
>JAEAMG010001425.1_pt1 | contig 18462 bp, 14 predicted proteins | sample 8958741 | NCBI WGS metagenome assembly JAEAMG01 (sample SAMN16933256, study PRJNA681125) | bioreactor sludge metagenome | isolation source: anaerobic bioreactor treating anionic surfactant - SDBS | place: India: Bengaluru | collected 2019-02-28 | reverse complement strand
CTTAAGCCGCTATCTGGATGATGGCAATCTACCGATTGACAATAACTGGATTGAGGTGCGACACGAAGTCGCTTAATGAAGTTGTTCCCCCTGCGGGAACCACCCGTGTCACCGGGTGAATCTAGAAGGCTGAATAAAGAGCGCCTTCGACAATGTAACGAGGCACCGCAAGGTGCGGGGTATCAATCGTGAGAGGCGTACCCTTCTGGCAGCCATAGCCGGACAAGGGCTAGATAATCGGTATGGTGAACACATGTGAATCTGCGTAACGATCGTTAAGTTGAACGAGCGGAAATGGCTGATACGCTCGAACCAAAACGGTAATGGAGGTGGAAATTGCGTCTTTCGATTACGCATTCGTGACCCATACGCCTCCCGGTCGATAGCAGGCACCTAAGCCGATGTACTTCAGTAAGCGGAACGTGGAAATCCCGTATTACTCCCATTGGGAAAGCAGTTTGCAAAAACTGCCCATGGTGATGCGGGCGAAGGAACGAGGAAAAAGCGAATGCCAGTCTGTAATGGGTTGGATAGAGGTTGAAACATTACCCCACGCGAAAGCGGGCTGACGTCCTTATGGTCTCTCATCACAAGAGAGTGTGTAGGACCCTTTTAATGGAGGGAGAGCAAATGAATGCAGCAGTATCAGCGTGTGCACCTTCCAGCACATCGTGGGACAGCATCGATTGGATTGCTGTACAGCGTCATGTCAGAGGGCTGCAAGCGCGTATTGTGAAGGCGGTACAAGACGGCAGGCATAACAAGGCGAAAGCTTTGCAATGGCTGCTGACTCACTCGTTTAGTGGCAAAGCATTGGCCGTCAAACGAGTGTCTGAAAACAAAGGCAAAAACACGGCTGGGGTCGACAAGGTGACTTGGAATACACCCAAGGCCAAGACCGGTGCGATGATGTCGTTGAAGAGGCGAGGTTACACGCCCCTTCCGCTTCGGAGAGTCCTTATTCCGAAGAAAAATGGCAAGATGAGACCTCTCGGGATACCCACGATGAAATGCCGGGCCATGCAGGCGCTCCATCTGCTGGCTTTGGAACCCATCGCGGAGACCATCGCTGATCGGAACTCTTATGGGTTCAGACCGCAACGCTCAACCGCGGATGCTGCAGCACAGTGCTTTGGTGTGCTGTCAAGAAAAGTAAGTGCGGAGTGGGTGCTAGAGGGTGACATTCAAGGCTATTTCGACAATATCAGCCATGACTGGATGATCGCCAACCTCCCAATGGACAAGGTGATTCTACGGAAATGGCTCAAAGCCGGTTACGTCTACCAAAGCAAGCTGTTTCCCAGTCTTTCCGGAACACCGCAAGGAGGTATTATCTCCCCGGTGCTGGCCAACATGACCTTGGACGGACTGGAAACGATGCTGGCGAAGAGGTTCTCTAACGCCAAATGGACAGGCAAAAAGCTGCAACTGGTACGGTATGCGGATGATTTCATCATCACGGGGTATTCTAAAGAGTGGCTCGAAAATGAAGTTCGTCCTGCCGTGGTTGAATTTCTGGCGCAGCGCGGTCTCGTGCTCTCTCAGGAAAAGACCAAAATCACGCACATAGGGAACGGGTTCGATTTTCTTGGCTGGAACGTACGTAAGTACAACGGCAAGCTACTGATCAAGCCGTCAAAGGCAAACATCAGTGCTCATCTTGACAAGCTGCGAGCATTAATCAATGCAAACAAAGCGACACGACAGGCCACTTTGATCGGTTTGCTCAACCCGATTCTAAGGGGTTGGGCCAACTATCATAGTCATGTCGTTGCCAAGAAGGTTTTCAACCAGGTAGACAACGCAGTGTGGGAAATGCTCTGGCGATGGGCTGTACGTCGCCACCCTCGCAAGACACTCCGATGGGTCAAAGATCGGTATTTCAAAGTACAAGGAGCGCGTCGATGGGTGTTCTCATGTGATGAACAGTCCGCCGATGGTCTGAAGCGACAATACACATTAGTGTCTGCCTCGGACACGCCAATTGTGCGACATATCAAGATCAAGGCTGCTGCTAACCCTCATGACCCCGCATGGGATGAGTACTTCGAATCCCGATGGGGTAAAAGAATGCTGGTCTCCGCAAAGGGGCGAGCCAAGCTGTATCGGGTGTGGCTAAAACAAGGTGGTCGCTGCTGCGCCTGTCTTAAACCAGTCACCAAAGATACACCATGGCACAGCCGTCATATTGTGAAGCTAAGTCATGGTGGAACGGATGCAGTTGCTAATCTTGAGATTTACCATCTGTATTGTCCGAGGAGTGTTCAGTTTGCCAATGTCAACGATGTATAACCGGGTGCCGAATGGCGCCTTAGCAGAGGCTTGAGCCGTGTGCTGGGAAACTCGCATGCACGGTTCTTAGGGGGTTGGACGTAGGTAACTGCGTCTGACTACCCGACAACCAAATGCGTCCCTGGGCGTTGGGGCGTAAGAACTGGCTGTTTGCTGGCTCGCTGCGCAGTGGTCAGCGAGCGGCAAACATCATGACGTTAATCCAGTCAGCAAAGCTGAATGGCTTGGATCCGTATGCCTATTTAAGTGATGTGCTGAAAAGGTTACCGACACATAAAGTGACCCAAATAGAAGAATTACTGCCACACCGGTGGCAACCCGACCAAAATTAAAAAATAGGTATGGGGTTCAGCGGACGCTTACGAAGATTCGGAGATTTTAGAAAAATACTTAAGTCAATTATGGGAAATTGAAGCGGGTATATTATTAGATATTGATGAGGTTAAAAGAGCAGAAGAAATTGAAACATTAAAGTATTTATTAGGTGATCCAAGCAGATTTATGCTCTTACACAAACAAGTTATAGATTTGTTACTTAAAATTTCGCTTTATCGGTTTGAATAATGTGCTTTTAAAGATTAAGAAGGAACAGGCTCTTTTAACCTATTCCTTCATTTAAATTTAAGCCTGCTTCATCTTTTTAAAATCAAAACGGTCAATCAGCAAAATTCCAATCGAGAAGACCAGACCGAGTGCAACACAGCCAATCCACCCAAAGTGTTCCCATGCATATACTGCACCCAGCGAACCCAAAGCTGCACCCGAAAAATAGATGGTCATATAGACTGCATTAATTCGTGAGCGTGCTTTTAGGTCAATCCGGTAAACCAGATTTTGGTTTAGGACATGAAAGGCGGTGAGACCAAAATAACTCATCAAAACCCCAATTGCGTAAACCCAAATATTCTGCTGGGCAAAGAACAGGGGAATACATGAAAACAGCATCAGAAAAATACACAGTTTTGCGACCAGATTTTCCTTGCCTTGCCCCACAGTTTTGCCCGACCAGCTCGATGAATAAATCCCGATAACACCGAGCAAGCCAAACAGGCCAATTTCAAAATCACTAAAGTAGTAAGGTGCATTGCCTAGGACAAAGGTCATCGAGGTAAAGACCATCGACAAGATACCAAAGCCCAAAGCACCGGCACAGGCACGACGGATTAAATGTGGATTGTTTCGGGCAAGTGTAAACAATGAACGGTAAATACTGCTGATGGTTAAGCCAGTTTGAGGTTGAGTATTCGGTAATTTTTTCCACATCACAACAGCAAACAGCAGGGTGATCACGCCACTGGATAAATACACAGCTTCCCAGGACCAGTATGTTGAGACAAAACCAGCAAAGGTCCGTGACAGGATAATCCCCATCACCAAACCGCTCATGAGTTTTCCAACCGTTGCAGCACTGGATTCGGGTGGACTAATTGTTGAGGCAAAAGGAATCAAAACCTGAGCGGAAATTGCCCCAAAGGTAGCACACAGGGTGAAAAGATATAAGGTGCTAAGGGTGGTGCTCAATGACAGCAGAATTTGCGAGATGGCAGCAAATACCATCAAACTGACCACAAGTTTACGTTTATTCAGGAAGTCGCCTAAAGGCACCAACAGCATTAAGCCAAGTACATAACCAATTTGGGCAAGCACGACGGTTAAGCCAGCCTGACTGGTGTTAATTCTCAAACTCTTTTCAATCGAATAAATCAGCGGCTGATTAAAATAAGCCGAACCTGCACATAAACCGCAGGCGATTGCCATAAGCAATACAAATTGTGATGACAAAGGGCTGACAGTTTCAGGTTTTGGCAAAGACATGATCAGGACTCAAACAACGCTGCATGCACTATAAGGAGAGTTGTTCAGATTCTGAAATAAGTAAAATCAATCATGTGATCATTAATTTATATCAACGGTTGGAAAATAATTGCTTGGCAAAAAGATCGGACAACATCAGCTTTTTGATTGATGTTTATAAAATAAAACTAAATTCAGTCATCTTCATGGAGTGCTGAATAAATATATTCGAGAAATTCTTTAAAATATGGCAGAATATGGGGTTTTAAAGTTTTTAGAGGATTGGCAGCATGCGCTTTGTTGATGAAGCAGTCATTACCGTAGAGGCTGGCGACGGTGGCAATGGCGTAGCCAGTTTTCGCCGTGAAAAGTTCGTACCATTTGGTGGTCCAGATGGTGGTGACGGTGGCCGTGGCGGTAGTATTTATATTCAGGCCGACGATGACACCAGCACCCTAGTAGATTATCGTTATACACGTAAATTTCGTGCAGAACGTGCAAAAAATGGTCGCGGTGCAAACTGTGCAGGCCGCGGCGGTGAAGACACCGTATTACTGGTTCCGGTTGGAACTACCATTGTAGATACAGAATCTGGCGATATCATCGGTGACCTGGTCGCTGATGGTCAGCGTGTATTGGTTGCAGCAGGCGGTGAAGGTGGTTTAGGGAATACTCACTTCAAATCTTCTACCAACCGTTCACCACGTAAATGTACTCACGGCGCCAAAGGTGAATTCCGTGAAGTGCGTCTAGAACTTAAAGTATTGGCGGATGTTGGCTTGCTTGGGATGCCTAACGCAGGTAAATCGACCTTTATTCGTGCGGTTTCTGCTGCAAAACCAAAAGTTGCAGACTATCCATTTACCACCATGGTGCCGAATCTGGGCGTGGTTGATGCTGACCGTCACCGTTCATTTGTGATGGCTGATATTCCCGGACTGATTGAAGGTGCATCTGAAGGTGCGGGTCTGGGTATTCGTTTCCTTAAGCATTTGGCCCGTACCCGTATTTTGTTGCACATTGTTGATGTACAACCGATTGACGGCTCAGATCCGGCACACAATGCCAAAGCAATTTTGAATGAGTTAAAAAAATTCTCTCCAACACTTGCTAAATTACCAGTGGTACTGGTGCTGAACAAGGTTGACCAACTTGACGAAGATACGCGTGAAGAATGGTGTAAGCATCTTCTTGAGGAAATGCAATGGGCAGGTCCGGTATTCAAAACTTCAGGCCTCATGTCTGAAGGGACTAAAGAAGTTGTGTATTACCTCATGGATGAAATCGAGAAACAACGTGAACTCGAAGCTGAAGATCCAGAATACGCAGCACAATTAAAAGCGTTCCGTGACCAGCTTGAAGCTGAAACACGTGAACAAACCATCGCAGCGAAAGAAGCGTATCGTGAGATGCGTCGTCAACAGCGTCTTGCCGGTATTCTAGGTGATGACGATGATGATGAAGACGGTGATGATGGTGAAATGGAAGTGTACTACGTACGTTAAGCTCTGCAATAAGAGTAACTGAGGACAAGATGATAGAAGTGGTAGATGGGCAACGTCAGCTCAAGGCTTGTAAACGAATCGTTGTTAAAATCGGATCATCTTTACTCACAGCAAACGGAACAGGGTTAGATCTGGATGCAATTTCGCATTGGGCGAAACAGATTGCAGATCTGCACAATGCAGGACATGAGATTATTCTGGTGTCTTCCGGTGCTGTGGCTGAAGGTATGGTGCGAATGAAACTTGAGAATCGACCCACCGATCTACCCAGTCTTCAGGCTTGTGCTGCCATAGGTCAAATGGGGCTGATTCAAACCTGGTCGAGTGTTCTGGAAAATCATTCCATTCAAACGGCGCAGGTTTTATTGACTCACGATGACCTGGCAGACCGCCGTCGCTATCTCAATTCATGTGATGCCTTACAGAACCTGATTGACTGGCGTGTGATTCCGGTGATCAATGAAAATGACACGGTATCGACTGATGAAATCCGCTTTGGTGATAATGATACCTTGGCCGCTATGGTGGCAGGTCAGGTGCATGCAGATTTGCTGATTATCCTGACCGATCAGCAAGGCATGTTTGACTCCGACCCACGTTCTAATCCGAATGCCAAACTGTTCCATACCGTGCGTGCTTTGGATGAAAGCCTGTTTGATATGGCCGGTGGTGGCGGTAAATTTGGTCGTGGCGGTATGCTGACCAAAGTCCGTGCTGCGCGTCTGGCGGCAAAATCAGGTTGTCCAACCCTGATTGCCAGCGGTGAAAGTGACAATGTCTTGGCGCGTTTAATGTCGGGTGAGTTGTTAGGAACCTTGTTTATCACGGATAATGACCGTATTACCGCACATCAGCAATGGTTGGCGGCACATCTACAAACGGCTGGTCGTTTGGTTCTTGATGATGGTGCAGTAAAAGCGATTAAAGACAATCACCGCAGCTTGTTACCTGTAGGGGTAAAAGCGGTGGAAGGTCACTTTGAGCGTGGTGATGTGGTGGAGTGTGTAGACCAAGAGGGTCATCGCATTGCTGTTGGTCGCGTCAACTTCAGTTCGCGTTCTGCGGAAATTGTCAAAGGCTTGGCCTCTGATAAAGTGCATCAGGTGTTAGGTGAAGCACGTTCGCTAGAGATGATCCATCGCAATCATATGGCGATTTACTAAGTTTTATAGATTCAAAAAAATCCCGCTTTAAAGCGGGATTTTTTATGAATTAGAAGTAGCGATTTCAATAGCGATTCTTTTTTTCTTGCGATGAATATCTAAATACGCTTGTTGCGGATTTTGTGGACGTAAAAATGTAAGAGCACTTTTGTTCATTATACTTGAACGTTTAGGTACTGCTGTTGCTATGTCTAGCTTAGATGCCAATAGGTTAGATGAGTTAGATTCGTTACTCAAGGCTGCCCATAATTTAGCTGTCCCTATTTTAGCCAAAGCTGCTTGTGCTTTTTTGGCAGCTCGCCGTTCTGTTTCTTCATCATGTAAACGTAAACGAATCAGGGCAATCGTCGCGACAATTTTGGATATTTTTGTTTTATTGGGTGAAGTAAACCCCCATAACACCCATGTTGCAATCGCTGCCCACCCGACTGGGCCAAGCACAATACCTAATAAGGTCGATGCACCGGTAAAGACTCCAAATCCGAACACACCTAAACCAATCTTGGAGAGAAAAATGCTCATCAGCATATAGGTAGTAAATCCGCCTATTTCACCCAAAACAATGAGACCTGCAACACCACGCGCTAATTTTTTATTTGTTAAACCTTTTTCTAGGGCAATGTTCTGAACAGCCTGATCAAACTGCTGTTTTTCTATATCGCTCATCTTGCTATAGCTGATATCAAGTAGCTTATACACAATCTGCTCTTCAATGGTTCTAGCATGTTTGTTTAGGAAGATTTCTAATGTGCGTTTTACCTGAGGTAAATAGGTTTGATATTTTTCAGGGGTTTTTCTAAGCTCTGTTTTGGTCTTGATTTTTTCTCGGAATCCTTCTATGTCATTGCTAAACTTGATATTATTTTTTTTAAATAAATCTGAAGTGCGAATTCTTGAATATGGTCATCATAGCACTCTGATTTATCGTAGTGCTCTATTTGCTCATAACGGGTAAAAGGCTTTTTCTTTAAAATGGTCTTGGCGACATCATCCAGCATATCAAGATAACTATTGCCTTGACCTCGACAGACATTTGCAAAGGAGTTACCACCCGAGCAGGTGATTTCATCAAAAAGTTTATCGACATGCAGGGGGTGAGTATAAGAATAAGGAGCTTTATCACGATCGTTCATGACAATTCGGGTGAGTTGTAATTTTTCTTCGTCAGTGGCCTGTTCTAATAGCTTATATAAAAGATGATTCGATAAGAATTTGTCATCTAGGATCGCTTGATTCACGTTTAACCCCAATATACTGGCCATATTGAAATAGCCTGTTTATTTTATGATGCTGATGCTATGTGTTTGAGATCAAACAAAATGATCTGCTTAATGAATATAATAAAAATCCACTAATTTGGCGAACACTTCTGTATGCAATATTCACATCATCCAAAATTGAAAGCTTTTCCTGAATGTATGAAATTAGCTTTTCAATATGTATCATCACAGGAGACACGTGTTCAGGCACGTTAAGAATGCTAAGCAAATCAAGATTTAAACTTTGATGGACATGCAAGAGTCGGAAGGGATGAAAGCAGAGGAATGTTATATATTTTACAAGAAAATAGACTGAAACTCTTAAAAAAATTGTCATTATATTGTTGTAAATCGCCTCTTTAGTTCATTAAAAAACCGTGTATTTACACGGTTTTTATTTAAATCCTCATTAGAGAACTTGCATAAGCCAAAAATATTCAATATTTGATTTTTAAAATCAGCATTGCCTCATTTAATTGTCTAAATATTTATACCTTTGCGTAGGCATTAGCTCTACTTTTGAAAGGTCAAAAGTAGACAAAAACCTTTTGTTTCCCATACACGACATCCTTGTCGTGATGGGAAACGTGTGGCATCCATGCCACACTCATGACTCCAATATTTGCTAAAGCCTATTTTTGATTTTGGCTTTAAGAACGACTTGTGGTAATTGAAAAGTGATTTATGAAAGAAGTCTATTTAATTATTTAAACTGAATTGAACCATTGGCATTAACGGTAATTTTTGATTCACCGGCCTCAACATTTTGTGCATCAGCGGCCTCAGCACCTGCAAATTTCGCCATATTGGCACGCATCATTACCGGTTGAGGGTAATAGTTATTGGTATTCAGGTTGAGGTTAACCAATTGATAGCCTGATTTATTCCATGCCGAAGTCAACATTTGTGCGCGTTGCTGAAAGTTTTTCGATGCTTCCACCATCAATTCATTTTCCACTTTTTTACGTTGTGCATCGGAAACGGTAAAGTTGATCGACTGGGTTTGGAAGTTTTGTTGTAATTCGCTGATTAACTGGCTGACGGCTTTAAAATCGGTACTTTTTAGGCGAATTTCAGCTCGGCCACGCCATTCTTTCAATTTCTGGCTGTCATTGTCATACACCGGATAAGTGCTCTGTGTACCCGTTTCAACTTTCACTTGCGGGTATTTTTTCGACGCTGCTATGGCCTGGTTCATGAGTTGTGTAATGAGGGCTGAAAGTTCAGCTGGCTGCTTCTTGCTTCTTTCAATATATAAAACCGCATACATTTCATCATTGGAAATCTGGCGAGTGGCTTCAGCCTGGACATTGACTAAATTATAATTCAGCTGCTCTGTTGGCTGCGCAAAGGTAGCTGTTGAAAGTAGGCTAGTAAGTACCAGAGAAGAGAGAGTTAAATATCGCATTATTTTTACCTATTTTTTGTAAAGAAAAGTTCAGCCTTTAATAAACATGGTATCGCTACTTCATGAGGATTTTTTGTAGACTTTGTGTCAAGATTGTAAATGGTTTGATCAATCTTATAAAAAAATGGCTTGCAAATAAAATATTTAAAAATTAATTACTTAACTTGATTTAACTTGAACGGTTACGTTCATTTAATCTGTTGCATAAAAAAAGTATAAAAATAAGGTTTTCTTTAGTCTGTCACACTGTAAGATGATAATTCAATCTAAGAATTGGCTTGATATATTTTTTTGATCGGTTTTGGGCAGATAAAGTCATAAAACTTGTTTATTTTATTGAAAAATTCTGTATCATCCGCCGTTTAGTTATGATGTATAAATCAAGTCGTCAAACTAGATTCTATAAAGCACCGAGTCAAAGGACCACAAGTCACCCGACTTATTTCTTTCAACCCATATCAGAGATGGTAATTCGATATGAGCGTTTCTTCTGTAAATCCTGCCACTAAGTCTACTAACGAATACTATTTGACTCGCCAAAGCCAGATGGAATCCAATGTTCGTAGCTATCCACGTAAATTGCCGTTAGCGATAGCAAAAGCCTTAGGTTGTTGGGTTACTGATGTTGAAGGTACAGAGTACCTCGATTGTTTAGCTGGGGCAGGAACATTGGCTTTAGGCCATAATCATCCTGCGGTAATTCAAAGTATCCAAGATACGCTTGCAAGCGGTCTTCCATTACATACTTTAGATTTAACGACACCTTTAAAAGATGCATTTACTGAAGCATTACTCGAACAACTCCCTGGTGGGAAGGAAGAGTATTGCCTACAGTTCTGTGGTCCGTCTGGTGCAGACGGTACAGAAGCAGCAATTAAATTAGCAAAAACTTATACCGGTCGTAGCTCAGTGATCAGCTTCTCAGGTGGCTATCACGGTATGACACACGGTTCTTTGGCAATGACAGGTAACCTGTCTGCGAAGAATGCAGTCAATGGCTTGATGCCAGGCGTACAGTTTATGCCATATCCGCATGAATACCGTTGCCCATTAGGCATTGGCGGTGAAGCGGGTGTTGATGCCTTGACTTATTATTTCGAAAACTTCATTGAAGATGTAGAAAGCGGTGTAACCAAGCCAGCAGCTGTGATTCTTGAAGCGATTCAAGGTGAAGGCGGTGTGGTGACTGCACCGGTTAAATGGTTGAAGAAAATCCGTGAAGTGACTGAAAAACACAATATCGTGTTGATTCTTGATGAAGTTCAAGCAGGCTTTGGACGTTCAGGCAAAATGTTTGCCTTTGAACATGCGGGTATTGAACCTGATGTAGTGGTGATGTCTAAAGCTGTAGGTGGTAGCTTGCCACTTGCAGTACTGGGTATTAAACGCAAGTTTGATGCTTGGCAGCCAGCAGGTCACACCGGTACTTTCCGTGGTAACCAGTTGGCGATGGGTACAGGTCTTGCGACTATCAAAACCATCAAAGAACAAAATCTTGCACAAAATGCGCAAGAACGTGGCGATTTCTTACAAGCTGAATTGAAAAAATTAGCAGTGGAATTCCCATGTCTCGGTAACGTACGTGGCCGTGGTTTGATGATCGGTATTGAAATCGTTGACGAACGCCAAAAAGCAGATCATATGGGTTCATTCCCTGGTGATTCTCAATTGGCTGCTGCAATCCAGGCTGCATGTTTCGATAACAAACTGTTGTTAGAAAAAGGTGGTCGTAACGGTACTGTGATTCGTTTACTTTGCCCGCTTATCATCACCCAAGAGGAATGTGTTGAAGTGATTGCCCGCTTTAAGAAAGCAATTGCTGAAGCGCTTGTTGCTGTTCGAGGTGCATAAGGCATGGTAGATTTTGCAGAACACCGTAAAGCGTTATTCTGCAATGATGCAGGTTCTATTGCTGACTATCAGTCAGCAATGGACGAAGCGGTAAAAGCCGTTTCTGCATGGTTGCAAAACGACAAAATGTACACTGGCGGCAGCATTAAAGAGCTACGCAGTGCGATTGCATTTCATCCTTCAAAAGAAGGCATGGGGCTACACAAATCTCTTGAACGTATGGTTGAGCTTTTCTTAAATAAAAGCCTGAAAGTTCATCATCCGCACTCGTTAGCACATTTGCATTGCCCGACCATGGTGGCAAGCCAGATTGCAGAAGTATTGATTAATGCAACCAACCAGTCTATGGACTCATGGGATCAAAGCCCGGCCGGTTCATTGATGGAAGTGCAGTTGATTGACTGGCTGCGTCAAAAAGTCGGCTATGGTTCAGGTCAGGCAGGTGTATTCACCTCTGGCGGTACCCAGTCGAACCTGATGGGTGTACTGCTTGCGCGTGATGCCTGCATCGCGAAAAACTGGAAAGACGAAAACGGCAATCCGTGGTCAGTTCAGCGCGATGGTATTCCTGCTGATGCGATGCGTAATGTCAAAGTCATCTGTTCTGAAAATGCACACTTCTCTGTGCAAAAGAATATGGCGATGATGGGCATGGGCTTCCAGTCTGTAGTCACTGTTCCTGTAAATGAAAATGCACAGATGGATGTAGATGCACTGGAAAAAACCATGGCGCATCTTCAGGCTGAAGGCAAGATTGTGGCTTGCGTAGTTGCAACTGCAGGTACGACTGATGCCGGTGCGATTGATCCATTAAAACAGATTCGTGAAATCACTAACAAATATGGCGCGTGGATGCACATTGATGCAGCTTGGGGTGGTGCACTGATTCTGTCTAATGACTATCGTTCTATGCTCGATGGTATTGAGTTGTCTGATTCCGTGACACTCGATTTCCATAAGCATTATTTCCAGACCATTTCGTGTGGCGCGTTCTTGTTAAAAGACGAAGCCAACTACCGTTTCATGCATTATGAGGCTGAGTACTTGAACTCTGCTTATGATGAAGAACATGGCGTGCCAAACCTGGTGTCTAAATCACTGCAAACAACACGTCGCTTTGATGCATTGAAATTGTGGATGACGGTTGAAGCATTGGGTGAAGAGCTTTACGGTTCAATGATCGATCATGGCGTGAAACTGACCCGTGATGTTGCTGATTATATTAAAGCGACTGATGGTTTAGAGCTTCTGGTTGAACCGCAATTTGCTTCGGTCTTGTTCCGTGTAGTGCCAGCAGGCTATCCTGCTGAATTGTTAGATACATTGAACCAGAACGTTGCGGATGAACTGTTTGCTCGCGGTGAAGCGAATATTGGCGTGACTAAAGTGGGTCAGGTTCAATCCTTGAAGATGACTACACTTAGTCCAGTTGCGACTTTAGATAACGTGAAGAACCTGCTTGGCCTTGTGCTTGCAGAGGCTGATCGTATCAAAGGTCCAATCGCGGATGGTACATATACGCCTGCAATTGATTAATTGATTGTCTGTGTGAAATGAGGAGGCCATACGGTCTCCTTTTTTTTATTTAAGATTGTACAACCTCATTTGATTTATGAGGTATCAATATTGATCTGATTGGAAGAGATGTGGTTGAAAAGTTTTGCTTTAAATTCAAGCTGTAAATTACAGACTAAAACTTTTTAGAGACCAGTATTCTGCAAGCAAGTCCCAGTCATGTTCTTTAAAGACCATGTGAGCGGGTCAATCAGGATTAGAATTTTTAATTGTTTTAATGTTTATGGTCATATCATTGTCATTATTTATTTTTGACTATATGACAAAATCATGTTTATGAATTTCAGAGATTTGGACAAGTGGTGGTAAAAATTAGAGTAGTGTAACTTTGAGACGGGACAGAGAAAGCCTGATACAGATAGAAAAGAAATCCAGAAACAGAACATTTTTATGGTCTGTACATAGAATAAACACCCTGCAAGTAGAAACAGAAGGCATGAGAAAATGACAGATTTAAGAAATATTACAAATTCGTACTCAAAAACAATGTTTGAATAATATTTTTGATTGGTTTTTAGTTATTGAATTTAAAAGATATTTTTAAAAACCCTACAAAAGAAATGAATTATCATAAAAGCGTCACAAAGCTGTAACTTGATTGTCATATTCTAAAATCAAAATGCAATCATCGAAATAAGTACAAAACTTTATAAAAAGTAGCGTACTTCAAAATTGCATCTATTGAAGAGAGAAAAGAATGCGCTTAAACCACATCGCACTTGCTTTAGCACTTTCAGGGGCAGCTGTAGCAACAACAGCAAATGCAGCTCGTGATACTATCCAGATCGCTGGTTCTTCGACTGTTTTGCCATACGCAAGTATTGTAGCAGAAGAATTTGGTAATACTTTCCCGCAATTTAAAGCACCGGTGGTGGGTTCTGGTGGTACATCTGGCGGTTTAAAACAATTCTGTCAGGGTGTAGGTGATAATACCATCGACATCGCCAATGCATCTCGTAAAATTAAAGATACTGAATTGGCTGCATGTAAAAAAGCTGGCGTAAACCAAGTAATCGAAGTTAAAGTAGGTTATGACGGTATTGTATTCGCATCTAACTCAAAGAAAGCAGCTTATAAATTACGTCCACAACATGTATTTGCTGCACTGGCTGCACAGTTGCCTTCACAAGGCAAATTGGTTCCAAACCCGTATACACGCTGGAATCAAATTGACAAAGCACTTCCAAATGAACCAATCACATTGGTAATTCCAGCTTCTAACCACGGTACACGTGAAGTGTTCCAGGAAAAAATGGTTGAAGCAGGTTGTGAATCTTACGCATATTTCAAAAACTTAGATAAAGATGCTCAGAAGAAAGCATGTTCAAATTTCCGTAAAGACGGAAAAGTCATTGAAATTTCTGGTGATTATACTGAAACACTTGCACGTTTAAAAACTTCTCCAAGTGCAGTTGGTGTGTTTGGTTTAGGTTTCTATGACCAAAACCGTGACAAATTACGTGTAGCTACAGTGAATAATGTGACCCCATCAGAGAAAACGATTCTAAATGGTTCTTACCCGGTATCACGTCCATTGTACTTCTACGTAAAAGGTGAGCACCTTAAATCAATCAAAGGCTTACAACAGTATTCTGAGTACTTCCTGAATAAGAAAGTTTCAGGTAAAGGCTCTAAACTGGAAAAAGCTGGTCTGATTTCTATGTCAGACAAAGAACGTGCCAAAGTTCTTGCAAATTTGAAAGCCGGTAAAGCGGTTAAGTAATTAGGATAAATGAGCTGACGGTAGAATAATTTCTACCTTCGGCTTTTTTGTATAGACAAGTTTTTCAAAGCATGAAAATTGAAAAATGCTGGAGAATACATGAATCTGCTACTTATGGGCGTGTTGTTGGCATTAATTGCCATCGCCTATCAAATCGGGTTATCAAAAAGCCGTAACCTAGCAGGTAAGGGAAATAACACTGCAAAGTTGCACTCGCGTCCTGGCTATTACGGGGCACTGGTGGCTTTATGGTGTGGTATCCCTGCTTTTTTAATTTTACTGGTTTGGAATATTGTCGAACCGAACATTCTGCGCCATGTGGTGTTAAATAATGTCCCTGCAAACGTTGCAGCGACATTGGATCGTGCCGGTATAGAAGTGCTCATTGATCGTGTTAAAGCGATTGCTTCGGGTTTTGGTGTGAGTGATCAAGCCGCAGCCTATGAAATTGCAGCCGCACAGCAACTCGCGAAAATTGAAACGATTAGTTCTTTTGCTAAATTGGCTTTAGTGATTTGTGCCGCTTTGGCGGGTCTGGTGATGGCTAAAAAGCGCATTGCCCAGCAATATCGTGCCCGTAACCAGGTTGAAAAAATCATTAATTGGGGCTTGGCTCTATGTTCCGGTGTGGCCATCTTAACCACCATCGGCATTGTACTTTCGATGTTTAGCGAAGCCATGCGCTTTTTCCATTTTGTCAGTCCGATCGATTTCTTTTTTGGTACGGAATGGAACCCTGGATTTAGTACTTCTGGAAATGCAGAAGGCAGTTATGGCCTGTTGCCATTAATCTGGGGAACCCTGATGGTGAGCGGAATCGCCTTATTGGTTGCGGTTCCTGTTGGACTGATGATTGCTATCTATCTGGCTGAATATGCACCTTCAAGTTTTCGTGCCTGGGCAAAACCTGCCATTGAAGTTTTAGCCGGTATTCCAACCATTGTTTATGGCGTGTTTGCATTGATGGTGATTGGCCCATTCTTCAAGTTGCTTGGCGAAAGCATTGGACTACACATTAATGCAACCAGTGCCTTAACTGCTGGTTTTGTCATGGGCATCATGATTATTCCGTTTGTATCTTCATTGTCGGATGACATTATTACCCAGGTGCCACGTGCACTACGCGATGGTTCTTTAGGGTTGGGTGCAACCAAGTCTGAAACCATTCGTCAGGTGGTTCTGCCTGCTGCACTGCCGGGGATTATTGGCGCATTCCTACTTGCCGCATCACGTGCGATTGGTGAAACCATGATTGTGGTTCTGGCAGCAGGGAATAGTCCATTATTGCATGTCAATCCGCTAGAAGCCGTATCTACAGTTACTATTACCATTGTGAACCAGTTAACCGGCGATACCGACTTTGCCAGCCCGCAAGCTTTGGTGGCATTTGCATTAGGTCTAACGCTGTTTGTCATTACGTTAGGTTTAAACATTGTTGCACTGTATATCGTGCGTAAATATCGCGAGCAATACGAATGAGTACATCAAATACATCTTCTATGGGGCAAAGCTTTGACCCACAAGCTGCAGCTGAATTACGCGAAAAACGTAAACAGAGAATTGCCAGTTCTTTAGCCAAACGTCATCGTAAAGAAAAGACATTCCGTATTTTAGGCTTTTCTGCAGTTGTGACAGGTTTGTTCTTTGTGGTGCTTTTATTCGGAAGTATTTTAGCGAAAGGCTTACCTGCATTCTGGCAAAGCAGTCTCTCTGTACCGGTCTATTTCGATCCTGCCATCATTCAGGTGGGTGCAAAACCTACGCAGAAGGACGGCGAATCTCCAGCCCAGTTTGCAGAGCGTACCATTGCCTGGCAAACCGAAATGGGCATGGTGGATTGGGATGCCTTGATTGTTAATGGCATGATTGCAAAAGATCCTTCAATTGCCTCAAAACGTGATGATTTATCCGCTTTGTATACCAGTTCAGAGGCCTATCGCTTGCGTGATATGGTAATGGCTGATCCAACGCTGATTGGCAAAAAAGAAGAGATCAAGATTCTGGCCGATGCCAATGTCGATGTATGGCTAGCAGGTAATATTGATCGCAGTTTACCTGATGACCAGCAACAGCTTAGTCCTGAAATTCGCCAGCTTGCCGATGATTTAAAAGCCAAAGGTGTGATTGAGAATAGCTTTAATACCAATATCTTTACCAATCCAGACTCACGCAGTTCACCTGCAACTTCTGGTCTTGCAGGTGCATTCATGGGCTCAGTGTTCATGATGCTGATCGTGATTTTTATCTCGATTCCGATTGGTGTGGCATCAGCGATTTATCTTGAAGAATTTGCGCCTAAAAATTGGATTACAGATGTTGTTGAAGTGAATATCAATAACTTGGCAGCGGTTCCTTCGATCGTCTTTGGTTTGCTCGGCGCTGCCATTTTTATTGGCTGGATGCATTTACCCCTTTCTGCCCCCTTGGTCGGTGGTCTGGTACTGAGTCTGATGACCTTGCCAACCGTGATTATTACCACACGTGCATCACTGAAAGCAGTACCACCATCCATTCGTCAGGCGGCATTGGGTCTGGGTGCTTCCCGTGTACAAACGGTATTTCATCACGTGCTGCCTTTGGCGCTTCCGGGCATTTTAACCGGCGCCATTATTGGGGTAGCACAAGCCCTCGGTGAAACCGCACCCTTACTTCTGATTGGGATGAGTGCTTTTGTAGCAAGCGTGCCAGCGACACCACTCGATCAATCTACTGCATTACCGGTACAAATTTTCTTATGGCAGGGTAACGAATTACGTAACTTCTTTGAAGGACGTACTGCTGCCGCAATTATTGTCTTACTGGCGCTGATGGTTGGTTTGAACAGCCTTGCCATCTGGTTACGTAAGAAACTTGAAGTGCGCTGGTAAGTGAGGACAATATATGAATACTGTAACAGCTATGACACAAGCAAATTCCTTAGAACAGGATGAATCCGTGAATCCAGAACAGAAACAGTTTATCGCTCCCGAAGTCGATCAAAAACATCCTGGTACTTCATTTGTTTCTCAATTCGATACTCATACTTCAACGAAAAAAGAAAATGAAACATCGAATGTTAAAATAAGTACTTCAGATGTCCATGTTTACTATGGCGAAGCAGAAGCCATTAAAGGTATTGACATCAATATCTATGAAAATGAAGTGATTGCCTTTATTGGTCCATCGGGATGTGGTAAATCAACTTTCCTGCGTACCTTAAACCGTATGAACGACACCATTGATACCTGTCGCGTGACCGGTAAGGTGATGCTTGATAATCAGGATATCTATGACCCGAATCTGGACGTGGTTTTACTGCGTGCACAGGTTGGTATGGTGTTCCAGAAACCGAACCCATTCCCGAAATCAATTTTTGATAACGTGGCGTATGGTCCTAAACTGCATGGTTTGGCGCGTGATAAATACGACCTGGAAGAAATTGTGGAAAATAGCCTGCATAAAGCGGGGCTGTGGAATGAAGTCAAAGACCGTTTAAACCAGCCGGGTACAGGTCTTTCAGGTGGTCAGCAGCAGCGTTTATGTATTGCGCGTACTATTGCGGTGAGTCCGGAAGTGATTCTGATGGATGAGCCATGTTCAGCGCTGGACCCGATTGCAACGGCTAAAATTGAAGAACTGATTTCAGAACTTTCAACCCAATATACCATTGCGATTGTAACGCACTCGATGCAACAGGCTGCACGTGTATCTGACCGTACTGCCTATTTCCATTTGGGTGACTTGATTGAAGTCAATTCGACTGAAAAAGTCTTTACTCAGCCAGATCACCAATTGACTGAAGCGTATATTACCGGTCGCTTCGGTTAATCTGAACACCATTTCTAAAAAGAGCCGTAAGGCACTGCTGTCCCACAAATATCACAAGAAGAACCTCAATTGAGGTTCTTCTTGT
>JAEAMG010001400.1_pt1 | contig 18557 bp, 11 predicted proteins | sample 8958741 | NCBI WGS metagenome assembly JAEAMG01 (sample SAMN16933256, study PRJNA681125) | bioreactor sludge metagenome | isolation source: anaerobic bioreactor treating anionic surfactant - SDBS | place: India: Bengaluru | collected 2019-02-28 | reverse complement strand
GGTTCGTCCCGTCCTCGAGGGCCCGCTCGATCCCCTCTTTCGTCCAGGCCGGATCGCCGGCCAGGACGATCTCGGCCAGGTCGAGGGGCCGTTCGACCCGGATGCAGCCCGAGCTCAAGTCGCGGGCGGCCCGGCCGAAGAGCCAGCGCTCGGGCGTGTCGTGGATGTAGACGTCGAACTTGTTCGGGAACAGGAACAGGAGCCGGCCCAGGGAGTTCTGCGGGCCCGGGTCCTGGCGGAACTTCCAGGCCAGCGCCGGGCCGTTGACCGCGGGCCAATCGACGGCCGCCGGATCGATCTCCCGGGCCCCCGCGGCCCAGCTCTCGAAGACGCGGAAGCCCTTCTTGGCCAGATAGCCGGGGTCCTTCCGGACCTTGGGCAGGATGTCCTCCCGGGCCAGCTTGGGCGGCACGTTCCAGTACGGATTGAAGGTCACGCTGGCCAGCCGGCCGCTGAAATCCGGCGTCCGCCGGTAGGCCCGGCCGACGATGGCCGGCATGGAGGCGACGAGGCGCCCGCCGTCCCAGACGCCGACCCGGAAATCGGCCACGTTGACGAGGATGAACCGCTCGCCCAGGTCGGCGGTGATCCAGCGCCAGCGCTCGAGGTTGGCCCGCACCTGCCGCAGCCGCTCGTCCGCCGGGACGGCCAGGGCGGAGGCCGTCGCCGCGCCGGCCACGCCGTCGGGCTCCAGGCCATGCCGCCGCTGGAAGGCCGCCAGCGCGCGCTCCAACTCCGCGTCGAAGAGCTCGGGGTCGGCCGCCGGCGTCCCAAGCCCGAGCTCGCCCATGGCCGCGAGCGTCCGGCGGAGGGCGGCCACCCGCGGCTCGCGGTCGCCCCGGACGAGCTTCGGCCCGGGCGGAAAGTCCGGCCAGCCGCCGGCGGCGGCCAGGGCCCCCATCTCGCGGTAGGCCCGCCGCAGCCCCCGATAGGTCGCGAAGCCCGGCCGCAGGGAATCGAGCGCCGCCGGGACGTCGCGGGCGGCCAGGCCCCGTTCGAGGGCGGCGGCCAGGTCCTCGACGCGGCCCTTGATGAACCATTCCGAAAGGACCGTCTCCGGGTTGACCTGGCCGTGGACGAGGTGGGAGCCGCAGAGAAGGAAGCTGTCGGTCAGGAGCATCTCCAGGTCGGCCAGGGTCTCGGGCCGCAGGCCCCGGGCGCCGTTCCGCCGGGCCCCGTCGACTTCGGCCAGCAGGGCTTCGAGGGCGGCCAGATGATAGTTCGCCGGGTCGAGGCCGTCTTCGGCCACAAGGCGGAGAGCCGCCAGGTAGGCGCGGGCGTCGCCGAGGGCCAGGCCGCCGTCGATCCAGGCCGGGCGGAAGTCCCGGGCCCGGTAGAAGCCCGGCAGGACCTCGGAGCCGCAGAGCATGTCGCGCCGGCAGAACACCGGCCCTTCCGACCCTGGCCCGCCGACCCGCTCGATCAGCGCGGCGCGGGCCATCTCCGCCGGCGGCGCGGCCGGTGGACGGCGGCAGGCGGGAGCGGTCGTCGCGGTGGCCGCGAGGACGGTCAGAAGCCAGGCGGTGACGGGACGCATCGCCGCCATTGTACCAGGGCCGCCGGGAATTTCCAGCCGCGGCGGGCCGGCCCGGTACCCGGGCTTGACAGGCCGGTGCGGCTCCAATATGGTGGTAAAAAACGGCGCGAACGGAAACGCGGGGAGAGCGCATGAGCATCGAGCTCCGTAAGTCCGGCATCGACATCATCGGCGACATCCCCTGGGGCACCCATTTCTGCCAGTTCTACCGCACGCCGCAGGACCTGGCCGACCTGCTCGTGCCCTATTTCGCGGCCGNGGCCGCCGCCGTGCCGGACATCGAGGACCATCTTCGCGAGGGCCGGATCGAGGTCCTGCCGCACGACGCCTGGTACCTGCCCGACGGCCGGTTCGAGTCCCGCCGGGTCCTGGACGCCTGGGCCGCCAAGCTCGAGGGCGCCCGGGCCCGCGGTTTCGCCGGCCTGCGCTTGAGCGGCAACACGTTCTGGCTCGAGCAGGCGCAATGGCGGGCCTTCACCGATTACGAGGCCGCCGTGGACGAGGTCATCGGTCGGAACCGGATGCTGGCGCTCTGCACCTATTCCCTCGACCGCTGCGGGGCGAACGAGGTGCTCGACGTCGTCCGCAACCACCGCTTCGCCCTGATCCGCCGCGACGCCGGCTGGGAGCTCGTCGAGAACACCGAGCGAGAGCGCTTCCGGGCCGCGGAACGGCGACTGACCCAGTTCCCCGAGCAGAATCCCCACCCGGTGATGCGGATCGACCGGCACGGGAGCCTCCTTTACGCCAACTCCGCCGCCCGGGCGCTCCTGGACGCGCTCGGGCACGCCGCCGGGGCCTCTCTTCCGGCTTCGGTCGCCGACCTGGCCGCCGCGGCCTTCGTCCGGGACCGGGACTTGGAGGCGGAGGTCCCCGACGGCGCCGGACGGACCTTCGAGCTGACGGCCGTCCATCCCCCGGGCGAGCTGTATGCGAACGTCTACGGGCACGAGGTCACCAACCGGGTCAAAGCCGAAAAGGCCGTGCGGGACAGCGAAGCGAAATACCGCGGCTTGTTCGAGAGCATGGCCGAGGGCTTCGCCCTCTACGAGCTCGTCGATGACGAGAGCGGACGGCCGGTCGACTGGCGCATCCTCGAGGTCAACGACGCCTACACCCGCCACACGGGCGTGCCCCGGGAGAGGGTCGTCGGCAGGCGGGCCAGCGAGGTCTTTCCCGTCTCGGTCGAGGACTACCTGCCGGTGTTCGCCAAGGTCGTCGAGACCGGGGCGGCCGTCGATTTCGAAACCTTCGCCCGGGCCGTGGGCCGCTACCAGCACGTCGTCACCTTCCCGGCCGGCGGGCGCCGGTTCGCCAACATCATCGAGGACATCACCGCCCGCCGGCAGGCGGTCGAGGCCCTGCGGGCCAGCGAGGAGCGCTACCGGGCCCTGTTCAACAACATGTCGGAGGGCTTCGCCCTGCACGAGATCGTGCTCGACGAGGCCGGCCGGCCCGCCGACTATCGCTTCCTCGACATCAATCCGGCCTTCGAGCGCCTGACCGGCCTGCGACGCGATGACGTCGTCGGCCGCGGCGTCCGGCAGGTCCTGCCGGACATCGAGCCGGTCTGGATCGAGACCTACGGCCGGGTGGCCCTGACCGGCGAGCCGTACAAGTTCGAGCGCTTCTACCCGGCCCCCCTGAACCGCTGGTTCGAGATCTATGCCTATCGTCCGGCGCCGCTCCAGTTCGCCGTGGTCTTCGTCGACGTCACCCAGCGCCGGGCGGCCGAGGAGGCCCTGCGGGAGAGCGAGCGGCGGCTGGAGCGGTCCCAGGAGATCGCCCATCTCGGCAGCTGGGAGCTCGACATCCCGTCCGATCGGCTGACCTGGTCGGCCGAGGTCTACCGGATCTTCGGCCTCAAGCCGGAGGAGTCGGCGGCCACCTACGAGGCTTTCCTGGAGGCGGTCCATCCCGGCGACCGAAGCGCCGTCGACGACGCCTACCGCAGCTCCCTGCGCGAGGGACAGGACCATTACGAAATGGAGCACCGGATCGTCCGCCGGGACACGGGCGAGGTCCGCATCGTCCACGAGAAATGCGACCACCTCCGCGACGAGGCCGGCCGCATCGTCCGTTCCGTCGGCATGGTCCACGACGTCACCGAAAGCCGCCGGGCCGAGGGACTGCGCCAGGCCCTGGCCGAGCAGGAGCGCCTGCGCCTCGGGGCGGCCGTCGAGCTGGCCACCGAGGCGTTGGCCATGGCCGGGCCGGACGGCCGCGTCCTTTACGTCAACGCCGCCTTCGAGGCGCTCCACCGGGTCTCCAAGGACGAGGCCTCGGGGCGGAGCTATTTCGACCTCGTGGCCGGCGACCCGCGGGCAGCGGCCCTGCGAGAGGCCCTGGCCCGCGGCGGGGCCTGGAACGGACGGCTGGCGCTGACCCGTCCGGGCGAGCGGCCCGTCGAGCTCGAGGTCGTGGCCGCGACCGTGGCCGACCCGCCGGGCCTGCTCATCACGGAGCGGGACGTCACCCGGGAGACGCTGCTCCAGGACCAGGTCCGCCAGGCCCAGAAGATGGAGGCCCTGGGCACGCTGGCCGGCGGCATCGCCCACGATTTCAACAATATCCTCGGGGCCATCTTCATCAACACCGAGCTGGCCATGCTCGACACCCACGACAACTGCCCGGCCCATGATACCCTGCCGCTCGTCCTCAAGGCGGCCCAACGAGGCAAGGAGCTGGTCAAGCAGATCACGGCCTTCAGCCGCCGGCAGGAGACGCCAAAAACCGCCCTCCGCCTGGAGCCCGTCGTCCGGGAGGCCCTGGGGCTGTTCCGGGCCACCCTCCCGGCCAACGTCGCCCTCGAGGAGTCGATCTCGGGCGGCGGGGCGGCCGTCCTGGCCCATCCGTCCCAGGTCCATCAGGTCCTTTCCAACCTCTGCCAGAACGCGGCCCTGGCCATGGGCGGCCGGCCGGGGCATGTGGAGGTCCGGCTCGACACCGCCGAGGTCGACGCCGAGACGGCCTCCCGCCACGCCGGCCTCCGGCCCGGGGCTTACGCCCGCCTGACCGTGGCCGATTCCGGCTGCGGCATGCCGCGCGAGGTCCTCGACCGCGTCTTCGAGCCCTTCTTCACGACCCGGAACCCCGGCGAAGGGAGCGGCTTGGGGCTGTCGGTCGTCCACGGCGTCGTCAAGAGCTGCGGCGGGGCCATCACGGCCTACAGCGAGGTCGGCCGGGGCAGCACGTTCAACGTCTTCCTGCCCCTCGCCGCCGGGGTGGGCGAGGAGACCGAGGCCGAGGCGCCCCCCGCCGGCCTAGCCACGGGCCGGGAGCGCATCCTCCTCGTCGACGACGATCCGGGCCAGCTCGAGAGCCTGTCGTGGATGCTCGGCCGGCTCGGCTACACGGTCACGGCGAAGCCGTCCGGCACGGCGGCGGAAGCGGCCTTCCGCCAGGACCCGCAAGCGTTCGACCTCGTCATCACCGACCAGACCATGCCCGGCCTGACCGGGAGGGAGCTGGCCCGCCGGCTGGCCGCGGTCCGTCCGGACGTCCGGATCGTCCTCAACACGGGGTTCAGCGAGAAGGTCAACGGCGAGACCGTCGGCAAGGACGGCATCCGGGCCTTCCTCATGAAGCCGTTCACGGCCCGGGAGATCTCCCGGGTCATCCGCGAGGCGCTCCGGAACGACGGCTGACGCCTTTCGCGGCGCCCGCGCCGGCCGCGGCCCCGTCAGGCGATGTAAGGGATGGTCTGCGGGCCCTCGGGCATGACGCAGATCGAAGCGCCCCGGCCGTAGACCCCGAGCAGCATCTCCAGGGTGTCCTCGATGCGCCGGCTCGGCTCGAGCAGGGCGGCCCGGACCTGGTCGTCCGTCAGACCGTCGGAGCGGACGAAGACCCGCGCCTTGCGCTGGACCAGGGCCTGGACGTGGGCCTGCCACTGGTCCTGTTCGAGGAAGCCGGGGGCCGTGATCCGCTCCAGAAGCTCGCGCGGCGAGCGCGATCGGCGCAGGAGCGTCCCGTAGAGACCGTGGTCGGGGATGCCGTCCCAGCAGCTCGTGGCGATGACGATGGCCCCGCCCGGCCGGACGATCGGGTCGGCGGCCCGCAGGCCCTTGACCGACTGGTACAGGTTGATGTCCAGCGGGAAGCCGGAGTTGGTGGTGACGACGATGTCGAAGGGCCGCGGCACGGCCACCATGGCCGAGCGCTTGACGAAGGCGCAGCCGGCGGCATGGGCCTGGTCCAGGTCGCCGGCGAAGACGCCGGTGACGGCCTTGTCGCGGTTCAAGGTCACGTTGAGCAGGAACAGGCGGCCGGCCTGGCCGGCCACCTCGCGGATCTCCTCGAAGATGGGATTGCCGCGGGTAACGCCCCAGATGGCGTTCGGGTGGCCGACCATGCCGGCGTCGTGGTTGCCGAGGACGGTGCGCTGGCCGGCCAGGCCGGGCATGATGGCCTTGCCGCCGCCGGAGAAGCCGGCGAACAGGTGCGGTTCGATGAAGCCGGTCAGGACCTTGAGGTCGCAGCGCATGAGCTCGGCGTTGAGCCAGGTCTCGTGGCCTTTCGAGGTCAGGCCGACCCGGACCTGGGTGGCCGGGTCGAAGGTGTCGTTCTGGACGATGCGCCGGCTCTCGAAGATCGCGTCCCCCAGCATGCCCCGTGTCGTTCTGGACGATGCGCCGGCTCTCGAAGATCGCGTCCCCCAGCATGCCCCGCAGCTCGGCCTCGGTGTTGGGCCGGTGGGTGCCGAGGGCGTTGAACAGGACGATCTCCAGACCCGGGACCGCGTCCAGGACCTCCAGGACGGCCCCGACGAGGAGCCGGCTCGGGGCCGGGCGGGTGATGTCGCTGAAGACGACGCCGACGCGCTGGCCGGGACGGACCAGGTCGCGGAGAGGCGGCGCGCCGAGCGGCGCCTCGAGGGCGGCCCGGACGGCGGCCGCCGGATCGGCTAGGGCGGGCACGAACGACGGCTGGACGACGGTGACGTCGAGCGCGTCGTCGAGCTCGATCGGGAGCCCGGTCTTGCCATAAGCCAGCGTGAGGCGCATCGCGGCTGCTATTCTACCCGAAATGGCGGGGCGGCGACAGGACGCCGCCGTAAGGTCCGGGGATGTCCCCGGCCTGGTCAGCGGCGCCGGGCCGGGATCAGCCGGTACAGCCTGGCCCCGTGGAAAGGCACGACCGGCGCGAATTCTCCCGCGACGACGCCGGCGGCCTTCCCCGTCCAGACGTCCGTGACCGCCGCGGGACCGGCCAGCCCGAGATCCGCCAGGCGCACCGGGACGGCGATCCCCGCCTCGAGGCCCTGGCCGTCCGCATCGGCCAGGTTGAAAACCGCCAGGTACCGGGCCCCGGTGGCCGGATCGACGGCCGTCCAGGCCGCCAGGCCATTGGCGTGGAAGAGCTGGCGGTTGTCCCGGCTGCGCTGGTCGAGGGCCAGCACCTCGGCGTTGGTCAGCAGCGACATCGTCCAGGCGTCGCTCGCCGGCAGGTGGCCGCCGACCATGAGCGGCGCGCGGGCCACGGCCCAGAGAGTCATGACCGCCCGCTGCTCGTCACGGGTCAGGAAGTTGGCCGTGTCCTCGCGGCCGCCGTGCGAGACCATCTCGAAGTAGCCGGGGTTGCGGGTGACGTTCTTCGACCAGCCCTCCGGCAGGGCCCGCAGGCGCCCGAGGGGCAGCATGTCCGGATCGGGCCAATGGCCCGGGCCGGCGAAGGGCATCCACTCGTGGAGGCGGCGGAAGGCCGGCAGGACCTGGTCCCAATAGTCCCAGAGGTCGCCGAGGAGGCGCCACATGTTGGCGCTGCGGGCCAGGCGCTCGCCGGCGGCCGCGGGCATGGGCCCGTACGACAGGCTCAAGACGATGGGCCGGCCGGTCCTGTCGATGGCCCGGCGGATCAGGGCGATCTCGTCGGGCCGGTAGCAAAGGTCGTCAGCCTTGACGAAGTCGACGCCCCACGAGGCCAGCTGCCGGAAGAGCGAATCGTACCAGGCCTGGGCGCCCGGGTGCCGGACGTCGACGCCCCACTGGTCCTCGTTCCAGTCGCAGTAGTCCGCCCGATCGGCGATGTCGGCGGCCCGGAACGACGTGCCCTCGACGGGCGTGTTGCGCTCGACGGCCAGGCGCGGGATGCCGCGAACGATGTGGACGCCGAACTTGAGGCCGCGGCGGTGGATGTATTCCGCCAGGGGCCCGAAGCCGCGGCCGCCGGCCGCGGACGGGAAGCGGGACACGGCCGGGACGAAGCGGCCGGCCGCGTCGATCTCGGAGCGCGAACGGACGGGGTAGTCGGGGCCGAGGCGCTGCGGCTCGGACCACTCGATGTCGACGACGATGTAGCGCCAGCCGTGCCGGGCCAGCCGGGCGGCCATGACGTCGGCGTTGGCCTTGACTTCGGCCTCGGTCACGGCCTGGCCGAACGAGTCCCAGCTGTTCCAGCCGAGCGGCGGGGTCAGGGCCCAGCCGTGGAAGGGCTCGGCCACGGCCCGGGTCCGGGCGTCGCCGGAGGGGCCGGACTTGCCCGCGGCGGCCCGCAGGAGGTCCGCCTCGGCCTGGAGGTAAGGCGCCCCGTCGGGCCGGAGAACGTCGTGGAACCAGACGGCCGGCTCGGGGCTGCCCTCTTTCGAGCCCCAGGGGAAGATGGTGTTCGTCTTGCCGCGGACGAGGCCCCAGCTCATGGCCCCGACATCCTCGGCCTTGAAGAGCGGCAGGATGTCGGCGAACCGGCTGCCGGCCGTGCGGGCCATGTATTCGCTGCAGAGGAGCGGGCGGCCGTGGGCCTTGAGGGACTCGAGGCGGGCCCTGGTCCCGGCCGCGTCGGCGTAGGCGTGGAAGGAGACGATGTCGGAGAGGGCGGTCTGGACCCGGTTGAGCTCGGCCATCTCCGGGGCCGTGTCCCAGACGCCCACGGTCAGCGGCTGGCGGGGGCCGGCGGCGCGGGCCCAGGCGAAGGCGCTCTTCACGAGCCCGAGCGACCGCGGCCCGTAGCCGGAGTTGCCGGGCTCGTTGTAGAGGTCCCAGGCCAGGACGCGGCGGTCGGACCGGAAAAAGCCGACGACGCCGCGGACGTAATCCGCCAGGCCGTCCCAGCGGGCCGGGCTCTCGAGCAGGTCCGGACCGGGGCATTGGACCCAGCCGGAATTATGGACGCCCGGACGCGGCGCCGGCTGCGGCCCGAGCGCGAACCGGGGGTTCCAGCAATCGTCGAAGAGGACGAACATCGTGGCGATGTGGTGGCGGTCGGCGATCTCCAGGAAGCGCTGCAGGCGGGCCAGGAAGCCGCCGGGGTCCTGGCTCCAGAGGAGATGGTGGAGGAAGACGCGCACGGCGTTGAAGCCGAGGTCCTCGGCCCAACCGAGCTCCTGGTCGATGATGGCCGGATCGAAGGTGGCCGCCTGCCACATCTCGAGGGTGTTGACGGCCGTTCGCGGGATGTAGTTGCAGCCCAGGATCCAGGGTTGGGCGGCGGCCCAGTCGTGGGCCCGTTCGGCCGTCCAGCGGCCGGAGGAGGAAGCGGCGTCATCGGGCGGGGCTGAGGAAACCGGAGCGGCAGGGACGGCGACGTCCGCGGCAGACGAAGCGGCCGCGGCCGGGAGAGGGACGAGAAGGAGCGCGGCGATAAGGAGGAGAAGGACGGGAGTGGCGAGAGGTCTCGGTCTGGTCATCGCATGGCTCTCCTTGGCCGGCGTCTATCGTTCCTTGGCGCCGGCGGGCAGGGCGACGGTCGCCGTCCGCCCGGCCGGCATTTCGATCTCCACCCAGGACACGGCACGGCCGGCCTCGTCTCGGCCGGCGGCCCGGACCGGCGTCCGGACGCCGTCGATCTCGAGCTCGTCCCAGCGGCCATCGAAGGCCGCGCGCCACACGAATCCCCGGCCTGAGTGGACGGTAAGGGTCGTCCGGGTCCGGCCTTCGTGGCGGACGTCGATGACGGCGTCGAGAACGGGCAGTCCCTTCAGGTCGGCCCGCGGCGTGGCCGCGGTCAAGCCGGACCGGGTCTCGACCGCGCCCGAGGCCGCGTCCGGCCGGACGCCCATGAGCCCGGTGACGACGGCCCCGACCAGGGCGAACGGGACCTCGGGATAGTCCCGGCGCGGCTTGGCCGGATCGGCCAACGCGAGGAGGCGGGCCCGGGCGGCCTCGTCGCGCCCGAGGCGGTAAAGGACCTCGGGCAGATAGGACTCGATCTCGATGCCCTCGGGTTCGGCCTCGACGATGCGGCGGAGGGTCGCGTCGCGCCGGGGCCCGGCCGGGACGGCGCCGAAGTAGAGCGGGAAGACGCCGTTCCAGATCAGGTCCTGGAAGACGAGGGCGCCGCCCTGGACCCGGCCGTCGGCGTAGCGGCCCCGCTCGGCGCTCCACCAGTCCCGGTCGTAGGCGCCCCGGACGGCCGCGGCCCGGGAGCGGAAGGAGGCGGCGGCGGACGTCTCGCCGCGGACGTCGAGGATGCCGGCGTAGGAATCGAAGGCCCGGGCCATGGCGGCGACCAGGTCCGAGGCGTAGAGCGCCCGGTCCGAGAACGGGCCCTCGTCGTATCCGCCCAGCCCGCGCGCGCAGTATTCGGGGCGGTGCTCCGGGATGCCGTCGCCGTCCTTGTCCCAGGCCCGGATGTAGTCGTCGACGGTCCGGGCGTAGAACGAGAGGAAGGCCGGGTCGTCGACGTAGGTCCGGTCGCCGGTCCAGAGGAATTGGCGCCAGCAGGCGTCCAGGACGTCGAAATTGGCCGTCAGGTTGTACCAGAAGTCGCGGTCGTTCTTGTAATCGACGGGGGCCGGCCGGTCCCACTTGTCGATCTCCCAGTACGAGCAGTAGTCGCGGGAGGGGGCGACGGCGCGGGCAAACTTGCCCAGCATGTTGCGGTTGAAGGCGGCCAGGCCGAGCGCATGGGCCCCGGCGGCCTGGTGGGAGACGTCGCGCATGCAGAAGGCAAAGCGCGACGGCAGGGCGGCCTCGTACCAGTCGCCGACGGGATCGCCGTGGACGGCGGCCGGGAAGACGTAGTCGAGGGCCTGGCCTTTGGCCCAGGAGAAGGCGGCGGACAGCCCGGCGTCGGGGGTGTCGAGCTCGAGAGGGCTTGCCGGGCGAGTGGCGGGCCGGAAGCCGCTCGGCGGGCCGAGCTCGAGCGGGAAGGGCGCGTCGCGGTCGCAGACGAGGGCGCCGTCGCGGAGCTCGAGGCGGGCGGCCTGGATGGAGGAGCGGTGCCGGCCGGGCTCCTGGTGGGCCTCGGGGCCGGCGGGATGGGTGAAATAGAAGAGATAGGCCTCGTGGCCCTGGACGACGACCTCGCCGTGGCGGCCGATGTCGCCGTCGTCGGGGCGGCGGCCGGGCGCGCCGAGGATGGTCCCCGGCTGCTCGGTCCAGGTCAGGAGGTCGGGCGAGCGCAGGACGCCCATCCCCCGCCAGCGGTCGACGAGCATCCAGTAGGAGCCGCGCCACCAGAAGACGGCGGCGCCTTCCTGGGCCTGGCCCGTGACGACCGGGCCGGCGACCGTCCAATCGAACAGGTCCTCGCTGTCGGCGGCGTAGATGTGCGAGCCGTGGGCCTCGTCCTTGTACCACATGCGCCAGCCGCCGGCCTGTTTGGCGGCGACGAAGGCGTCGATGACGCGCTCCGAGCTCAGGGGCACGATGCCCTCGGGCTTCCAGTCGACGAGGTTGCGGCTGGTGTAGTGCACGATATGGCGGTCGCCGCTCCAATCGGCGGGGACGCCGCGGACGTAGGCGACGAACATGTGGAAGGTCCGGCCGTGTTCGAGAAGGCAGGGGGCCCAGAAAGTGTTGCGGCCGGGCTCGAACTCCAGGCCCTGGGCGATGCCGCGAGAGGCCCAGGTCCGGCCGCCGTCGACGGACGAAGCGATCCCGATGTCGGTGCCGTGGCACCAGCGGACCCCATCTTGGGCGTCGGGCGCGTTGGCCCGGCGGTTGGTGGTGAACATCCACCAGGCGCGTTCGGCGTCGTTCCAGATGAGCGAGGGATCGGCGGCGCCGTCGAAGACGAGTTCCCGGTAGAGCGGGGCGGGCGGGGTGCGCGGGCCGGCCGGCGCAGCCGGCCGCGTCCCGCAAGCGGTCCCGGCCGCCAGGAGCGCGAAGATGAAGATGGGGGACACAATACCCTGTCCCCACTTTCTCAAGGGGAAGAAAAGCCGGGACAGGGTATTGTGTCCCCCATCTTTGTCCCCCATCTTTATTTGTTGAAGACGGTCCAGTTGAGGTTCTGGCGAAGGGTCTCCAGGCGGAAGGCGGTCGGCCAGGCCACCAGCCACTGGCTGACGGCGAACGGCCGGAGCCAGCGAGTGTGCAGGAAGCCCTCGTCCTGGCTGCCATAAGGGCGCTTCTTGCCCATGACGACGAGATCGCCGCCCGAGATGCCGATCGTCCCGTTGGCCCAGGCCGCCAGGGCCCGTTCCTTCCAGACCGCCTTGCCCGTCAATTGGGCCAGCTTGAGCCAGTCGTTGACGATGATCAGGGCGTACGGGTCCTGGTGGTGGTGCTGGGTCGAGACGGCCGTGCCGCCGTAGGTGTCGTAGCCCATCTCGCGCAGCACCGTCCCCTCCTCGAAGGGCACGCTGTAGTGCCATTGCCAGGTGGCCAGGTAGTACGAGACGTCCTCGGCCCATTTCAGGTACGGGGCCTTGCCGGTGACGTCGTAGAGCTCGAGCGCCGCTTTGAGGAGAGGCGTGGCCGATTCCTTGTCGATGCAGTGGGTGTCGAGGGCCCCGGCCGTGGTGAAGCCGTCGCGCAGGAACGCTTCGATGTAGAACCGGTAGGCCCTCTCCGCGCCCTCAAGGTAAGCCGCCTTGTGCGTGGCCCGGTAGGCCGTGACCAGGGGCGGGATGAGGAAGGCCCCGATCGTGCCCTCCGGGTCGACGGTCTTGCCGTCGTTGCGCCAGGCCTTGCCGATGCGCCCGGCCGCGTTCATGGCCTTGAGGGCGAAATCGCAGACGCCGAGAGCCGCGGCCCGGTATTCCGGCTTGCGCACGCCGCACCGCGCCGCCAGGTCGAAGGCTTCGAAATAGCCCTGGGCCGCGTGACCGAGGTTGCAGGCGTCCTGGACCTCGTCCTTGGGGTCCGCGAGCCCGATGAGGTGATCGTAGTGGCAGCGGAAGAGGCCGTTCGGGAGCCGGGCGTTCTTCAGCCAGGTGTCCAGGCATTGCAGGCCCCGGTCGAGCGAGCGGCGCTCCCCGGCCAGGACGTAGTCCCGCAGCATGGCGTTGGCCAGCGACAGGTTCTGCCCGGCCCAGCCGATCTCGTATTTCCAGGACTGCCGCTGGACCCAGCCCTGCTCCTGGGGGTCCCAGGCCAGGCCGATCGAGAAGCCCTTGAAGCCCTTCTCCTCGGCCCACAGGCTGTCGAGGGCGAACTGGACGCCCATCTCCCAGAGCTCCTCGGGCTCGAACCTCGGCCGGACCGGACGGGCGTTGAGGGCCCAGGCCGCGTCGACCAGCGCGTGCCAGCCGTGCCGGGGCGCCGTCACCGGCGCGACGACGACCCAGGCCTTGAGGGCGATCGTCTGCCCGCGCGACACGCGCAGGTCGCCGCGGTAGGCGTCCTGGTAGGCGTCGCGCATGGCGTACACCCGGGGCGTCTCCTCCTCCGGCCAGACCAGCCGGTGGACGGTCGTCTCGGCCCGCGGTTCGAGGGCGCAGGCGAAGCCGCCCGGGATCTGTCCTGGCGCGCTGAACAGCCCGACCGACCAGGCCTCCGACTCCGAATAGGTGGCGCCCGGGATGGAGGTCCGGTGATAGGCGAAGGTCCAGGGCTGGCCGTCCTGGACGAAGCCCTTGGGCTCCAGGCCCGTGCCCCAGGCGTTGCCGCCGTACATCACGGCCGGGATGAGCCCGTAGCGCGACGCGTACAGGCCCTCGACCTCGAGGGTCAGCCGGACCGGGCGGACGTGGTCCTGGCCCAGGTAGCGGAAGGTCCGGGTCCATTCGAACAGGCCCGGCCCGCGCTCGGCCACGGCGTCCTCGACGGCGAAGTCCTTCCCGGCGTAAGGCACGAGCCGGGCCACGGCCCGGCCGCCGGCGGCGAACGACACGGCCGCGCCCTCGCGGCGCATCTCGACGGGGTCCTGGGCCGCGAGCGGGACGGCGGCGGCCGCGGCGGCGATCACGAGGCAGACGATGAGAACGGTCCAGCGCTTGGTCATGCGGGGCTTCCCTCGATCCGGAGTATGGGGCACACGGTCGCTCCGGGTTATAGCAGAGGCCCGGCCAAAAGACAAGGCGCGCCTGGCCCGGCCTGGAAAAGCGCCCCCCCTTGGGTTATGATAAGGGCGTCCCCACGATCACCCAGGAGGTTCGACCATGCCCGTTTCCTTCAAGGACCTCGGCCTGTCCAACACCCGCGACGTGTTCCGGCGCGCCTTCGCCGGGCGCTACGCGGTGCCCGCCTACAATTTCAACAACATGGAGCAGCTCCAGGCCATCATCACGGCCTGCGTCGAGACCCGTTCGCCGGTCATCCTCCAGGTCTCGAGCGGGGCCCGCAAGTACGCCAACCAGACCCTGCTGCGCTACATGGCCGAGGGCGCGGTGCGCATGGCCCGGGAGATGGAGAAGGCCAAGAGCTTCGATCCGCCCATCCCCGTCACCCTGCACCTCGACCACGGCGACACCTTCGAGCTGGCCAAGTCCTGCATCGAGAACGGCTTCTCCTCGGTCATGATCGACGGCTCGCACCTGCCCTACGAGGAGAACGTGGCCCTGACCCGCCAGGTCGTCGACTACGCCCGGCCGCTCGACGTCTCGGTCGAGGGCGAGCTGGGCCGCCTGGCCGGCATCGAGGACGAGGTCCAGTCCGAGCACTCGAGCTACACCGACCCCAAGCAGGTCGTCGACTTCGTCAAGCGCACCACCGTCGACTCGCTGGCCATCTCCATCGGCACCTCGCACGGCGCCTACAAGTTCAAGCCCGAGCAGTGCACCCGCGACGCCCGCGGCATCCTCGTCCCGCCCCCGCTGCGGTTCGACATCCTGGCCGAGGTCGAGAAGCAGATCCCCGGCTTCCCCATCGTCCTCCACGGCGCGTCCTCGGTCATCCAGGACGCGGTGGCCATGATCAACAAGTACGGCGGGGCGATGAAGGACGCCATTGGCGTGCCCGAGGACCAGCTGCGGCAGGCCGCCCGCTCGGCCGTCTGCAAGATCAACATCGACACCGACGGCCGCATGGTCATGACGGCCACCGTCCGCCAGGTCTTCGCCGAGCAGCCCGGCGAGTTCGACCCGCGCAAGTACCTCGGCCCGGCCCGGACGGCCCTGGTCGAGATGTACAAGCGGAAGAACCGCGAGGTGCTCGGGTCGGCCGGCCGCTACGGCGAGGAGCGCTAGGGCCGGGGCGCCCGCGCGGGCGGGCGGAAGAGGTCGCGGATCCGGGCCCGCAGCCGGACGATGCCGTCCGGGATCTTGTCCTTGGCCACGCTCTGGGCGATCCCCTTCAGCCCCAGCGGGACGTGGCCGGGGTCGGAGTAGACGCGGTAGCGGACCAGCAGGCCGCCCTCCTCGTAGGGCTGGACGAACCAGAAACCAGCGGTGTCGGCGATCGTCTGGCTGGCTTTCAGCTCCGGCCAGGGCATCATCTCCCAACTCAACAGGAACCCGGTCTCGTCTTGGCGGCCGGTGTAGCGGAGACGGTACCGCTTCCGGACGCCCAGGGGCAGGTGGAGGGCGGTCTCGACGACGGCGCAGGGCGCGGCGCGCTCGCAGACCAGGATGGACGAGACGTTGGGCATGAAGTCGGGGTAGCGCTCGAAGTCCGTCAGGACCGCGGCGGCCTCGTCGAGCGAGCCCTGGAGCAGCCCGTAGGCCTCGTACGTGCGCCCCTTCCGGCCGTCCGAGGGCAGGGTCCGCAGGACGATCCGGCCGCGCCGGAGTTCGGCCCGCTCTTGGGGGGCCAAGGTGACGGCGTGTTCGGCGGCCAGGCCGGGGGCCGCCGAGACAGGAGCCACGGCGGCGCCCGCAGCGCCCCCGGCGGCCCGGCCGGGGCCGGCGGCATAGGCCAGCAGGAACGAAGCCGCCGACAGGACCATCGCCAGCGCCACGGCCATTTTTCACCCTCCCCGCGGGCGCCCCATTCTGCCCTAAAGGCCGTCAAATAGCAACAGGATATCCGGGCCGGCCCCTCTTGCGTATAATGAGGGGTATGGGAGGTGCGTCATGAACGATCATGTCAAGGTCATCGGCATCCTGTGGATCGTCTGCGGGGTCTTCTATCTCTGCCTGGCGCTGGCCGCCTTCCTGGTCTTCTTCGGCGTCGCCCAGATCCCCAACGTCGACATCGAGCCGGGCATCCTGCGCGTCATCGGCCTCGTGGCCAGCTCGTTCCTGGGCCTCATCGCCCTGCCCCAGATCATCGGCGGCCTGGGCCTCGTCGGGCACAAGGAATGGGCCCGCATCCTGGTGCTGGTCGTCTCGTTCCTGAGCCTGCCGCACGTCCCCTTCGGGACGGCGCTGGGCATCTACTCGATGGTCATCCTTTTCAATCCCGAGACGGTCCGCCTGTTCCGCGGCCCGGCGCCCTCCCCCGTCCCGCCGGCGGCCGCGAAATAGCTGCGGCCGCCGCCCCCGGGCCTATTTCTTGACCGACGGGTCGGGCTTGAGCCCGACCTTCTTGTAGAGCTCCCGCCGGCCGTCCTTGTCCCCGTCCATGATCTTACGGGCGTATTTGGCCACGGCCTCGGCCTGGGCCCGGGGCACGACGACGACGCCGTCGCCGTCGGCCACGACCACGTCGCCGGGGACGACCAGGACGCCGCCGCAGACTATGGGCCGGTTGACGGACTCGAGCTCGTTCCGGCCGGGCCGGATGCCGCGGCCCGCCTTCCTCATGTACAGCGGCACTTTCTGGGTGATGATCTCGTCCGAGTCGCGGGCCGTGCCGTCCGTGACCACCCCGACGCAGCCGAGCGACTGCCATTCGAGGATGTTGTAGGACCCGATCGAACCGACGTCGGCCAGGGGCGCCTCGTCGAGGACCAGGGCCGTGCCCGGGCGGATGAGCGGGGCGAACGACTCCGGCGACACCTTGTCGTACCAGTCGCCGGCCCAGGCGTCGTAGGCCTCGACCGGGCGTACTCCGGCCGTCGGCCGCTGGGTCGGCACGTAGCGGGCCGTAACGGCGATGCCGGCGAAGCGGTGGGCGTAGTTGACGGTGTCTCGCCAGAGGGCGTGGACCTCGGGGTCCATGGTGCCGGTGTCGACGAGACCGACCGCGTCCAGGCCGTCGACGACGTCGGCGACCCGGAGGCCTTTATAAAGGGCCAGAACGGCCTTGTCCTGGGCCTCCGTATAGACCGGCGTGGCGATGTAGCCCCGGCCGGCCCTCAGGGCGTCCGCCTCGGGCGCCTTGGCGGTCTGAGCGGGGGCGGGCAGGGCGAACGACAAGGCGAGCAGAGCGATGATGACGATCACGGTCCCTCCTCCTCTCGATCATGCGGCGCCCGCGGGCGCGCCGGTCCCCGGTCGCTAGATGACGAGCTTGCCCACCCCGACCAGGAACAACAGGGCCCCGAGGGCGAGAACATACTTGTAAGGGACGGCCAGGCCGTCCTTGACGTGGACGGTCCAAACGTCCTTGATATAGCTGGCGCCGGTCTCGCCCCGGTATTTTTCCTTGACCGTCTCGACGATCCGCTGGACCGTGTCGAGCTTGGCCTTGTGCCGGTCGATAACGGTCCGGATCTCCTGCTGCTCGTCCGGGGTCAGGGTCCGCTCGAAGATCTTGTCCTGGGACGAGAACCGCACTGCGCCGTCCACCTGGATGAAGAACACGACGAGCGGGATGCCGATCGCCAGGAGCATCAGGGTCAGGCCCTGGCTCCGGCCGTTCCCCCGGGAGCGCCGGGGCCGATCCGGGACGCTGCGGGCGTCCCATTCGTCACGACGGGCGTCTTTCCTGCTGGCCATGGCGTCCTCCTTTTAGAGTTTGGTCGGGCCGGCGGCGGCCGGGTCCGGATTTGTTTGACCCTGACGGCGTCCATTATGGGGCCGTCGCGGCCGGATGGCAAGGCGCTTCGGGGCTCCTTGACACCTCCCCGGCGGGACGCTATCATCGCCGCGAGTCTCGGCGCCAGGAGGAAGGACATGCGCAGGATGAGATCGGTCGTCATGCTCGCCGCCATCGCCGGCGGCCTCGGCTGGGCCTGGGCCTGCGGCCAGACGCCGGACACCCCCCAAGCGGCCGCTTCCAAGGACCCCATCGCAGCCCGGGAATACGAGGTCATGGCCGCCCTGTTCTCGGTCCAGGCGCCTGGCGGGCTCAACTCGCCCCAGTTCTTCGACGCCGTCCCGGACGCCCGCGTTGTATCGGGCACGACCCTCGACCTCGACGATCCAAAAGCGCCGATCTGGCCGGCCGAGGGCTTCGGCCCCGTCGACAAGGCCCTGGTCAAGGACTACCGGACCAAGAACCTCAAGGCCTGGCCGATCAAGGGCCCGATCGCGGTCCAGGGCGTTGTCATCCTCACGCCCGAGGAGCTCGACAAGCGGCTCAAGGCCGCCATGGAGGCCCCCGGCGAGATTGCGGGGCATTTCGGTTTTTCCGGGACCTTCCTGTCGTTGAGCCGGGTCGGGTTCAACGCGTCCGGCGAGCTGGCCCTCGTCAGCGCCGCGGTCACCTGGCCCCGGGCCATGCGGGCCCAGTACCTGGTGCTGATGAAGAAGACCGCCGAGGGCTGGCGCCTCGAGAACGTCATGATGGAGGACCTGCTCTATCATTGACGAACGGCCGGGCCAACCCGGGCCAAACTCGGGCCGCGGCCCCCTCCAACAAGGGGCGCATCGGCCCGGAAAGACCGCAGGCCGAGGGGGCGGATCGGGCCGCCCCGCGCCGCGGCGATCAAAGGAGTACGGCATGAGCGAATATCGTCTGGCCCGTCTGTCCCGGCTCGGCGCCGCCGCCCTAGCGCTGGCCGCCCTCGCGGCCCTGCTCCAAGCGACCCCGCCCGCGGCGGCCGCGGTCACATCCGGCTCGCAGGACCCGGCCTTCAAGACCTTTATCATGGACCCCGGCTATTTTTCCTGCGACATACCGGCCGATTGGGAGTTCGAGCGCGACGCCGA
>JAEAMG010001415.1_pt1 | contig 18572 bp, 16 predicted proteins | sample 8958741 | NCBI WGS metagenome assembly JAEAMG01 (sample SAMN16933256, study PRJNA681125) | bioreactor sludge metagenome | isolation source: anaerobic bioreactor treating anionic surfactant - SDBS | place: India: Bengaluru | collected 2019-02-28 | reverse complement strand
GGAACGCACAGGACGCGGCTCATCCGTAACTACATTCATGAGGCTTCTCCGGAATGTTCCGCGTAACGCCGTAATATGCGTTTGGCCACGGACAGCTTGTGCACTTCGTCCGTGCCGTCGTAAATGCGCGCTGCCCGTTCCATGCGGTAGAACATGGCAAGGGGGGTATAGTCCGTAACACCCAGCCCGCCATGCGCCTGCATCGCACGGTCCACAACGCGCATCATGGTATTGGCGGCAGTAAACTTGATGAGGGAAATCTGGTCGCGCGCCGCCTTGGCACCGTACCGATCCATAGTCCAGGCGGCCTGAAGCACCATCAGCCTCGCGGCATCAATCTCGGCGCGACTCTCGGCAATCCAGCCCTGCACAAACTGTTTTGAGGCCAAAGGCCTGTCAGGGGAAATATTACGCTCCACGGCCCGTTTACACATAAGATCAAATGCCCGTTCACACACCCCTATCCAGCGCATGCAATGATGAATGCGTCCCGGCCCCAGCCGCTCCTGAGCCATAAGAAACCCGGCGCCTTCCGGGCCCAGCCGGTTGGATTGGGGAACCCGGCAATTTTCCAGGCACACCTCTGAATGACTGGCCCAGCCTTCGCCCCGATGGCCCATGAACGGGGTGGTCGCCTCGATGAGGAACCCTGGGGTATCCGTGGGCACGATAATCATACTGGCCCGAAAATGAGGCGGCGCACTGGGCTCGGTTACGGCCATCACCACACAGAACGCGGCGCCATCGCCTCCGGTGGTCCACCACTTCCGTCCATTAAGGAGGTATGCATCGCCGTCTTTTACCGCTGTTGTGCCCATCCAAACCGGATTTGATCCGGGATACTCCGGTTCGGTCATGCCAAAACAGCTCCGGATATCCCCGTTCAACAAGGGAAACAAGTACTTTTGCTGCTGTTCCTTGTCCGCATACTGGATAAGTAGTTCCATGTTCCCCGAATCCGGGGCCTGGCAATTGAAGACATAATTACCAAGGGAACTTCGTCCAATTTCCGCAGAGAGCAACCCGTGTTCCAGCAGAGACAGTCCCAGACCGCCATGTTCTTTGGCGATCTGGGGCAGCCACATCCCTTCCGCCTTGACCTTCTTACGCACGTTTAAGAGGGCAGGGACAATGGCGTTAAACCCCTTTTCAAAGAATTCCGGCTCCAAAGGATAGACCTCGGTCTCCACCAGATTTCGCGCGCGATGAAGAAGTTCCTGCAATTCAGGGGGAATCGAAAAATCCATAATGGGCCTCCTTTCGGGGTAAGGGTTCTGCACCGAGAATCTATTATAAAGGGAAATGACTCATGGAGTTAAACATTTACGGAAAAAGTCGGAACTGGACAACCACGACCCGTTTACACAACAAAGCGGCACACCTTCCCCGTATCGCGCGATGGTGACAACAAATCTAAATGGAGCGTCACACTTCGCGCCACCGCCACCAGGCACGGGCAATAAATGCCGAAAAGCCAAGGATGAGGAGGGTTACAACAATCATGGTAAGCGGATCAAACCCGTCCATGTGCGTGGGACCGACCCCCATTTCGATTTCGAAGCCGCCGGCTTTGTCTCCATCGAAAAGCCAGCCAACGCTGCTCCCCAGAAAACCGTGAATGAAGCCCAAGGCCACCAGATTGCGGTTGCGATCTTCCATGAACAGCCAGGACAACACGCACCCCAGCAGCCAGCATACCATAACCAGAGCCCAGCTATTGATGTGAATGATCCCAAAAAAAGCGCCGTTCAACACAGCCACAGCCAGGCGCATTTTCCATACATTTTCAGGAGAGTTTGCCGGAGCGAAGCCCTTGCGCAGACGCGTGCCGAAATAGGAACAAAACAGCAACTGCTGCAAGGCCCCCCAGAACACATAACCGAACACATCCAACGCGAACTTCGGTCCTTCAAAGTCTGAAAAGGCCGACAGGCCCATCACCGCATAGGCAAGAAGATACAAGGCGGTGCCAAGGACCAACAACACCTTGAGTGAGGATAAGAGCGCTGAAAGAAAGTTGTCATATCGGATAACGCAGGTGGTAAAAAAGGTCGCGAGCACCAAACCAAACATGCCCACGCCCAGTTTCCCGGCCACGCTTTCGATAAAGGCTTCCGCCGTTTTGGGCTTCATGTCGAACAGAAAGTCAGCCACCTCAATCCACTGCCAATAGACGGCGGCAGTCAAACCCGCCGTCAGAACAATTACAACCCCACCTGTGATATAGCCTCGCGCCCCATTGCCTTGCCAAACCATGCGCCACAAGGCCACCGGATTTCCAAGCCCCCATGAATTCAGGGTATCTTTGTGCAGGAAGGGACTGCCAAACAGGCAGTATAACGCCGCCAAAGTCAGGAAAACAGTCGTGCCCGTGTTGACGGCGTTATTTTTCCCCAACACCCCGAAAAGATACTGGACGTACCAGAGTACAATCAGCAGGAGGGTCATTACCAGGAACGCTTCCACCACGTTGAATCGTCGTGACTGCAATTCCCGCTCCGGTTCCCCACCGGTATTGGCGATGGAGCGAATCCAGGGCGCTTCAGGGGCGTAAGTATCAGGCAGTTTTTCCCTGAACATGTAGGAGTCACCTTTAGTTGGTTTGATACAGCAACAAACGCTGATGATCGGATTACATATATGTCAAAGGACTTAAAGGACAACAAGGACTTAAAGGACGTGAAAACCCGCCCTGACAAAGCATTAAGTACTCCCGCTTTATCCCGGACTATTTTTATTCTCCGGGTCCTTATATCTTTACCCGCTTTATGGCAGGGGCCCCGGCAACCGGCGCTTGTTTCATGCCTCGGAGATGCAGTCCAGCGTAATGCCGATACGGGGCGCGGCATAGGCAATCTCTTTCAGATAGTCGCCGTATACCATCATCCAGTGGGAGTCGCGGACTTCGTTCAAGAGTTTCTTCCAGTCACCATGGATACGCACGTCCTGCTGGGAACGGCAAATCTCATAGAAGGGATTTTCCTCGACCACGCCACGAATGCCGACCCAACGCCCCGTGGTAAATTCGGGACTAATGAAGGTAAGTTCCTGACCGATTGGTATTTCCACCTTGGGCGCCGCTCCGTATTCCGATTCGTAATGGGTTAGGATGCGTACGGGATCGTAATGGACACCATCCATGCGGCGTGGTCCGGTGCAATGGGCGCAGGTAACCACCCCCCCGTGAGGGAAGGTGGAATTGTGCATAAACACCGGCTTACCGCACAAGTACCTCAGGAAGATGCCGGCGGGCACAATCACGAAATCACTTTCACAAAAGGCGGCATAGCCTTCATCGTTCATCAAGCCCAGCGTAAGACAGGCCGTCGTTTTAGACATGGGAAGAATGGTGCTCATGCACTGATTAATGGTAAACAGTTCCGTACCTGCCTCAGCCAGTATATCCTTGAAAATGCCGTAGAGCGCAAAGGCATTCACTACAAAAGGCCGTTCCGTTTCAAGGGTGGTGTTCGGCAGGGCAAGATAACGGTCGGTCCAACGCTCACACAAGGCCATCTTCTCCTTGTCCGCCATGACCGCAACGATACGCCCGCCCAGTTCCTCATAGGATACCTCTACAATATCGAAATTAAAGCGTTCACGAACGAATTCCGGCGCATTATCGGCATATTTGCCCTGAGGCCCGCCGAGAGCCACGACACGGGCGCCCATGAAATTCTTCACGGCATACAGGGCGCGTAACCGCCATAACAATTCCTGTGTGTCGTCAACAACCACATCCTGCACCGATGCGCGCCTGCCGGGATCCGGCTCTTCCCCTCCCCTTCTAAGTTGACGGACACTCAACGCCTCATACCAGTAATATACCGGCCCCGACTTGTGACGAACAAAGATCAAACAACCTGTTTCCGGAAGCGCCGCCTGAAGTAAAGCGCCCGACCCTGTGGCCGGGTACACAATGGTCGCCTCCGCGCCGGTAGCATGGGCTTGCGCCGCCTCCTCAGGCGACGTAACCCGGGCGACAGGCAATATCTCGACAGCGAAATCCGCCGTCGCGGCCAAGGCCGCAAGTTCCCCTGTGATTCGGGCGACTTCCTCCCCTGCAGCCTCTTCGGTCTGAATACCCCCCCAGGATTTCCAGGAGGTCATCTCACGCCGAACGGGAATCCGGTACATAAGAATGGGTTGAACGCGCAGCGCTTTGCCGATTCTGAGGTGGGCACGGTCAGGATTCCACAAATCCTCAGGCCAGGCAGGCGCGGCCGCATAAGCGCCCGAGGCCATACCCACCGCTCCGGCGGCGGCCAGGGCGGAAGCAACTCCAAAAAATTCGCGCCGGTTCATACAGCATTGACACATATCGGTGTTTCCTTATAATGAACTCTACTTTGGAAAACGCTTTCGACAAGGATGCGAGCGTCCGTTTTAGACCACTTCCAGCGTAGACGGCGGCTTGCAGGCTATATTATAGGTAACGCTGACAATGCCGGGGGCGGTATCCGTAATCTCACGAGCCATTTCCTCGAGAACATCGAAGGAGATCCGGGTCGGCGACGCAGTGCGCGCATCTACACTGTCCCAGCAACGCACCTCAATCTGCAGGCCGAATTCGCGCTTGCCGTTGCGCATCCCCGTTACTCGGTCCTCATGCAGTATAGCCATATACTGGAAGGCGCCGCTGTCCTTGAGCATCCGCTCTACAATTGCCGTTGCCTTGCGCACGATTTCAATGCGTTCCGGAGTTACCGCGCCAACCACCCGCGCCGCCAATGCCGGGCCGGGAAACGGTATGCGGTCAAATAGAGCCTCCGGCAGACCAAGCGCCTTACCCAGTTTCCTTACTCCGTCCTTTCGCAGTTGAATCAGGGGTTCCAAAATACGGTAACCGAATGCCTGCTGCGGATCGATGCCAAGTTGTTCAAACACATTATGCTGTCGCTTGATACCCGCAACCGTCTCATCCACATCCGTCAGGATGGTTCCCTGTAGCAGGCACTTTGCGCCGCTGTCTTGGACAATCCTGCCGAACACCTTCTTGTAAAATGTCTGGGTAATGGCTTCGCGCTTTTCCTCGGGATCGGCAATATTCTCGAGCGCCGCGAAGAATTCCTTTCGGGCATCCACTACTTCCACCGTGACTCCGAGTTTTTTAAAAAAGCCGACCACCTGTGCCGCTTCCCCCTCGCGCATGATGCCATTTTCAACAAATATCGTTCTCAAACGGTCGCCCAATGCGCGATGACCCAACATGGTTACCGTTGAAGAATCCACCCCGCCGGACAGGGCATTGATAGCCGTGGTCTCACCGACAGCCTCCCGTATTTCCCGAAGCTTGTCTTCGATGAACCGGCCGGTATCCAATTCCTGTGCAGTAATTTCTTTGATCATAGCGCGTGGCTCCGTTTAAAACGTTGATTGAGGCTTCAAACATAGAACAAAGATGCAATTATACTTAAATTGCGCAAAAATTTCTACCAGATGCAAGCGATTCACTCCTTTGTACTACACATACATCAGTGGTACACTTGTCCAAGACGTTTTCCCCGGAATGCAAACACAAAGCGGTGCCGATTTGCAGTTCTTGATACACCCAGGAAGGTTGCCGGTACATGCTGCCGAAGGAGGACACATTGAGAACCATCACGATCACCCTGTTGCCCTTGTTCCTCATCTTTACGATTATGACTGCGGAAGAACCACCTCAGCCGGCCAACCCCCATGCGGTCCCAAATCCACCTGTGGTAAAGATACCCTTCGCGTTTCCCGGCCCCCTGATGGAGAACACCCCTGTCATTTACCAGGACCGACCATTGCTGATTCAAAATGTCCGGCCATTGAACAGCAAGGTACAGGCATTTTATTTATTCACGCAGGATTTGACAACGGGAACGGAACTCGGACGATTCGGTGAAACCTTCTCCTTTGTCAGCGCCTTTGTAAATGGCACGGAATTGAATGTCTTTGCCACGGAAAATACCGACGATGACTGGACACACGACATTTACCGCTTTACAACAACTGATTTGAAGCACTGGGACAAGTACTTGGCCATCCAGCGCAAACCGGAAGAACACTTGTTCAATGCCAGCGTGTGCAAGGATGATACCGGGTATGTCATGGCCTTCGAGTCGAACCAGCCTGTACAATGGTCATTCCGGTTCGCGCGCTCGTCGGATCTGGCAACATGGAATGAAGTGGAGGGCATCAACTTTTCAGACATTACGGAAAAAACGGCCTGCGCAAACCCGGCAATACGCTATTTTGCGCCGTACTATTATGTACTCTATGGGGGATGGCGCTGGACAGGTCCCGGCCTGTGGTATGAATACAGGCTTCCGGAAACAAAGTACGTCACTTTTTTGGCCAGGTCGAAAGATTTGGCCACATGGGAATTGGCGCCCACGAAGTACCCCTTGCTGGACCCGGTTGCGGGCGAAGGCATCAACAATACGGATGCCGATCTGTTCGAGTGGGAGGAAAACACCTATGTGTTTTACGCAACAGGTGACCAGCAGACCTGGGGCACCATCCGCGTGGCCATGTACCCGGGACCCATGAAACAATTCTTTGAGCGGCATTTTCCCGAGGACACGCCAAAAGTAGTTTTTGACGCCAAACTCGGCAAGTATCTTTATCCTGAACGCTGAGACCAGGCAGGGAGATGGCGATGAAAGCTCTTATTTTAAATGTTGCCATGCTGACGGCGGCCTTGGCTGTTGTGCTGCCGGCTGCGGTAAACGCCGACGAAGCCGCGGAGCGCATCGCATGGTTTAATGAGGCCAAGTTCGGCATGTTTGTACATTGGGGTCCTTTTGCCGTACAGGGCGCCGACCCGAATAATGCCTTCGACTACTTCGCCATGAAAGAGGATGCCGCGGCACGGATTGCTTTCCGGACGTATGCGGAACAGTTCGCTCCCAAATCCTTTAATGCCGCAGCCTGGATGCAACTGGTGAAGGCGGGCGGCATGAAATATCTCGTGTTCACCTCGAAGCACCATGACGGTTATTGCATGTTTGACAGCGCGCTGACAACCTTCGACACCATGGACATGCAGCCCAAACGGGATTATGTCCGGGAACTTGTAACCGCGGCGCGCGCCGCCAATATCAAAATCGGCTTTTATTATTCGATGTTGGACTGGCGGCACCCGGATTACTTCACCAATCTCCCAAAATTCGTGGAGGAATACCTGTTCGGCCAGGTCCGGGAACTCTGCGGCAACTATGGCCCCATTGATTGCGTGTGGTTCGATGGCGAATGGGACCATCCCGCGGAGGCGTGGCGGGCGCCGGAACTTGTGCAGCTGATTCGCGAACTGCAGCCGGCCGCCCTGGTGAACGACCGCATCGGCAAGGGCGAGCGGGGCATCACCCCGCTAGCTGACTTCTACACCCGCGAACAGCCCTCGGAAATGAACGTCGCCATGCCCTTTGAACATCAGAAGCCTTATTCCTGGGAGGCTTGCATGACCATCGGTGACTATTGGCAGTATTCCATCAAGGATACCCAGTTCAAGAGCGCGGCCGAACTCATTCGCATTCTCGTGGATGTGGTGAGCCGCGGCGGCAACCTGCTGCTGAACGTGGGCCCGGATCCGGACGGGGTCGTTCCGGAACCGCTGGTGGAAAGAGTCAAGGCCATCGGTGCCTGGCTTGCCGCGCACGGCGAATCCATCTACGGTACCACCCGCTCTCCCTTCGGCCCGATGGAAAACGCCTGGTGCACGGCCAAAGGGAACCTCCTGTATATTCACCTGCAACAGCATCCCGATGGACCGTTGCGTTTGCCGAAAATGGAAAACCCTATCGTTGGGGCGAAATTTCTCAGTAACGGCGCAACACTCAAGGTGGATGATGCAACCAAAACGATCCTATTGCCGGAAACGCTCCCGGATGACTCCATGACCGTTATCGAGGTAAAACTCGACGGGAAGCCCGCGCATACACCCTGATTTTTCTACACGAGCAAACAACGGCGGCCTTTGGAGGTTATAAAACCATACAGTCCTGTTTTCAGGGTAACTGTGCGCGGTTAACGAGGTCGGCACATTCCGGATATTCCCAGGGAATGTCGGGATAATCCTGCCACACTTTTATGTCCCGCACAAGCAGTCCATAAAGTTCCGGACGCCGCTGGTGCATGGTGCGCAAATGTTTGCGCTGTGTGCGCAGCATTGCGAGATCAATGGATGCCGTCACGGACCTGTCGCCCGGTTGTTTGATCCGGGGATAAAGGCGGGCCTCCTCACGTTCGTCGGTATATACCAACGGCGCAATGCAGCCGGCGCCCGCAAATCCCGTATTGACACCGTCCGTGATTGTGGCACCCACAACACAGCCGTAGCAGTGGGCGGCGCAAAGGCAGTGAGAATCCTCAATCATGCCCTGGCGCCCGTTAATCCACAGGATAATTTCCGCGCCGGAATAAGACGTGCATCCCCAGGCCTCGGGAAAATAACCATCGTAACACTGCAGAATGCCCACAGGCCCGAAATCAAGATGAAAAACCTTGAACTGGTTTCCCAATATGCCGCGCGCCTCCCGGTCATGGCCTTCTATGGGCGGCCACCAATGCGGCCCCGGTCCGGCGGCAGGATGGCATTTCAAATAGCGCCCCAGCAAAACGCCGTCCCGATTGACCACCCAGGCGGATGTGGCATACTTTTCGCCATAAGCCTCAACACAGCCGACAATGGCATTGATATGGTATGTTTTGGCCAGTTCAAAAAAACGCCGCGCATTTTCGTGTTCCGTGGTAATCATGTCGCCCAACACATATTCGGGAAAGACGATGAGATCGGCGCCCAGCCCGGCCGCCTGTTCGAAAAAAGGGGGCATTCGTTCAATGGGCGCCAGTGGCTCTGTAGCGCTCTGCAGTTGTGTCAGCGTAATGACAGCAACGCCTTTCATGGCCGCAGGTCCCTTCTCCGATAAACGGACGCTTTCACTTTCCGACTCCGCCGATGAGGCCGCCGCTACCAGGCCGGTTCCGCCGAGCGACATAAAGGCTCTTCTATTCAATCTATCCATAATTCCCTCCTGGGGACGCCCGCCGGGCATGATTAACATGCTCCTGTAGTTGCCAGAAATTAACACACAGTGGTAATACGTTATCCGCAGGTATACAGACGAAAGCGGGTTTTATTTTGCGCACGACTCAAGCCCACACAGGTCATTTCAGGCAACATTCCGCCAAACAGGCACTTGAAAGCGCTTACAGCGCCTCCACTTTACAATCACACGGATCCCTGCGCATTTCAGTTCCTTACGGTTGAAACTCCCGGCCCGTAATGCGTTCGTACTCCTCCCAGGACTCTTGCTTATGGTCCCGCTCGTCCAGGCTGATTCGCCGAAACAGGTCGGCAAGGGTATGCATCCGCGGATAAAATTCAAAGTAGGAACAATCTATCTTTTCTTCTTCCCATTGCGGATGGTCCACGACCGCCTTGGCATATTCCCGTTCGGCATGACTCTCGAAACGGGCGTTCATGTCAAAGGAAAGTTCCGGCTTGAAGCGGTACATGAGGCGAGTCAGATAATAGTAGCCGCAGGCCAGCAGGCGAGGCAACAGGAAATGCTTGATAAACCTGCGCTTGATGCCCCGTTGACGCATCAGTTCATCCAGGATGAAGAGGTGCCATTGCTCGTTGTCCTGAGACCGGCGCCCCATTTCGATGTGATGCCAGGCCAAATCCGAGTCCTGCTTGTCTGGAAATCGCGTTCTTGTATAGTGACGGGAAAGGCGCAAATAGGAACCCGTCTCCCATGCCCAATAGGGGTAGCGGGCAAGCAGTTCAATGACCATGAACTTTTCCAGTTCCCGCCCTTTGCCATATATCAGATCCATGGCCGCATACATCGTTTTCAGAATAAAATTGGAGGTCAAGCCGGGATCTTCCAGCGTCTTTTCCCATTCCGCTTTCAGATCCACCTCTTTTCCCATGGTATACTCGAATTTCGCCATACGCCAACCTGCCTTTTACCGGATAAAAATTAACCTGTCTGGGTGTTACAGAAAAAACACGATGGCAAATCAGGACAATAAACCTGCCTGCTCATCCACACCGTGCACTTTACACACGATGGACGGACGGGGATTCTTGCCGCAATGTACGTCGAAACGATACCCATCCGCGATCTCATGGCCCTTCATAAAACAATCACTGTCTATAAAAACAGGGCCCTTAAAAGCCACATCCAGCCGCAGGCGCCTTCCAAAGTCCAGGTCCTGAAGATGAGCGAGACATTTGGCAAGCACCCACATTCCATGAATAATGTCCCGGGGGAACCCAAAAGCCTTTGCCAGCAAACGGGACACATGAATAGGGTTATAGTCGCCGGTAATCCCTGCGTACCGGCGTCCCATAGTGGGAGGCACATGCCACTGCGCCCGGATGGTGGGTTCACCCAGTTCATCGAAGGCCGCCAGTGGCGATGGCTCGCCCACGACGCCAAATTTCCCGCCCCGGAACAGGTAAGCGCTGATGCTTTCCCAGACGCACTCGCCCGCGGCATATACCCTGGTATTCACATCCACCTCTAATCCGGCCTTGAGCACCCGCGACTCGCTGAAAGAGCACCTTAAATCCACAGCTTCGTTTTCGGCCACCTGCCTGTGTTGAAGGATATGGTTTCTCGCATGAACAGCTCCCAATGCGGACACGGGAAATTGTTTGTCTGCCAGCGCGTGAATGTGCATGGCCGAGGTCAGCACATGGGGATACAGCAGCGGCAACTTGCCGTCATTCCCAAATCCGCAGATCTCCCGGTAGGACTGTATTTTATCGGGCGTCTCGCGCGCGCCATCCCAACGGGCTTCCATCCTGGGCAGTTTGTCAAGCCCCGCATATTTGGCACGGCCCGGTGTGAAGACATTAAAATAGGCGCCAAACAGGGAAGGCTTCTCCTTGAATTCGAGTATGGTTGACATCGCATGCTCTCCTTGTTGTTTCACTGCTTGTCGGCCATCCCTTTCGTGAAGGTGAAAAGGGAATCCGTTTACTTTCGGTCTTTGGATTTGGATTTTTTTTCTTTTTGGGGGGCGTCTTCCTCGCCCTCCCCCTCTTCAGAATACTCTCCCTCTCCTGGCGTTTCTTCAATCACGGAAAACAGAAATGCCCGGGGATCGATGCCGTCATACCCGTCAATCGCTCCCCAGTGAAAGGCATACACCCCGGGATCGAGCGGCTGGACAGGACGCAATTGCAGCAAGAGATGCTCCGGTTCATCCACGGGATGCGTCAGAAGCGGAATCGCTTCCTCAGGAATCCAGATCGCCTCATTATACTGAACATTTTTCCGGTCCTTGGTCTCCTCAGAACCTGTACGGGTCTGCGATATGGCCGCCTTAACCTTGCGCAACTTGTGAAGGCGCACATCATAGGCGGGTAACTTGTGCGCATAAAAACGGGGGGGATTGGCGTCCGGGTCCGTTTTCGGGTCCGAATAAAGGATGTTCAGGCTGGGCTCCACGGGCGTCCCATAGGCGATTCCGGAATCCTCGATCAGGTAACGGTTCACCCGCGGATGATCGGCATGCCGATATTTATACTCCTGAAAGGTATAGATTCCTTCGCCCATCGGCAACGGCCACAGCGCCACCCTTTCCACATCCACCATGCCCAGGGACGGCACCGATACCTGTTTGTGGACGGACGTATAGCCTGTTTTCGAGAACTCCACGTCCAACGTTCCTGACATTGTGCGAAAGGAGTATCCGCCATTGGTGTTTGAAAGCCCCTCATATTCCGTACCGACCACGCGCACAATGACACCGGGCAATTCCTCGCCGCTCACATCCGTCACCTGGCCCCGCAGAAAAGCGTTCTGAATACACCCCGACAGGAGAATACCCGCGGCAAGCGTCACGCCCCACAGCGAGAAACCATATTTTCCAGGGAATACTTTCATTAGACCTGAATTCACCAACCGTTGTCCGCGATCACCGCTGATTGAATCGAGCCATATACTGCGCATTTTCCCGGGCGCTCTCCAGGGAATCGCGCTCCGACTCATCCTGCTCCACAATAAACCACTGCACACCGGCATCCCGGGCCGCCGGCAGCAGCATAGATAACTCCAGTATACCTTTTCCCAGTTCCGTAAATGCAACCGCTTTCGCGGGTTCCGGCATTTTATAGTCCTTTACGTGGACCAGGGGAACACGGTCCCTGTAGCGCTCGAGGATGCCGCAAATGTCAGCCCGCCCCACCGCAGCCCAACACAAATCCAATTCCATTTTCAGGTTGTCCGGGTCGCTGTTGTTAAAAATCATATCCAATATGGTCTCATCGCCATAATACTCAAACTCATGGGCATGGTTGTGATAACACAACGTCAATCCCTCTTTTTCCAAAAGGGCGCCGGCATCATCCATGTTCTCGGCGGCCTCCAGCCACGCATCCCGGTCCGGACAGATTTCTCCCCCCAGCCAAGCTACAACCACATAAGAAGCCATCAGGGTTTGCGCCTCTTCGATGACCTTTTCCGTACAACCTACTACCTTGTCATAAGGAATATGCATGCTTATCGGGGCCAGCCCTGAAGCATCCAGCATGTTTCGCAACTTGAACGCCGAAAGACTGTAGTCCCCCGCTGTCTCCACATAGTGGAACCCCGCGTCTTTCACCCGGTCAAGCCCCTCCGCAAGATTTGCGTTAAGATGATCCCGGACCGAATACAATTGCAACGCATAAGGATAGGATTCCATCTTATAAACTCCTTTTCAAGGAAAAACCAGACAGCCCGAAAATCAAACAGATCCGGCTCATTCGCTACATGTATGTGATTGCCCAAAAATAGCTTTCTTTGTATCAAGGCATCATAATACGCTACTGTATCTGCAACACGTACTATACCATATTCACAGCAACTATCGGGTACTTAGTTCGACAACAAAATACCATCAGGCCTTTGAACAAGTCAAAAAATATACAGATTAAGGAAATGGAAAGATGAGAGCACTACATTTAAAACTTGCGGCCGCACTATTGCCCATGCTAACCCTGATTTCACTTTTTACCAGCGCCACGGATGCCCCGCTCCCCATGAAGGCCCTTGTCCGGGAAAATACCGTGGAAATTTATGCCGGAACCCGACTGTTCACCTGTTACAAAACCGACAGCACCCAAAAATACCCCTACTTCTATCCGGTAAACGGGCCGCTCAGCGACCGGTCCGTTACCACGGAATCCTCCGAGCCTTACCCGCATCATCACTCCCTGTTCTTCGGATGTGACCGCGTCAATGGCGGCAACTATTGGCAGGAATCCAATGAGCAAGGACAGATTTGCTCCACCGCCCTGCGGCTCATCGAAGAGAAAGGCACCCAGGTTGTCTTTGAGAATATCTGTGAATGGCGCAAGCCCGGAGAACCGGCCATCGCGCGTGACCTGCGACGCATGCACATCTGCGCCCCCGATACTACCCTGCGGGTGATTGATTTCGAGATTACCCTGACCCCCCTGACAGACCTGCGCATTGAACGCACCAATCATTCCCTCTTTGCCGCGCGCATGGCCCCCGAGTTAAGCGTCAACGCCGGAGGTGTTCTGGTCAATGCCGCAGGGGACAAAAACGAGGCCGGCACTTTTGGCAAGCCATCCCCCTGGTGCGACTATTACGGCACGCGTGCGACGCATGTTGAGGGCCTCGCCATCCTCCAGCATGCCGCCAATCCCCTCTATCCGGTCAAATGGTTCACCCGCGACTATGGTTTCTTCTCCCCTACTCCCCTCTATTGGCCGCCCGACGATGCGCCGGTGGAATTGAAGCAAGGCGAATCCCTGACACTGCGGTATCGGGTCCTTGTACACGCGGGAGACACCGTCAACGCCGGCATCGCCGACCTCTTTTCCCGGTATGCGTCGGAAACGGCCACTGTCGCGCCGGACTAAAGGTATTCGTCAAATTTTTTCGGTCCCCTGCGCCACGCCCGCAAAAAAACGGGACAGACCCCTCCGTGAGTACACTGCGGGGTCAGTCCCGTTTTTGCTCTGTTTTTCTTGCTCGCTTGGAGTCGTTGGAGTTCCGGAACTTGCCGCCTGGCCCCTTTGAGTCCTTTATGTCCCTTACGTCCTTTTAGTCCTTTCGAGGAACCAAGAAAAAACCAACCACCGGCTGCTATTCCCTACCGTTTCCCCGGCGCCAGAATCCAGCACAACGGAGGTTCCAGGCTGGCATCATAGGCATACTGCTCGCCGTTCTGCCACAGGTAGGCCGCGCGGATGGAATGGGCCATGTGCGGAGTTCCCACCTCTGTATCGGAAACGACCGCTGTCACGCCCCGGATTAGCCGTGCTCTTCCTGGTAACGGGTCAGGGCGCACCCGGCGCATCCGATGACACCGGAATCGGACCCCAATCCCGCGGGCAATATCTCACACCTCGCGACGGGTACCTCGAAGGCGTTTGCCTTTACGGTTTCCCGGACGGTATCGAAAAGCATATCACCGGCATTAATCATGCCGCCGCACAGGATAATGCGTTCGGGATTCAAAATATTGACCATGCTGGCGGCCCCCAGGCCGAGCCATATCGCGGTTTCCTGAAACACATGCCGGGCAAAGGTGTCCCCGCCGGCTGCGGCCTCGTAAATCAACTCGCCGGTCAGTTTCTCCGGGTCACCGCCACAAGTTTTTTTCAATGACGTTTTCACTGTTTCCCAGCCTTCCCGGGCGGTCCGTATCATGCCGGTAACGGAGGCATAAGCCTCAAGGCATCCACGCGCCTTGCATCCGCAGAGGCGGCCGTCTCGCTGCACGGTGATATGGCCGAGTTCGGCGGCGGTCCCGTCAATACCGCGCAGCAATTTCCCGAAAACGACAATCCCGCCCCCCACGCCGGTGCCCAGGGTAAACACGACAATGCTTTCAGCGCCCTGACCAGCGCCCAGCCAATATTCTCCATAACAGGCAACGTTGGCATCGTTGTCCACATAACAGGGGACCTGCAGGCGTTGCTGCATCTCATCGGCAAGAGGGACGTTTTTCCAGCCTTTCAGGTTCGGCGGGTCGTACACGATGCCGGTCTTCCAGTTCATCGGGCCCGGTGCCCCAAAGCCCGCCGCCAGCACACTGGACCGATCCAGGTGGTTGGCACGCATCAGGTCCGACACGCATTGCGCCATGAAGTCCATGACGACCACGGGCCCGTCCGCATCCGGGGTGGGCCTGGAACTCTTGGCTATGATTTTCTTGTCCTCGGACACGATGGCGGTCTTTACATTTGTGCCGCCCAGGTCCACACCGATAATCACCTTGCTCATGATGGCGTACCTCCCGAAGTTTCCACAAAAGCCAATGCGTGCCGCATGCGCGACAGCGATTCATCACGTCCCAGCAGTTCCACCAGTTCGTACAATCCCGGACCCACGGTTTTTCCGGTCAGGGCAAGCCGGGTTGTATTTACCAAAGCGCCAATCTTGATGCCCTTTTCCTGCGCCATACACGCATAGGATTCTTTTAGGGCATTGTGGGTCCACCCCGCGCACGATTCCATACAGGCCAGCGCCGTCAGAATCCAAAGGCGTGATTCCGGCTGCCGGAAATATTTTTGGGCGCCTTTTTCATCATATTCCTTCGGAGACGCAAAAAAGAAATCCGTGAAGGGAATGATATGGTTCAGGGTCGGAATCTTTTCCTGGCAGATGGACGCCAGGGAAACCAGCCATTCGCGCGGCCGGCTGTCCACATCCAATCCTTGGGCCCGCATAATAGGCAGGACCCGGTCGCATAATTGTTCCGGGGAAAGCATGCGGATATGCTGCCCGTTGAGCCAGTCCAGTTTTTTGCGGTCGAACCTTGCGGGCGATTTGGTCAGGCGTTTGAGGGTAAATAAACGCCTGAGATCTTCCAGGGTAAAAAACTCGCGCCCCTCTTCTTCGGAGGTCCACCCCAGAAGCGCGATATAGTTAATCATGGTTTCCGGCAAATAGCCGTCCTCACGCCAGTCGAGCACATTCGCGCCATGAAGGCGCTTGCTGAACTTTTTGCCGGATTCGTCGTGCACCAGCGGGGTGTGGGCGAACTTCGGGAGCGGATATCCCAGCGCATTGAAAAGCATGACATGGCGCCCGGCATTGGTAAGATGGTCATCCCCGCGGATCACCACCACGGCAAGATGAAATATGGCGTCGCCGTTGGGCTTTACAAGGATGAAATCATCATACTCCCGGTTATTGAAACGCACCGGCCCCTGAACAATATCCTCCACCACCGTCTCGCCTTCAGGCACACGGAACCGGATGGCAAAAGGCGCATCACCTTTGGCGGCGATTTCCTCCGGTGTCAGGTTGCGGCATCTTCCCGAATAGCGGGGCGGCCGCTTTTCTTGGGTGGCCAGTTCGCGCTGGGTATCCAGTTCTTCCTTGGAACAAAAGCATTTATAGGCTTTGCTCTCGGCAAGCAGGCGCGCCGCCTCCCGGCGGTAAAGGGCGCTTCGCTGAGACTGCCGGTATGGGCCGTAATCGCCTTTTTCCGGTTCTTCCCCGAATTCCGGCCCCTCATCCCAGTCAATGCCAAGCCATTTGAATCCCGCGCACATGGCGTGAACATACTGCTCGTCCGTCCGTTCCGCGTCGGTGTCTTCCAGGCGCAATATAAAGGTGCCGCCCTGGCTGCGGGCGAACATCCAGTTGTAAAGGGCCGTCTTGGCCGTGCCGATGTGCAGGAACCCGGACGGCGACGGGGCTATGCGGCAACGCACCTTTGGGTCATTCATGTTTTTTTATGCTCCCTTCCTGTTGCCCGTCCTGACAAAGACACATTCTGGCGGACAGCCGTGTCACGCCATCAGAACAGATCTACCTTCTTATAGTGCCTGAGCGTTTCTCCAATGTAAATTTGACGTGGCCGCTGTATCCGGAGATCGGGATCCGCGCGCAGTTCAAGCCAATGCGCAATCCAACCGGGCATGCGTCCTATGGCAAAAAGCACCGTGAACATTTCCGTGGGAATGCCCAGCGCCCGGTATAAAATACCGCTGTAAAAGTCCACATTCGGATACAGCTTGCGTTCAATAAAAAATTCGTCTTCGAGCGCCACCTCTTCCAATTGTTTCGCCACATCAAGCAGCGGATCATGGATTCCCATTTCAGTCAGCACATTGTCCAAGGCCGTTTTCAAAATTCTGGAACGGGGGTCGAAATTCTTGTAGACCCGGTGCCCGAATCCCATCAGTTTGAAAGGATCATCTCTTTTCTTGGCTAAATCCACATACTTGGCGACGTTGCCGCCGTCATCCGCAATCCGGTGAAGCATATTGAGTACGGCCTCGTTGGCGCCCCCGTGAAGCCGTCCCCATAAGGCACTGATGCCCGCGGACACGGATGCGTAAATGTTGGACATGCTGCTGGCCACCATGCGCACCGTTGACGTGCTGCAATTCTGTTCATGATCCATGTGCAGTATTAACAGCATGTCAAGGGCGTTTTCCAACACTTTTGGAACCACGTACTCCTCGGCCGGGGTGGCGAACATCATGCGCAGGAAGTTCGCCGCATAACTGTGGTCGGTACGGGGATAAATATAGGGCAAACCGACCGACTTCCGATAGGAGAAAGCCGCAATAGTCTTAACCTGCCCGATGAGCCGCCGGATATGCAGGTCAATGTCGCTCTCGTCCTCGGCGTCATAGGGATAGAATGCGGACATGGAAGAAACCATCGAACTCAAAATATTCATCGGGTGCGCCAGCGCGCTGTAGTTGTCGAAAAAGTTCACCTGGCTTGCGTGCACAAAACTGTGCAGCGTCAGTTGTTTGCGCCAATCCAGAAATTCCGCTTCGGAGGGAAGACGCCCATATACCATCAAATACGCCGCCGCGGAAAAACGAAGGCTCCCCGCCAATTCTTCTATGGGATAGCCGCGATAACGCAGGATACCTTTGTCCCCGTCAATATAGGTAATAGCGCTGCGACACGAACCGGTATTGACATACCCCGGATCGTAGGTAATGATGCCAGTTGTATCCCTGAGCTTTCGTATATCAATGGCAGTTTCGTTTTCCGTACCGCTAAATACGGGAAATTCGTATTCCTTGCCGTTCAAGATCAGCTTTGCATTGTCCATGTAAATTTCTCCGGTTAATCTCTTGCTTAGATAATTCTCCACGGCTTTCCGGGTTCCGTATTGCCGCTGAAATGGATGCCTCGGCCCTTGGTGAAAAACTTCATGCGCTGCCGCCTCTTGTCGGCCAGTCCTGAAAAACAACTGACCCGCCCCTTGCCTCCACTTTTTCAGCAACAGTACACACGCGGGAATGCCGGGAAATGATGAGAATGGAGTATATCAAAGGCCCAATCATCAATGCAATTTACAGGGGCATTTTATATGCTCATAATACTCTATTTTTCGTTTCCTGATATGACCCTGAAAACTTTGTTGGGCCAAACGCGGACTGAACGAAAACGGGGACTGGTTCCAGCGCGCGGCAATGACACGATGCTGCAACGAGCTCTTGTATCGCGCGCCGGTGCCTCTACCCGCTTTCGCGGTCACTGGTGCCAAGACCGCAAAAAATATAAACAAGCAGCCAACCACAGGCGTGGTTTTCTCCACGGCAACAGCCGTTTAGTCCAACGCGCTCCAGAAAAGCCCGGTCTTATCGTCTC
>JAEAMG010001409.1_pt1 | contig 18578 bp, 14 predicted proteins | sample 8958741 | NCBI WGS metagenome assembly JAEAMG01 (sample SAMN16933256, study PRJNA681125) | bioreactor sludge metagenome | isolation source: anaerobic bioreactor treating anionic surfactant - SDBS | place: India: Bengaluru | collected 2019-02-28 | reverse complement strand
CGGCGCCGGCGCGCAGGTAGCCGTGGAAGCCTTCGGCATCGCTTGGGTACATGGGGTCGGCAAGGGCGGAGGCGCTGGCGATGGCCAGGATCAGGGCAGGTAAAGTTTTCAATGCAGTGCGATTCATGCGGTCTCCAGAAAAATGTAGGTGGTAGCGCTGGCGCACGGAGGACGGGCAGCGCATACGGTCTAATGCCGAAAACCAAGTCTAGCAGCGCTTTTTTAACCACCCTGATACAAATCGAACAAGTAGCGATACTTTCTTTCAAAGTGTTGTTTTTACTCAATATCGATACTCTGGTGCATAGCGGGTCTGCAAAAGAGTATCGAATTGCGGTTTTGGAGTATCAGAAAGTATCAAAGTCCGGTGCTACATTGTGGTCGTGGTGCCAAGCATGCCGGCATTGCCAACGACAAAAAACACTGGAGACACACAATGAAACGTTCCGCCATTGCCGCGCTGTGCGCCGGCGCCTTCTGCTTCGCCTCGTCCGCGACTGCCGCCACCGACCTGGTCATCGCCACCGTCAACAACGGCCACATGATCGAAATGCAAAAGCTCAGCAAGTTCTTCGAGCAAGCCAATCCCGACATCAAGCTCAAATGGGTGACCCTGGAAGAGGGCGTCTTGCGCCAGCGCATGACCACCGATATCGCCACCAAGGGCGGCCAGTTTGACGTGATGACCATCGGCCTGTATGAAACGCCCATCTGGGGCAAGAAAAACTGGCTGATCCCCATCAAGCCGGACGCCAAATACGATATCGACGACCTGCTGCCGGCCATCCGCGAAGGCCTCTCCGGCGACGGCAAGCTGTACGCGTCGCCGTTCTATGGCGAAAGCTCGATGATCATGTACCGCAGCGACCTGGTCAAAAAAGCGGGCGTGACGATCGAAGACCGCCCCACCTGGAACCAGCTGCGCGACGTGGCCGCCAAGCTGCACGATCCGGCCAACGGCGTGTACGGCATCTGCCTGCGCGGCAAGCCGGGCTGGGGCGACAACATGGCCCTGATCACCACCATGGCCAATTCCTACGGCGGCCAGCTGTTCGACATGCAATGGAAACCGCAATTTACCAGCAAGCCGTGGAAGGACGCGGTCACCATGTATGTCGACCTGATGAAGAAATACGGCCCGCCGGGCGCAGCCGCCAACAGCTTCAATGAAAACCTGGCGCTGTTCAACCAGGGCAAGTGTGGCATCTGGATCGACGCGACGATCGCCGCTTCCTTCATCACGGACCCCAAGCAAAGCAAGGTGGCCGACAAGGTGGCGTTTGCCCAGTCGCCCGTGGGCGTGACGGAGCGGGGCGCCAACTGGCTGTGGATCTGGTCGCTGGCGATTCCCGCCAGTTCCAAGCACCCGAATGAAGCGCAGCGCTTCATCAACTGGGCCACCTCGCCCGATTACGTGAAGCTGGTGGCCAGGGAAACGAGCTGGGCCAACGTGCCGACGGGCACGCGCAAGTCGACATATGCGAGCCCCGAGTTCCAGAAAGTGGCGAAATTTGCCGCCGCCGAAGGCAAGGCCCTGGCCACCACGCGCGCCGTGCAAAGCACCATGCTGCCGTCGCCGTACGTGGGCGTGCAATTTGCCTCGATTCCCGAATTCCAGGTGATCGGCGTGGCGGCCGGCCAGCAGATGGCGGCGGCGCTGCTGGGCAAGGTGACGGTCGAGCAGGCGCTGGAATTGTCGCAGCAGACGGCGGAGCGGGAGATGCGCAAAGGCGGGTACTACAAGTAAGCCTGCTGCATAGTTTGCTTACTCCAATAGCGTAAAGCCGGGGTCAGTCCTTCGGATCGGAATGCGTCCCACTGGGCCGCATTCCCCCAGCGTGCCTGCCCCCAGATTTTTGCTGGCGATTGTTGTCCCTTGCCCCAAGAGAATATTATGAAACGCATTATCCCCCGGACTTTGCTGACGCCGGCCGTGCTTGCCGTCTCCGTCATTTCCGTCGTTCCGCTGCTGATTACCCTGTTTTACTCGTTCGTGCGCTATTCCATGCTCGATCCGAGCGGCCATCCTTTCCATGGCCTGGCCAATTTCCACTTTTTCTTTACCGATGCCTCGTTCCTGCCGGCCTTGCAGAACACGTTTACCCTGCTGTTTTCCGTCATGCTGATCACGGTGGTGCTGGGTACGGCGCTGGGACTGCTGATCAATGAAGCGTTTCCGGGACGCGCCATCGTGCGCGTGCTGCTGATCTCGCCGTTTCTTGTCATGCCGGCCGTGAACGCCCTGATGTGGAAGAACATGCTGCTCAATCCGATCTACGGCCTGTTCGCGCAAATCAGCATCTTCTTTGGCGCTACGCCCGTCGACTGGCTGTCGGCCCACCCGCTGTTTTCCATCATCATGATGGTCTCGTGGCAATGGCTGCCGTTCGCTTGCCTGATCTTCATGACGGCCCTGCAATCGATGGACCGGGAACAGCTGGAAGCGGCGCGCATGGATGGCGCCACCTATCTGCAGCAGTTGCGCTATCTCTACATTCCCCACCTGGGCCGCGCCGTTTCGGTGGTGCTGATGATCGAGATGATCTTCCTGTTGTCGATCTTTGCGGAAATTTTCACCACCACGGGCGGCGGTCCCGGTTTCGACACGACCACCATCACCTTCATGATTTATCAGCAGGCGCTGCTGTCGTATGACGTGGGAGCGGCCTCGGCCGGTGCCCTGTTCGCCGTGCTCATCGCCAACATCGCCGCCTTCTTCCTGATGCGCGTCATCGGCAAGAATCTGTCGAAATAAGGAGACCTTGATGCATAGCAAATTCAATCTGTATGGCCGCACGGCCGCCGCCTGGCTGTGCGCGCTGCTGCTGTTCTTTCCCATCTTCTGGCTGGGCCTGATGGCCTTCAAGACGGAAGGGCAAGCCATTTCCACGCCGCCGCTGCTGTTCTTCACGCCGACACTCGACAGCTTCCGCGAAGTGCTGGCGCGCGACAATTACTTCGGCTACGCGTGGAACTCGCTGTTTACCAGCGTGGTGTCGACCGCCATTGGCCTCCTGATCGCCATTCCGGCCGCGTATTCGATGGCTTTCTTTCCCACGGGCGGCACCATCGGCTTGCTGAAATTTATGCTCAGCTCGCGCTACATGCCCGGCGTGGGCGCGTTGATGCCCATCTATATCTGCTACCAGTACTTCGGCCTGCTCGACACGCGCATCGGCCTGACCATCATGTTCATGCTGATGAATTTGCCCATCATGATCTGGCTGCTGTACACGAGCATGAAGGAGCTGCCGCGCGAAATCCTGGAAGCGTCGCGCATGGATGGCGCCACCGTGTGGGATGAATTCCGCCACGTCGTGCTGCCCCTGTCCGTGGGCGGCATCGCTTCCACGGCCCTCGTGTGCATGGTGTGGTCGTGGAATGAATCGTTCTGGTCGCTGAACCTGGGCGCGTCGAACGCGGGCACGCTGGCCTGGCTCATCGCTTCCTACTCCAGTCCGGAAGGCTTGTTCTGGGCCAAATTGTCGGCCGCTTCGCTGATGGCGATTGCGCCCATCATGGCGCTGGGCTGGTTCTGCCAGAAACAACTGGTCCAGGGCATGACCTTTGGCGCCGTCAAGTAGCATCGAAAAACAAATCAGAATTGAGACAAATCATGGCTTACCTTCAACTGAGCAATATCGAAAAATTCTTTGGCGAGCACCGCGCCATCAAGGGCATCGACCTGGACATCCAACAGGGCGAGTTCGTCGTCTTCGTGGGGCCGTCAGGTTGCGGAAAATCCACCTTGCTGCGCCTGATCGCGGGCCTGGAGCCGATCGACGGCGGCAAGCTGTCGCTCGACGGGCGCGACATCACCAACGTGCCGTCGTCCAAGCGCGACCTGGCGATGGTGTTCCAGTCGTACGCGCTGTATCCGCACATGACGGTGTTCCAGAACATGTCGTTCGCCTTGAAACTGGCCGGCGTCGATCCGGCCATCATCCGCGAAAAAGTCGACAAGGCGGCCGCCATCCTCGACCTTGGGCGTTACCTGGAGCGCACGCCCAAGGAATTGTCGGGCGGGCAGCGCCAGCGGGTGGCCATCGGCCGCGCCATCGTGCGCGACCCGAAAGTGTTCTTGTTCGACGAGCCGCTGTCGAACCTCGATGCGGCCCTGCGCGTGCAGACGCGCATCGAGATCGCCAAGCTGCACCGCGAGCTGGGCGCCACCACCATTTATGTCACGCACGACCAGGTCGAAGCGATGACCTTGGCCGATCGCGTGGTGGTGCTGCGCGACGGCCAGATCGAACAGCATGGTTCGCCCCTGGAACTGTATGACCGCCCCGCCAACCGCTTTGTCGCGCAATTCATCGGCACGCCCAGCATGAACGTGGTGCCGGCCGATGCGGCGCCGCAGCTGCTGGCGCAGGCGGGCAGCGCGGCGCAGGCCGATGGTTTTGTCGGCATCCGCCCCGAGCACGTGCACCTGGGCGCGGCGCAGCCGGGCAGCGTGCCCGTCACTGTCGACCTGGTGGAATCCCTGGGCGTGGAAACCCTGACCTATGTGCGCCTGCCGAACAATGTACAGGTGGTCTCGCGCGGCGCCGAACGCAGCAGCCTGCAGCCGGGCCAGCAGACGCACCTGACGTTCGAACCGGGCTTCGTCCACTATTTTGACCGCGCCGGCAAGACCTATGCGGCGGCGAAAGGAGCGCTGTAATGGACGCCATCGCATTGAACCAGGCGAACCTGGCGCGGTTGCCCGCCAACGTGGCCGTGCCCGCGTACGCGCGCGAGACGCTCGTGGCCAGCATCGTGCATATCGGCGTGGGTGGCTTCTTCCGCGCCCACCAGGCCGTGTACCTCGACGACTTGCTGGCCTTGCCGGGCCAGGAACACGCGCAATGGGGCTATTGCGGCGTGGGCTTGCTGCCGACCGACGCGGCCATGCGCGACGCCATGCAGGCACAGGATGGGCTGTACACGGTGGTCGAGCGCAGCGCGGCCGGCGACTCGGCGCGCATCATCGGCAGCGTCGGCGAGTATCTGTATGCGCCCGACGAGCCGCAAGCCGTGCTGGAAAAACTGGCCGACCCCGGCACGCGCATCGTCGCGCTGACCATCACCGAGGGCGGCTACTACGTCAACCAGGGCACGGGCGAATTTGACGCGGATCACCCCGACATCGTGCATGAACTGGCGCATCCCGATGCGCCGCGCTGCTCGTTCGGCTACCTGGCCGCCGCCCTGGCCCTGCGCCACCGGCGGGGCCTGGCGCCGTTTACCATCATGTCCTGCGATAACCTGCAAAACAATGGCGACGTGACGCGCAAGATGCTGCTGGCCTTTGTCGCCCTGCGCGACCGTGAACTGGCGCGCTGGCTGGCCACGCATGGCAGCTTCCCCAACAGCATGGTCGACCGCATCACGCCGGCCACCACCGATGAACACCGGGCGCTGCTGCGTGACAGCTTCGGCATCATCGACGCCTGGCCCGTCGTGTGCGAGCCATTCCGCCAGTGGGTCATCGAAGACGAATTCCCGCAGGGCCGGCCGGCCTGGGAAAAGGTGGGCGCGCAGATGACGCACGACGTGCTGCCGTATGAAAAGATGAAGCTGCGTCTCTTGAATGCCAGCCACCAGGCCCTGTGCTACATCGGCATGCAGCTCGGCTACACGTTTGCGCATGAAGCGATGGGTGACCCTGGCATCCGCCTGCTGGTGCGGCGCATGATGGATGACGAGGTCACGCCCCTGCTCGATAGCGTGGAAGGCATCGATCTGGAACGGTACAAGGCTACCCTGATCGAGCGCTTTTCGAATCCGGCCGTGCGCGACCAGCTGGCGCGCATCGGCACGGAAGGCTCGGCGCGCATCCCGAAATTCGTGCTGCCCTCCGTGCGCGAAGCGCTGGCCCGTGGCGGCGCCATCAAGCTTCTGGCCTTCACGGTGGCGTGCTGGTTCCGCTACCTGGAAGGCCACGACGAGCAGGGGCGCGAGATGCCCCTGAACGACCCGTATGCGGCGCGCTTGCGCGCGCTGGTACTGCAGGGCGGCTCGGACGCCGCGCCGTTGCTGTCCCTGCGCGAGCTGTTCGGCGACCTTTGCGACACACCCGCGTTCACGCAGGCAGTGAGCGAAGCGCTGGCCAGCCTGTATGGGCTGGGCGCGCGCGCGGCGCTGGAACAGAGCGTGGCTTGAGGGGAGGGTGCGCCATGCCACGCAAAGCCGATGCTGTCTTGCCGCAGATGGAGCTGGAACAGCAGCGCGATGCCACGCCCGGCTTCGAGCCGAAAGGCAGTTTCGGTTTCATCCGCTACCTGGAGCACGGCTTTCCGAATGCGCTGGTGCGCTGGCATTATCATGACGAGTACGAGCTGCACCTGATCGTCGAGACGAGCGGCAAGGTCTTCGTGGGCGACTATATCGGCCAGTTCGCGCCCGGTCATTTGGTGCTGACGGGGCCGCGCGTGCCGCACAACTGGGTCTCGCTCGACACGCCCCCGGAAGGCGTGGCCCTGCGCGACATGGTGCTCCAGTTTTCGCATGCGCCGCTGGCGTCGATGGCGGCCGCCATCCCGGAACTGAAAGGGATTTTCCCGCTGCTGCAGCGCGCCCTGCATGGCGTGGAATTTTTCGGCGTCAGCGAGCAGTCGCTGCGGCGCTTTCAGCGTATCCGCGACAGCAGCGGCCTGCCGCGCTTCATCGAGTTTCTGACCCTGCTGGGCGAACTGGCGCAGACCAGCGACTACCAATTGCTGTCGACGGTGCCGATGCAGTCGAGCGACGACGACGTGGCTTTGGCGCGTATCAGTTCCGCCATCAACTTCATCGTGCACAATTACAGCAGCCAGTTCTCGCTGAAACAGCTGGCCGAGCAGGTGGACATGCCCGAGCGGACGTTTTCGCGCTTCTTTCGCAGCGCCACGGGCAACAGCTTCACTGACTTCGTCAACCGCCTGCGCATCAACAAGGCGTGCCAGCTGCTGATGGAGACGGAGCGCTACGTCAGCAACATCTGCTACGAAGCAGGATTCAATAATGTGGCCAATTTCAACCGGCGCTTCCTGGAATTGAAAGGCATGACGCCGAAGGAGTTTCGCCAGCAGGCGCAGGGCCGTTTTGGCGCCTGAGGTTTTTTAAGGTACATTCGATGGCACGGGCGGGGACCGTCTGGGAGAGACAAGCATGGAATACCTGTGGCAGAAGGACAGCGAGCGCAAGGCGCCCGAACTGGAGCGCGAAAGCTACGACGGCATCATCAATTACCTGGAACACGGCTATCCCAGCTCGCGCGTGCGCTGGCACTGCCACGAAGAATACGAGCTGCACCTGATCGTCGCCACCAGCGGGCGCTTGTTCGTGGGCGATTATATCGGCGAATTCTCGCCCGGCCACCTGGTGCTGACGGGCCCGCGCCTGCCGCACAACTGGATTTCCAACGTGGTGCCGGAAGGGGGCGTGGCCTTGCGCGACATGATCGTGCAGTTCGCCCACGCGCCGCTGGCCGGCGCCGCGCGCGTCATTCCCGAACTGCGCGAGCTGCTGCCGCTGCTGGAGCGCTCCAGCTATGGCGTGGAGTTTTTCGACATGGGCCATGAGGCCGAGCAGCACCTGGCGCGCATCCGCGCCACGCATGGCGCCGAGCGCTTCGCCGCATTCGTGCAACTGATGAGCAAGCTGGCGCGCACGGCCAACTATCGCTTGCTGTCGAGCGCCTCGCTGCGTTCCTACGATGATGACGCCACCCTGGCCAAGGTGAATTCCGTCCTCAACTACATCACGGACAATTACCGCGAGCCGATTTCGGCGGAAATGCTGGCCGAGCAGGTGGGCATGTCGCTGAGTAAATTCTCGCGCTTCTTCCGCAAGGCGACGGGCAACAGTTTTACCGATTTCATCAGCCGTTTGCGCATCAACAAGGCTTGCCAGCTGTTGATGGACACGGATCAATACGTCTCGAACGTCTGCTACGACGTGGGTTTCCAGAACGTGGCCAACTTCAATCGCCGCTTCCTGCAGGTGAAGGGCGTCACGCCGAAGGAGTTCCGGCGTCAGGCCGATGGGCGCTTTGGCGGCATCGGCGGGCCTGTTGCGGATACGCCACGGGCTTGAGGGCTGTCACGGGCTTGTCACTTTGCCCAGTTATTCTCCACGGCTTCAATCCCACTTTAGCCGAGGAATGCATGAACGCTGCTGTAACGTCGACCCCGAAATTGACCCTGCTGGCCATCGCCGCCAGCCTGTGCCTGTCCGCCTGCGGCGGCAGCGATAGTACACCGGCGGAACCGGCCAAGCCCGTGGCGCAGACGGGCGTGTTCCTCGACGGCGCGGTGGAAGGTCTCGATTACGTGGCCGGCAGCGCGGCCAAGGCCAGCACCAATGCCAAGGGCGAGTTCATTTGCAACCCGGGCGATACGGTGACCTTCAGCGTGGGCGGCCTGGCCCTGGGTTCGGCGCCATGCGGCGCCGTCGTCACGCCGCTGGCGCTGGCCGCCAGCACGAATGTGGCGGACGACAAGGTCGTCAATCGCCTGCTGGCGCTGCAATTGCTCGATGACGACAGCGATCCGTCGAACGGCATCAAGCTGACGGCCGAAGTGAAGGCGGCGCTGGCCGGTAAGACGCTGGACTTTGCCGTCGCTCCGGCCGTCTTCAACACGGCGCTGGCCGCGCATCTGGCAGCGGTGGGCGGGAAATTCGCCAGCCGCACGGTCGATGCCGAGCGCCGCGCGCTGGTGCGCGAGCATTTCGAAGACACCCTCGCCTCGAAAGCGGGCGCGCCCGTCAATGAAGCGCTGACGCAGGCCAATCCGGTGGGCGAAGTGAAAGTTACCGTGACGCGCTACCAGATCCAGGCGGCGGACAAATACTATGTGCCGTACGAAGGCGCGAATGCCAAGATCAAGGGCGAATTTCCGAACGGCTTCCTGCCGTCGTACGGTTCGGGCCTGGCCTACAAGGGCAAGAATGCAGCCGGCGACCTGGAATTCTATGGCTTGACGGACCGCGGCCCGAACGGCGACGGCCCGCTGGTGCCCGACCCTTCGGGCAAGGGCACGATCGGCAGCAAGATCTTCCCGTCGCCGAGCTTTACGCCTTCGTTCGGCGTGATCACGGTGGGCAAGAATGGCGCCGTGCTGGGTTCGAGCACGCCGATCAAGGTGTCGGCCAGCGTCAACAGTTCGGGTTTGCCCGTGCCCGTGGGTGCGGTGGGCAATTCGGCCGAGATTCCCGTCATGGATGCGATGAAGTTCGATGCCGCCGGCAAGGCAGTCTTCAATGCGGGCGGCCTCGATTCGGAAGCCATCGTCGTCGATGCGAAGCGCAATGCGCTGTGGGTGTCCGACGAATACGGCCCCTTCATCATCAGGATCGATGCCGCCACGGGCATCATCCAGGCCAAGTACGAGCCGGGCAAGGGCTTGCCGGCGCTGTTCGCCAAGCGCCGCGCGAACCGCGGCATGGAAGGCATGACGCTCGACACGAGCAATGACAAGCTGTACGCCTTCCTGCAAAGCCCTCTGTCCGACGGCACGGCACCCTACTCGGTGACGAAGAAGAATGAACAGGTCGAGCGCTTCGCCCGCTTCACGCGCTGGATCGAATTTGACCCGACGACGGGCACCAGCGGCAAGATGTTCGCCTACCCCTTGAATGCGGCCGACTACCAGGATGGCCGCACGGGCAACGCCAAGCTGGGCGACATGGTGGCGCTGGGCGGCGGCAAGTTCCTCGTCATCGAGCAGGGTGCCGCGCCATCGGGCAAGGTCTTCAACAAATTGATGCTGGTCGAACTGAAGGGCGCCACGGATATTGCGGCCGCCGCTTTCAACGCGACGACCTCGGACCTGGAAAAAAGCAGCATGGGCGGCGCAGCCGTGAATGGCGCCGACTGGGCGGCCGTCACGCCGCTGAAGAAAACTGTGCTGCTGGACTTGAACGCCATCGGCTGGGCGGCGGAAAAGGCCGAAGGCCTGACCCTGATCGACGACTCCACCATCGCGCTGGCCAACGACAATGACTTCGGCCTGAAAACCAAGATCTTCGACGCGAATGGCGTGGAAGTGGCGGATGCCGACGTGACCAAGTGCACGGTCGATGCCAACGGTACCATCGTCACCAGCAGCGCGGCCGGCTGCAATGCCGCCAACACCATCCGCGTGGCGCGCGGCGACGACCGCGAGCGTCCTAGCCGCTTGTGGATCGTGAAGTTTGCCAAGGCGCTTAATAGCTATTGAACGAGCGCGGTGGTGATGTCGGATTACGCGCCGCTGCGCGGCGCTAATCCGACCTACGCGAACATGAAAAAGCCGCGCGGTGCAGAGATGCACCGCGCGGCTTTTTCGCGTAGGTCGGATTAAGCCGAAGGCTGTCATCCGACATGTATCCGCTTATTTTTTCGTGTAGGTATTCAACCAATCGAGCACCGTGTGATGCCACAGCAGCGAATTGGCCGGCTTCAGCACCCAGTGGTTCTCGTCCGGGAAGACCAGCAGCTTGCTCGGGATGCCACGACGCTGCAGCGCCGTGAAGGTGCCCAGGCCTTGCGCGGTGGGGATGCGGAAATCCAGGTCGCCCTGTACCACCAGCATCGGCGTCTTCCAGTTCTTCACGAAGTTGACGGGGTTGAACTGTTCGTGCTTGGCCGGCGCGTCGTAGTACGGGCCGCCGTTTTCCCACTCGGTGAACCACAGTTCTTCCGTCGCGTAAGCCATGCCGCGGTTGTCGAACACGCCGTCGTGGTTGACCAGGCACTTGAAGCCGTCCGGCCAGTTACCGGCGATCCAGTTCATCATGTAGCCGCCATACGACGCGCCCAGCGCGCAGCTGCGCTCGCGGTCCAGCCATGGGAACTTCTTGGTGGCCGCTTCCAGGCCCTTCTGCAAGTCGAGCAGCGGCTTGCCGCCCCAGTCGCCGCTGATGGAATCCGTGAACTTCTGGCCATAGCCGGTGGAGCCGTGGAAGTCGATGAAGACGGTGGCGTAGCCGGCGCCCGCATACACTTGCGGATTCCAGCGGTAGCTCCAGCTGTTGCCAAAGCTGCCTTGCGGGCCGCCGTGGACCAAAAAGGCGACCGGATACTTTTCACCGGCCTTGGCATTCCATGGCTTCATCACGTGGCCGTAGACGGTTTCGCCATCCGCGCCGGCGAACGAGAACTGTTCATATTCGCCGAAACGCACGTCCGCCAGCGCTGCCGCATTCTGTTTCGTCAACTGCTGCAGCGGTGCGTTTTCCGACCTGGCGTCGAGTTTGCGCGTGTACAGCTGCGCGCCCGAGGCCAGGTTGGCTTGCGCCAGCACGATGGTATTGCCGCGCACGTCAAAGTCGCCCACGGCGCCCTTGCCCGTCAGCGCAGCGACCTTGCCGCTGGCCGCGTCGATGTGGAACAAACGGTGCTGGCCCACGTCATCGGCGGCGACCAGGAAAGCCTTGCCATCCGGCGTCCAGCGGAAGTCGGCCACGGAACGGTCCCAGTCGTCGGCCAGGGTGCGCTTCTTGCCCGTGGCGACATCCATCAGCACCAGGTGGAAACGGTCCGCCTCGAAGCCCGGCTTGGTCATGGCGACATAGGCCAGCGTGCGGCCATCGGGCGAATACGTGGCTTTCGCGTCCCAGGCCGGATTGTCGGCGGTGAGATTGCGCGGCGCCTGCCCGCCAGCGGCAGGAATCGTGTAGACGTCGAAGTTGGTCGACCATGCTTCCGTGCGGCCAGCCACGCGCACGGAGAAGGCCACCGTCTTGCCGTCCGGGCTGAAATGGTATTCGCCATTGTCGCCGAACGGTTTCGATGGCGCGTCGCCATCGAGGGTGCCGCTCAGGCTCACGGGTGGGGCGCTGACCTTGCCGGTCGCGTCGATCGGTGCCGAGTACAGCGCGTTGCGGCGGCCATCGGCCCAGGTATCCCAGTGGCGCACGAACATCTGCTCGTAGACCATGCCGCTGGCCTTGTTTTTCGCTTTTTCATCGAGGCGCTTTTTCGTGCAGGCGATGTCCGCGCAATCGAGGAAGACGCCCATGCTGAAGGCCAGGCGGTCGCCCTGCGGCGACAGGCGGTAGGTGTCGACGTCCAGCGCCAGGTCGGTGACCTTGGCCGCTTCGCCGCCGTTCAGGGGCAGCTGCCACACTTGCGAGGAGCCGGAGCGGCCGGAGAGGAAGTAGATGGCGTCGCCGTTCGGCGACCATTGCGGGTCGCTGGCGCTGGCATCGCCACGCGTGAGCTGGCGTGGCGCCGCGTTCGGCGCGCGCAGGTCGATCAGCCACAGCTGCGTGTTGCCGCGGTTTTTGTCCAGGTTAGTCGTGCGCACCGTGTAGACGACGCGCGTGGCGTCCGGCGACAGCACGGGGCTGCCTACGCGTTCCATGGCGACCATGTCTTCCACGGTGAAACCGCGCGGCGCGGCCAATGCCGGCACGGCGGCAGTGGTGGCCATGGCGGCACTGAATGCTCCCAAGAGCAGCAGACGTAAACTCATTCAAACTCCCGATTCTTATGACGACGTTATCGATATGGTATTGACGTGGCCGGCTGTACCGCCGGCAGCCCGACATCATAGCAATAAAGGCGCGCCCGCTGCGGTAGTTGACCGCCGGTTAGCCGGCTGGAAGTGCCAGTTGGTCGAGTGCCACGTGGCCCAGGAAGCCGCCCTGGCTGGTGGCCGGCAAGCCGTCTTCGATGGCGTGGGCAAAGCGGATGCCGGAGTCTTGTTCCAGCGCGGCCAGCACGCGTGCCACGTGCGGATAATCGGCCAGGCTGGCCAGTTGCAGCGGTTCGGCCCAGCGCGCCGTGGCGGCCAGGTAGGCGTCGGCGATGCTCGGTGCCGTCTCCGAAGCGAGCCAGGCGCGGCCAGCGAGCAGGCGCTCCAGGTGCGCCAGGCTTTTGTTGACCTTCTCGGTGGCCATCTCGCGCCAGATAGCCGCGCGCGCATCGTCCGGCGCCGCACGCGACGCCTGGAAGGCGGGCATGAAGGCGGCGTGAAACGTCGTGTGCAGAAAGGACAGTACGCTGTTCAGGCGGTCGTAGGCGGGCGTGCCCTGCGCAAAACCGAGGCCTTTGTGCGGTGCGCGGGCGGCCAGGTGCAGCAGGATCGCCATGCTTTCCAGCAACGGCGCGCCCGCGTGCGTGAGCAGGGCCGGCGTCTGGCTCAGCGGATTGATGGCGAGAAAGGCGGGATGCTGCTTGCTGGCCGGGTCGCGTGCTTCCACGCGAGCCAGGCGATACGGCAAGCCGCTCCATTCGAGGGCGGCGATGGCGGCAAACGAGCAGCCGAACGGCACGCTATAGATCAGGGTGGTTTCCATGCTGGAGCTCCAATTGGATGAGGGAAGGGCAGTCTAAGGGTAATGGTTACTATTTGAAAGAAGGCAGAATAATGTGGTATAGGTACATTTTTTATACCAGTTGGGAAGCGAACCATGAAAGACAATGTCTCCGGCTGCGCCGTGGAAGAGGCCATGCGACTGCTGGGCGGGCGCTGGAGAGTGGTGTTGCTCAGCTATCTGATGGCGGGGCCGAAGCGTTTCAGCGAAATCCGCCGCGCCGTGCCGAATATCTCGCAGCGCATGCTGACCCTGGATTTGCGCGCGCTGGAAGAGGCGGGCTTGCTGACGCGCACGATTTACGCGGAAGTGCCCGTCAAGGTCGAGTACCAACTGACACACGAGGGCCTGCGCCTGCGCGAGCTGGTCGAGATGCTGCGCGCCATTGGCTTGCGCCTGCGTGGGCAGGCGGATGCGGGCGGCGCCTTTCTTGCGTCCGACGCTGGATAAATGTCTCTAGAGAAACAGCTGTTTTTATGTAAAGTGCTAGACTGCCGGCCTTAGCTCACTACTCTCGATACCCATGCGCCTGACTTCCCTTGCCCTGACCGCCGCCGCCCTGTTCGCCGCCTTGCCGGCCCATGCGGCCAGCATGCCGACACTCGAACAAATCCACGCCGCCGTGCAGGCGGGCGTGGCCAGGACACAAGCCAGGACGCAGTCAGCCATGCCGTTCTCTGTCAAGGTCACCAGCCTGCAGGGTTGCCAGGATTCGCTGGAAGTGCCAGGCGAAGTGGTGTGCCTGGTGGCCATGAGCGCCGGCATGCGCGACGGTTTTAATGTATTGCCCCTGCGTAAAGAGGGCGATACCTGGGTCGGCGTCGAACGCAAGAACGCCAAGTTCGCGGGACCGTTGCCGGCCGAGGCGCAAGCGATGATACGCGCCTGGGCCAAGGACGAAGTGGCGCGCAATCCGGACGCGGCCAAGGACGTGCAGATGCAGGAAGCGCAGAGCACCATGCAGGTCAAGGCCGTCAACGAGTGCGACGTCAAGCGCAAGACGGGCTACCTCGTGTGCGACACGGAATTGAGCGTTCCGAGCCGTCCGGATGGCATCAAGACGGAACTGACCTTCATGCTGGACAGCGGCAACTGGCGCTACGTGCCGCGCTAGACCGCCGGCCGCCGGCGGCCCCGCCGCTCGCACATCCGCCTGATACTTCTCCCTGCATGGCACCAGCGTCTTTTCGCGACGTCTGGCGCCGGCGCACGCCTTTCCTTTCCTGCACAGCATGCCCGTGTGGTGGCCCATGAGGCCGCCGGCAGGCATGCGCCTCCTCGGCAGGATGCACATAGTTCCACGAAACCAATATGGATTAATTGATATATTTATTAATTAATTATTTTTATCAAATGAAAGCGATAGAATTGGTGATTTTTGTCGTTTTTGTTGTGATATTGCCATATAAACTAATTTATTTGGTTTAATCATTATTTTCGGCGTATGATATTGATAATGGGCAAGTAAATGCCGCGATTTGAATGGGTGGAGAACCGTCGTGCTGAAAAAAATAACGAGTAGCGAACTCATGCTTGAATGGGTGGAGAACCGTCGTGCTGAAAAAAATAACGAGTAGCGAACTCATGCTGGGAATGTATGTCGAGCGCCTCGGCCGCTCCTGGCTGGAGAACCCGTTCTGGAAGCGTTCCTTTTTGCTCGAATCGCCGGCTGACCTGGAGCGTATCCGGGCGGCCCGCCTGAATGAAGTGTGGATCGACACGGCGCGCGGACTGGCGCCGCCTGAACCTGTTGCCGTTGCCGTTGCCGCGCCGCCCGTTCCTGCAGCCGACGCAGCCGGCACGGAAGCTGCAGTGCCGGCCGTCTCCGTCCCCGTTGTGAATGTGGCGCCCCCCGTGTCACGCGAGGCGGAAATGGCGCACGCCAGGCGCGTGCTCGAGCGCACGCGCCAGGCCGTGCAGACGATGTTTGACGAAGCGCGCATGGGCAAGGCTTTGGCCGTGGGACAGGCCCACGAGCTGGTCGACGACATCGCCTCCTCGATGCTGCGCGGTGGCGGCGTGCTGCTTGGCCTGGCACGCCTCAAAACGGCCGACAACTATACGTATATGCACTCGGTGGCCGTGTGTGCGCTGATGACGGCGCTGGCCAGGGAGCTGGAGCTGGCGCCGGAGCAAGTGCGCTCGGCCGGCCTGGCGGGCTTGCTGCACGATATCGGCAAGATGGCCGTGCCGTCGGCCATCCTGAACAAGCCGGGCAGCCTGAGCGACGCGGAGTTTTCCTCCGTGCGTGCCCATCCGGCGGCCGGCCATCGCATGCTGCTCGAGGTGGACGAGATCGATCCAGTGACGCTGGACGTGTGTCTGCACCACCATGAAAAACTCGATGGCAGCGGTTATCCCAAAGGCTTGTGCGGCGAGGAAATCAGCCTGTATGCGCGCATGGGCGCCATCTGCGACGTGTACGACGCGATTACCTCGAACCGGCCGTACAAGCAGGGCTGGTGCCCGGCCGAGTCGCTGCGCCGCATGGCGGCCTGGCGCGGCGGGCATCTGGACGCGACACTGTTTGCCGCCTTCGTCAAATGCCTGGGCATTTATCCGCTGGGCACCCTGGTGCGGCTGCAATCGGAGCGCCTGGCCGTGGTGGTCGGGCAGGCGGCGGGCAAGACGCTGACCTCGCCCACGGTCCGCGTATTTTTTTCCATCCGCGCCGGTACCTGCATCGTGCCCAGCGTCATCGACCTGGCGGCGCCGGGTTGTCAAGAGCGCATTATTTCCACGGAAAGCGCTGCCCAGTGGGGCTTGCTGGACGTCGACCGTTACTGGGTCGGCGAACCTGCTGTGGCATAGAGGCAGCCACGCCAGGAATAAAGTATATTTTATTAATAATAAAATATTAAAATAATGATGCCAGTGCCGCGTCTGTTTTCCTGTCTGGCGACCGTTACTTGTCCGCACACCCGTCATCATACGGGCTACCACTGAGGATGTGACCATGCGAATCAATCTTCCCGTCAGCGATACCGAGATCACTCTGAGCGATACCGAGACCATCGTCTCGACTACCGACTTGCAAGGCAATATCACCTATGCAAACCCGTATTTCATCGCCGTCAGCGGTTACAGTGCGGAAGAATTGATCGGTGCGCCGCAAAACATCCTCCGGCATCCGGACATGCCGGTCGAAGCCTTCGCCGATTTCTGGGCCACCATCCGCTCCGGGCGTTCGTGGAGCGGCATGGTGAAAAACCGCTGCAAGGATGGTGATTACTATTGGGTGCTGGCAAACGTGACGCCGGTGGTGGAAGACGGCGTCGCTGTCGGCTACATGTCCGTGCGCACCAAACCGACGCGCCAGCAGGTGGCGCAGGCGTCGGCCCTGTACGCGCGCATCAAGGCGGGGCAGGCCGATGGCATCGCCCTGAGCCAGGGCGCGGCCGTGCGCACGGGCTGGCTGGCCAGGCTGGCGAGCATGCGCGACCTGCCGCTGGGCAAACGCATCGGCTGGAATTTGGGCTTGCTGAGTCTGGTACTCCTGCTGCAGCTGGCGTGGAATGCGGGTGTGCTGCCGGTCCGCGCGGGCGGCTGGCTGGCGGGCCTGTCAGCGCTGGCCTTGTGCGCGACCCTGTATTTCTGGCACAGCTTGCACCGCGCCGTGCTGCAACCGCTGCAGCGGGCGCGCCAGGCCTGCGACGTGATGGCGGGCGGCGACCTGACGGGCGAGCTCGATACCACGCGGCGCGACGAGATGGGGCAGCTGCTGCGCTCGCTACGCCAGCTGCGCGTGAACTTGCACTCCATCGTCGGCGATGTGCGCGGCAATTTCTTGCGTATCAGCATGGCCAGCCAGGAAATCGCCGCCGGCAATATGGACTTGTCGGGCCGCACGGAAGCGCAGGCATCTGCCCTGGAGCAGACGGCATCGAGCATGGAGCAACTGGCGGCCACGGTGCAGCAAAACAGCGGCAACGCCGTGCAAGCGAGCGACATGGCGGGCAAGGTGCATGGCCTGGCGGGGCGCGGCGGCGAAATCGTCGGCCAGATGGTGACGATGATGGCGGACATTAATGCCTCGTCAAGGAAGATCGGCGACATTACGGGCATTATCGAAGGCATTGCCTTCCAGACCAATATCCTCGCCCTGAACGCGGCAGTGGAAGCGGCGCGCGCGGGCGACCAGGGACGTGGCTTTGCCGTCGTGGCTGGCGAGGTGCGCAACCTGGCCCAGCGTAGCGCCTCGGCCGCCACGGAAATCAAGCAATTGATCACGGCATCGCTGACGCAGGTGCAGGCGGGCGCGAAGCTGGCGCAACAGGCAGGCGCCAGCAGCGCCGAAATGCTGGGCGCCGTGCAGGGCGTGCACGGCATCATGGCCGAGATCGCCTCGGCCTCGCGCGAACAGAGCCATGGTATCGGCCAGGTCAACATGGCCGTGACGCAGATGGATGAAGTGACGCAGCAGAACGCGGCGCTGGTGGAGGAATCGGCGGCCGCCTCCGCTTCGCTGCAAGACCAGGCCTTGCAACTGGAGCAAGCCATGGCCTTGTTCAAGCTGGAACGGCGGCGCGGCGCCCCATCCGCGCCCTTGCGCGCGCCGGAGCGCCGCGCTACAGCAGGCGCTCTGACAGCGCCTTGAAGTCCACTTGCGGTACGAGAAAGGCAAACGGCCTGGATACGGGCGGCAGTTGCCTCAGCATGCCGCAGTCGGCGCGCAAGGCCGTCAGCGCTTGCACTTGATCCACATCAACGGGCAAGTCGATTTCACCGAAGACCAGCTTGCCGTTGCGCGGCACGTGCGCGATGGCCGCATCCTGGCAAGCGAGGAAGGCGACGGCAGCGTGCCAGCTGCCGAACAGCGTTTGCCAGTCGGCATCAAGATCATGTTCCGCGGTGATGTCCGCCTGCACCTCCAGCGCTGGGGCACTGCCGGTGCCGGATGCAATGCCGCAGTGCGCCTGCGTGGCGCCGACTTCCAGCGTCATGCCTGCGGCCAGGTGCGTCGGCAAGATATCGCTGAACAGCCGCGTGCCCAGCGCATGGGGCAAGCTATCCATGATGTTTTTCAGAAAATACACGCAGGGTACGGAGGGCGCGCCCGGCGGCGTGTGGTCCAGATATAAACGCCAGTTGCTTTGCAGGGGCGAGGGCAGCAGCCGGCGCAAGGGACCGGGCAGGGCAGGGCCGAAATGCCCGTGGCGGTAGGTCAGCACGGTAAACGGCGTCTTGCCGTCGCGCTGCCACAAGGCCACACCTGCGGGCACTAATTTTTGCGCGGCAGCGGCGTCGACCAGCCAGCTCACGTACACGACGTCGCGCACGTCGCTGTGCAGGGTCAGGAAGGGCAGGCG
>JAEAMG010001408.1_pt1 | contig 18582 bp, 10 predicted proteins | sample 8958741 | NCBI WGS metagenome assembly JAEAMG01 (sample SAMN16933256, study PRJNA681125) | bioreactor sludge metagenome | isolation source: anaerobic bioreactor treating anionic surfactant - SDBS | place: India: Bengaluru | collected 2019-02-28 | reverse complement strand
AGATCTGGCCCTCCCAAACCCCGGCGACGAGTTTGGTCCCGTCGGCCGAGGAGGCTATAAACCGCCAGAACCGGTTGCTCTCGCGCGGCGTCCAAGTCGCGCCCGAATCGGTTGAGGTGTAGATCTGGCCGTTGCTAACAACGGCGACGAGTTTGGTTCCGTCGGCCGAGGAGGCTACCGAGATCCAGGTCCGGCTGCTGTCGCGCGGCGTCCAGGTCGCGCCTGAATCGGTTGAGGTGTAGATCTGGCCGCCGCTAACAACGGCGACGAGCTTGGTCCCGTCGGCCGAGGAGGCCGCCGCCCACCAGATCCGGCTGCTGTCGCGCGGTGTCCAGGTCGCGCCCGAATCGGTTGAGGTGTAGATCTGGCCCTCCCAAACCCCGGCGACGAGTTTGGTCCCGTCGGCCGAGGAGGCCACCGTAAACCATTGCCGGCTGCTGTCGCGCGATGTCCAGGTCGCGCCCGAATCGGTTGAGGTGTAGATCTGGCCGGAGCGCACCACGGCGACGAGTTTGGTCCCGTCGGCTGAGGAGGCCACCGACTGCCAGGACCGGCTCTTGTCGCGCGGCGTCCAGGTCGAGCCGGAATCCGTTGAGGTGTAGATATGGCCGCCGTTAACAACGGCGACGAGTTTGGTCCCGTAGGCCGAGGAGGCCACCGAATACCAGTTCTGGGTGGAACCGGATGCCACCCAGGTCGCGCTTGCAGAAGCAAGCATGACGGCATTGTTGGCCAAGACGGACTGACCCGCATTCTGCGAGAGCCTCCAGCCGCCGGTGCCAAAGCCGGAGATGCGGACGATGTCGCCCACGTTGGCCGAGACGGGCAGCGTGACTGTAGTCTGCGACGCGTTGGTCAGGATATAGCCGGTGTTGGCCGTTGCCAGCACCGAGGTTCCGGCCACGGTCTGCCAGAGCAGGGTCCCGCTGACGTTCGTCAGGCCCGCGCCGTTGCCGGCGAAGTTCCCCGCCGTCATCGTGCCCGCGAGGGTCAGGTCGGGCGCGAGCTGCGCGCTGCCGACGGCGCCGGAGGCAATCTGTGCGCTGCCGACCGTGCCTGCTGCGACCTGCGACTGGGCCAGCGGCAGCCACTGGCCGTTGCCGAGGTATTGGAACTGGGCGGTGGAGCCTTGAACACCGCTGAGCCCCGGCCAGTTGTAGGTGTAGATCGGGCCGCCGCTCACCCCGGCCGCGAGGCGCGTGCCGTCAGCGGAGGAGGCGATGGTGCGCCAGTTCGCGCCGGGCGCGCTGGTCAGGGCCCAGGTGCCGCCGCCGTCGGCCGAGGTGTAGATGCCGCCGCCCGACTGCACGGCGGCTGCCAGCTTCATCCCGTCGGCTGAAGAGGCGATGCTGATCCAGCGCATCCCGTATGGCGCGCCGGTCAGGGTCCAGGTGCTTCCGCCATTGCTCGAGATGAAGATCCCGCCATTATTGACCACGGCCGCCAGCCGGGTTCCGTCTGTCGACGAGGCGATGGCGTACCAGCCCAATGCGGCGGGCGCGGAGGTTGTGGTCCAGGTGCTTCCGCCGTTCGTCGAGGTGTAGATCTTGTCCCCCTCTGCGGCGGCGGCCAGCCGGGTGCCGTCCGCCGAGGAGGCGATGTCGCTCCAGTAGTTGTCGGACAAACTGGTTTTCGTCCACGCGCTCCCGGCATTGGTCGAGGTGTAGACCCCGCCCCAATTGGCCAAGGCGGCCAGCCGGGTGCCGTCGGCCGAGGAGGCGATCTTGGTCCAGTTCCCGTTGGGAGCGCCGCTCAGCGCCCAATCGGCTCCGCTGTTGGTCGAGGTGTAAATCCCGGCGCCCCGGACGACAGCCGCCAGCCGGGTGCCGTCCGCGGAGGAGGCGATGCCGTTCCAACTCGTGACGGGGAGGCTGGTCTGGGTCCACGTGCTTCCAGCATCGGCTGAGACGTACACGCCGCCGGCGTAGACCGTGGCCGCCAGCTTGATGCCGTCCGCGGACGCGGCGATGGTGTACCAGTTCTGGGTCGTGGCATGCGGCGTACAGGCTGGCGCGGGCATGCCGGAAAGCGACGGCGCGGCGACCTGCCAGCCGCCCGCGCCGGCGCCCGTGACGGTCACCACGTCCCCGACATTGCCCGCTGCGGGCAGCACGACGGTCGCTGGCGAGGCATTGGTCAGGACGTAGCCGGCGTTGGCGGCGGCCAGCACGGACAGGCTGCCCGTCGTCTGCCAGACCACGGTTCCGCCGATGTTGGTCAGGCCCGCGCCGTTGTTGTTCGACAGGGACTGCAGGGCGGCGGAGAGCCGGGCGGCGGGCACGGTCCCGCTCGCCAGGGAACTGGCGTTCAGGCTTGTCAGGCTGGAGCCGTTGTTGCCTGCCAGGGTTTGAAGGGCGGTTGAGAGTCGGGCATTGGGCACGGTCCCGCTGGCCAGGGAGCTGGCGTTCAGGTTCGTGAGCGCGGCACCGTTGTTGACAGCCAAGGGCTGCAGCGCGGCGGAGAGCCGGTTCGCGGGCACCGTCCCGCTGGCGAGGGCGCCGGCGTTGAGGTTGGTCAGCGCGGAGCCATCGCCGGCGAACGCGACGGCGGTAACCGTCCCCGTGAAGGAGGGGTTCGGCGCGAGCTGCGCGCTGCCGACGGCGCCGGGAGCGAGCATGGAGCCGGTGACGCCGCCTGCCGTCACGCCGGCGGCGAGCAGGGCGTAGGGCGCGGCGGTGAGCGGGGATCGGGGCAACAGATCGGCCCCGTTGACCGTCGTCTGCACGTACACGGCGGGGTTTGTGAGCGCCTGGGCAAGCGAACCGTAGACGGGGTTCCCGCCGATGTACGTCGAGTAGAGGCCGGCGGTGACGGTGACCGTGTTGGAGTCCGCGTAGAGGAGCGTGCCGCTGGTCGGCGCATCGTAGAGCGCGATGACCAGGCTCACGTTACCCGTGACGGGTGCGCCGCCGTTTGCCAGACGGCCCTGATAGTTGATCAGGCTCGGCACTTGCGCATTGGAATGTAAACAGAGAAACAGGGCCTGCAGGACGACTGCACGAACGAACACCACACCCATTTGAATGCTCATCTTGTCTTCCTTCTTGGTTTGCTTCTGCACAAAACACCCCGCACTGGAATCTTCAGTTATGCCAGTGTCGACACCTCCACGCCAGCGGCGTTCTCCTGGCAGACACACCCGCGCCCGTCTTTCTGGGTGATTATACAAGTATACATACCTGCCGGAAAACGGCGGTATTTTACGGCTTTCGGCGCCCGCCGTCAACGGCTGACGCCAAAAAAGTCAAAGCCGGTCAAAATGCATTGATTAAAGGCTTGAGTCGGAAGTTCTCTTGGTGCACAATCCGACGTCAAGCTTTGGCGTTTGTTTTTCTTTCAAGGAGCGCGTTTTTCCGACGCGCAATGGGATCGTCTGCCTGCCCATCCGGAGCGCGCTGGCGGGCGCCGATCCCGGAGGCGTCCTCATCGAGTCGGTGGCGGTGGTCGCAGTCAAACGCCGAAAGCCCAATGCTGAACGGAATAACACATGACAACGAACAGACGAGGATTCCTGAAAGGCGCGGCGGCATCGACGGCGCTTTTCTCGATTGTGCCGAGGCACGTGCTGGGCGGCGTGGGCTTCGTTCCCCCCAGCGAGAAGGTGAATGTGGCGATCATCGGCGCGGGCGGCATGGGCATGCGCAACGCGCAGAGCCTGCTGAACGAGCCCGAGGCCCGGATCATCGCCGTATGCGACGTGGCCGAAGAGACCGACCTGACGGCCTATTGGTACAAGTGCCGCGCCGGGCGCAAGCCGGTGAAGGCGCTCATCGAGGAGGCCTACGCTCAGGCGTCGCCGAACTACCGCTGCGCGGAATATGAGGACTTCCGCGTGTTGTTCGAAAAGGAGAAGGGCCTCGATGCGATCCTCTGCGCGACGCCGGACCACTCGCACGCCTTCATCACGATCACGGCCATGCGGCTCGGCAAGCATGTCTATTGCGAGAAGCCGCTCGCCCATAACATCTGGGAGACCCGTATGATCGCGAAAGTCGCACGTGAAACGGGGGTCGCCACGCAGATGGGCAACCACGGGCACTCGAGCTCCGGCATGCGCACGGCGTGCGAGTGGCTCTGGGACGGCGCGATCGGACCGGTGCGCGAGATTCACGCGTGGAGTCCGTCTAGGCACTGGCGGAAGGAGTCGGGGCGACCGCCGGAAACGCCGCCGGTGCCCGCGGGCTTCAACTGGGACCTGTGGCTGGGGCCGCGCGAGTTCCGCCCCTATCACCCCGCCTACGCGCCGTACATCTGGCGCGACTGGTGGGCGTTCGGCACCGGTTCGCTTGGGAATCTGGCTGTGCATAATTTGGATACGGCGGTGTGGGCGCTGAACCTGGAGAATCCGCTCAGCGTGGAAGGCGTCACGACCGGCGGAGTCGATAGCGAGGTGTCGGCGTACGGTGGCTTTTACACCTATCACTTCGGGCCGCGCGGTGACCGGCCTGCCGTGAAGGTGACGTGGTACGACGGCGGCCTGCGTCCGCCGGTTCCGGAGGGCATCGACGCGGAGGATCCCCGTCAGCGCTTGGGCGACACGACCGAAGGCCTGTTGCTGGTTGGCGACAAGGGCTTCCTGACCTGCCCGCCCTATGGCGGAGCCCCGCGGCTGCTGCCGCTTGCGCTGCATAAGGAGTACAAGCGTCCTGCGCCAACCTTGCCTCGGATCAAGGGTCACCATGCCGATTGGCTGTCCGCCTGCAAGGGCGGCCCGGCGGCCAGTGCGAACTTCGAATACGGGGCTCGTCTGACAGAGTTGGTGTTGCTGGGGAACGTGGCGTTGCGCGTCGGCAAGAAAATCAAATGGGACGCGGCCGCCATGAAGGCCACGAACGCGCCGGAGGCGGACGCGTTCATCAAAGAGGCGTGCCGCCCGGGATGGGAACTGGCATAGCGGAACGTCGCTTGCGCCCGGAGCTGTCCGTTTTAATGGCTATGCAGGTTTTTTCATAACGGTGGGGTTCGGTCTTGAGACGACACGGTGTTTTGTTCTAAAAGGTCGGTGTGAGATCGGTGTCGCGGCAAAAAAAGGAGGCGGGATGAAAAACAGGTTGTTGCTGGTGGGGGCGTTGGCGGTTGCTTGGGCGCAGGCCGAGCCGGTGAAGCTGATCTTTGATACGGACATGGGAAACGACGTCGACGACCTCATGGCCCTGTGTATGATCCACAACCTGCAGAGCCGCGGCGCGGTCGAGCTGCTCGCCGTGACGGTCACCAAGGATCACCCGCAGGCGGCGGCCTTCGTGGACGCCGTGAACACCTTCTTCGGTCGTCCGGACACGCCCGTCGGCGTCGTGAAGGGCGGCGCGACACCCGAGCCGGGCAAGTTCAATCTGCTGGCGGATGCCAAGAACGAGGACGGTTCGCCGCGCTACCCGCACGACCTGCTGAGCGGAAATGACGCGCCCGAGGCCACCGGGCTGCTCCGCAAGTTGCTCGCTGCGCAGCCCGATAACAGCGTCGCGCTGGTGCAGGTGGGCTTCTTTACAAATTTTCAGCGCCTGCTCGCCTCGCCGCCGGATGCGGCCTCGCCGCTCAGCGGGCGGGACCTGATCGCCAAGAAGGTGAAGCTGCTTTCGATCATGGCGGGTGCCTTCCAGACGGTGGCTTGGAACACGCGGCATCTTGAGTACAACGTGGTCAAAGATATTCCCGCGGCTCAAACGCTGGCGAAGGAGTGGCCGACGTCGGTCGTGTGGAGCGGCTACGAGATCGGTGTCGCGGCGGCTTTCCCGCATGCTGTGATCGAACAGGACCTCGACTATGTGAAGCACCATCCGCTCAAAGAGGCGTACTACTTGTACAACCCGCCTCCGCACGACCGGCCGACGTGGGATCCGACGGCGCTCCTGGTCGCGGTCTGCCCGGAGTGCGGCTACTTCGATCTTTCGCCGGCCGGCACGGTGACGGTCGAAGATAACGGTGCCACGTGGTTCCGGCCCGCGAAGGACGGCAAGGGCTTAGACCGCTTCCTGACGATGACCCCGGTGCAGGCCGCCCGCGTGCGCGAGGCGATCGTGCAGCTCAGCGTGGCGCCGCCGACGAAGAGATAGGCTGTAGGCTATAGACTGTAGGCGAGAATAAGGGAGGGGCCATGAGAGAACACTCGAAACTGAAAGCGTTTGAGCTTGCAGATGAGATTGCGATCTTGGTGTATCGGCTTACGCAAAGTTTTCCCAAAGGAGAAGTGTTTGGGCTGACCTCCCAGATTCGTCGCGCGGCTGTTTCTGTCGCGTCAAACATCGTCGAAGGGTGCGCGCGCGAAAGTCAGGCGGAGTATCTTCGTTTCCTTGAGATGGCTTTTGGATCACTTCGCGAAGCTCACTATCAACTCGGCTTGGCCCAGCGATTGGATTTTGTCAATGCGGCTTCGGCTAGAGCCTGTGACGACAAGATGAACGAGGCGGAAAAAATCCTCGGTGCTCTAGTGCGCTCCATGCGCGCTTCTTAACCTACAGCCTACAGCCTACAGCCTACAGTCTACAGCCTACAGCCTACAGTCTACAGCCTACAGCCTCAGAAGGAGTATCGATGAACACGCAAAAGCTGCTTGTATGGGGAGCCCTCTTAACCGCCGGCATGGCGTTCGCCCAAGGCGAGCGCCGCCTCTCCGTCGACGAGTACCGCGACCGGATGAAGGGCGGCTGGATCGGGCAGATCATCGGCGTGGTGTGGGGTGCGCCCACGGAGTTCAAGTGGAACGACAAGGTCATTCCCGAAGACCAGGTTCCGAAGTGGTCGCCCGAGATGATCAACAACGCGTTCGGTCAGGATGACCTTTACGTGGAGATGACCTTCCTGCGCTCGATGGAGGAGTACGGGTTGGACGTGTCGATCCGGCAGGCGGGCATCGATTTTGCGAACAGCGAATACGCGCTCTGGTGCGCGAACAACGCCGGCCGCACGAATCTGCGCAAAGGCATTGCGCCGCCAGACTCCTCGCATCCGCAGTTTAACACGTGTCCGAATGACATCGACTACCAGATCGAGGCGGACTTCGCGGGGCTCATCTCGCCCGGCCTGCCTAATTCGGTGATCGCGTTGGGCGAGAAGTTCGGCCGTCTGATGAATTACGGCGACGGCGTGTACGGCGGGCAGTTTATGGGCGGAATGGTCGCGGAGGCGTTTTTCGAACGTGACCTGTTCAGGGTGATCGACGCGGGGCTGGCGTGCATTCCGGCTGACAGCCAGTACGCGGAGATGGTGCGCGATCTGGTCCGCTGGCACCGGGAGAATCCCGGCGACTGGCAGAAGACGTGGGAGCTTTGCCTCCAGAAGTACCGCAAGGACCCGGCGTACCAGAAGGCGTCGAACGGCGGCATCGACGTGAAGATCAACGGCGCGATGGTCCTGCTCGGCCTGCTGTACGGCCAGGGCGACATGGAGAAGACGTGCGTCATCTCCATGCGCGGCGGTTACGACTCCGACTGCAACCCGTCGAGCGCCGCCGGCGTGCTCGGTGCGATGACCGGCTTTTCGAAGCTGCCGGAGTGCTATACGCAGGCGCTGAAGCTGGATCCGAAATTCTCCTACACGGCGTACAACGTGCCCGCGCTGCTGGACGTGTGCGAGCGGCTGGCGCGGCAGGTCGTGGCGCGGCAGGGCGGCCGCGTGGAGAAGGGCGCCGACGGCAAAGAGGTGTTCGTGATCCCCGTAAGGCCGGCCAAGCCGGACGCGCTGGCGCTCAGCTGGGCGCCGGGACCGGTCGCGAATTCGCTGTTCACGCCGGAGGAGATGGCGAAGATCAAGTTCGCCATCAAGGTGTACCCGGCCGAGCAGTTTGCGGACCCTGACCCCACGGCGCGCGTGCAGAAGACGCTGGACGTTCTTTTCCCGGGCTGGAAGACGTCGGAGAACGCGCCGGACATGAACCCCGGCTACCGTGAGCAGATGGACCACACCTACAACGTGCTGGTCACGCATCCCCCGAAGAAGGGCGAGCCGGTCATTTTGTCCAGGAGCGTCAAGATCCCGGAGGGCGACCCGCGGCTGACGGTAAAAGTCGCTAACGCGCAAGGCGGCGATTTCCGGCTGATCGTCAAAGTGGACGGCGCGCTGGCCTTGGAGACGGATGTCGGCGGAAAGAGCGACTTCAAGGTGTACACGGTCGGGCTGTCGCCTTACCGCGGTAAGACGGTGAAGATCGAGCTCTTTAACCAGCCGACGGGCTGGAGCAACGAAGCGGCCTATTGGAGCGAGATCACCGTGAGCGGAAACAACAATTAGCAGAGAATGAGTGCCGCTACAATGAAGCGATCACCTGCCCATCGCCTGATCTTGAATTTCGTTTGTACGCCCCTGCTGCTGGTGCCGCTGGCCGCGCCAGCCGACGGCGGTCCTTCGCGCGAAGGGCTTCGGCTTTGGCTGGACGCAAGCGATGTCGGCACGCTGGATGTGTGTGGCAATGCGGTCACGCGCTGGCGTGACAAGTCCGGGGCCAACAACCACGCGCGGGCGGTCGGCGCGCCGCTGTTGCTGGAGCGCGCGTTCGAGGGCCATCCGGCCCTTCGTCTGTCGGGCCGCGACTGTTTTCAGTTGCCGCCCGTCGTGGGTAAAACCGGGCCGATCACCGCTTTCATCGTCTCAAGCCGCCCGCCGACGCAGGGCGGCGGTGCGGGGTGGCAGCGCCTGATTTCCATCCGCTCTGGCTCGGCCGCCGATAATAAGCCGCCCAATCTTTGTCTTTCCGCTGAAGCCAAATCCGATGCCTACACGCCCAGCGTGAAGGTGATGTCCAAGGATGGCATTGCGCCCGGCGCGGTCGCCATCGGTGCCGTCGGCGGATCGGATCCGCCCTCGCATTGCTTCCGTGGTGACATTGCGGAGGTGCTGATTTATGACCGTGGTTTCGTCAGCGAAGGTGCGCTGCGAGAGGTTCTGGACTATCTCTCGGCCAAATGGGGCGCGGCGGTAGACCGCCGGAACTCCGGCTGGACGCGCACCGGAGAACTCGGTGCGACGCCGCAACGTGTCGACCCGGCCCTGCCGCTGGCGGATCAGCAGAATCGCGGCGGCTGGATCGCCTTCGAGCCGTTCAGCGATGAGTTCAACGCTTCAGTCTTGGACTCGCGGAAGTGGGAGCCGATGCGCGCATGGAAGGGCCGCCCGCCGGGACTGTTCCGAAGCTCCAACGTGACGTTGACCAACGGCTGTCTCGCGCTGACCATGCGCAAGGAAACCGTTCCGGAGATGGCGAAAGATCCCGAGTATCACGACTACACCTCCGCCATCCTTGAAAGTACGTGTTACTCGCGCTACGGTTATTTTGAAATCCGGGCGCGTCCGATGAACTCCGCCGGCTCGAGTTCGTTCTGGTTTGCAGGCGGAGCGAAGACGTGGAGGATTGAAATCGACGTGTTCGAAATCGGCGGCAAGGCCCCGCTGCGCGAGCGTGCCTATAACATGAACGCGCACGTTTTTCGCAAGAACGGCATCGACGACCACTGGAACTCCGGCGGTGTCTGGCAGGCGCCGTGGCGGCTGGTTGATGATTTTCACGTCTACGGTCTGGAGTGGTCGCCGCAGCAGCTTGTCTATCACGTGGACGGTGTGGTGGTGCGCTCGCTTCCCAACACGCACTGGCACGAGCCGATGCGCCTGATCTTCGATTCCGAAACCATGCCGGATTGGTTTGGGTTGCCAAAGGATGAAGACCTTCCTTCTGCGTTTCAGATCGATTACGTCCGCGCCTGGAAACGCCCCGGCTGGGACGGCGTGATTGGACCGGAAGAACTCGATGCGAAATCGTGGGAACCGCCGAAATAGGATTAAGGGATGAGTAGGGTGGTGCGCAGGTAATGAGCGCCCAACGTTGAACGTCGAACGCTGAACGCTAACGGGCAGGAGGAAGAATGAAAAAAATCGTTGTGATAGGCAGTACGAACACCGACATGGTTGTGAAGGCGGCGCGGATTCCCGCGCCGGGCGAGACCATTCTGGGTGGACGTTTTCTGATGAATCCGGGAGGCAAGGGCGCGAACCAGGCCGTGGCCGCGGCGCGCCTCGGCGGTGCGGTCGTGTTTATCGCAAAGGTCGGCGACGACCTTTTCGGACGTGAGGCGAAATCGCTGTTTTTGAAGGAGGGAATCTGTGCGGATTACGTGTTGACCGATGCGGCGGAGCCTTCCGGTGTCGCGCTCATCATGGTGGATGAGAAGGGCGAGAACTGCATTTCCGTCGCCTCGGGCGCGAACGGCGCGCTGAGCGCCGGGGACATCGCGGTGGCGCGGGTCGTGATCGAGCAGGCGGGGGTTCTGCTCATGCAGTTGGAGACGCCGGTCGAGACGGTGCTGTGCGCGGCACGGTGGGCGGCGGCGAAGGGCGTGCCCGTGATCCTGAACCCGGCTCCTGCCCGCGCGCTGCCGGACGAGCTTTTCGCGTGCCTCAGCCTGATCACGCCGAACGAGGGCGAGGCGGAACTGCTGACGGGCGTGAAAGTCACGGACGAGGCGACGGCGCAGACGGCGGCCGCCGCGTTGTGCGCCAAGGGCATCGGGCGCGTGGTGATCACAATGGGAGCCAAAGGCGCGTTCGTGTTCGAGAACGGGCGAGGGACGCTCGTGCCGGCTTTCCCGGTGCAGGCGGTTGACACCACGGCGGCCGGTGACGTTTTCAACGGCGCGCTGGCAGTGGCGCTGACGGAGGGGCTGCCGCTGACCGAAGCGGTGCGTTTCGCCGCGAAGGCGGCGTCGATCTCGGTGACGCGCCTGGGTGCTCAGGCGTCCGCGCCGTGTCGCGATGAATGCGGGCTGTAGGAAAGAGGCTGTAGGCTGTTGTAGGTTGGGGCGATTGGAACAAAAACGGGAGGCTTGGGCGAGAGGCATAGTCTGCGGATCAAGGCGAGGGTGTGTTCGCTCCCGCCTACAGCCTACAGCCTATAGCCTACAGCCTGACCTCATGCCATAAGGTTGAAACGGTGGGATGGAAAACGGGAGGTTGGGCCTAGGGGATTGGGCTGCGGATCAAGGCGAGGGTGTTCTTATATCCCGCCTACAGTCTACAGCCTATAGCTGCGGATCAAGGCGAGGGTGTTCTTATATCCCGCCTACAGTCTACAGCCTATAGCCTACAGCCTGACCTCCGCAAGGAGGTCATCATGTTTTTCGTTGAAAATTATGCGTTTGCGGTGGCGTTCTGTGTCGTGACGATGTTGTGCTGGGGCTCGTGGGGTAACACCCAGAAGCTGGCGTCCAGCGACAAGTGGAAGTATCAGCTTTTTTACTGGGATTACGGAGTCGGCATTCTGCTCAGTGCGTTGCTGATTGCGTTCACGCTAGGCAGTATGGGCACCGCGGGGCGCGGGTTTCTTGCGGACATCCGGCAAGCGGGCATGGGGCACCTCGGGCTGGCCTTCTTGGGCGGCGTGCTGTTCAACCTGGCGAATATTCTGCTGGTCATCGCCATTGATCTGGCGGGCCTGGCGGTTGCGTTTCCGATCGGCATCGGCCTCGCGCTCGTGCTCGGCGTGGTTCAAACCTACTGGTTCAATCCCAAGGGCGACCCTGTGCTGCTTTTCGCGGGTGTGGCCCTGGTGGCGCTGGCCATCATCCTCAACGCGTTGGCGTACAAGAAGCTCGTTGCGTCGAAAGCGGGTGGTTCGCAGGGGGGCGGCTCCGGCCTGGGCATCGCCATTTCCGTGATCGCCGGCGTGCTGATGGGCGCGGGCTTTTTCGGGCTTGTTTCAAAGGGCATGATCAAGAACTTCGGAAGCCCCGAAGCGGGACTGATGACGCCCTATACCGCGCTGGTGGTGTTCGCCGTCGGTTTGTTCGTCTCAAATTTCCTGTGGAATACGATGGCCTCGCTCAAGCCTGTGCGCGGTGAGCCGGTGCCGCTCTCGGCCTATTTCTCGCTGGGCAGCCCGAAGTTACACGCGGTGGGCATCTTGGGAGGTACGATCTGGAATATCGGCATGGCGCTGAGTCTGGTGGCCTCGGGGAAGGCTGGCACCGCCGTCTCCTACGGCTTGGGACAGGGCGCGACGCTGGTGGCCGCGCTGTGGGGAATTTTCATTTGGAAGGAATTCAAGGGAGCACCCAAGGTGGCCAATGCGCTGAACCTCGCGATGTTTGTGCTGTTTGTGATGGGGTTGGGGCTCATTATCCGGGCCGGTGCGTAAGAAGGGGCGACTGCGATGGCTGTAAAAACCCGGCATGTGGCGCTGGTGTTGAGCCTCAACAAGCGCTTCGACCGCAAGGTGATCGAAGGCGTGACTCGCTTCGTGCATGAATCAGGCGCGTGGAGTGTTTTCTTGGAGGACGATCCGTCGGCCAAAATCCCGGATTTCAGGCGTGGCAGTTTCGATGGCGTGATCGCGGATTTGGATGATCCCCGTATCCCGAAGCAAGTCGCCGGGTTGACCATTCCGGTGGTGGGCATCGGCGGGATTGATCCGAAATGCGCGCTTAATCTGACGGTGTCTACGGTTGGCACGCACAATTGGAAAATTGCGGAGATGGCGGCCGATTACCTGACGCGGCTCGGTTTGCGGAGCTTTGGCTACTGCGGGGTTCCGACGCGGACAATCGATCCGTGGAACCGTGAGCGCCAAGACAAGTTTTGCCAACGCTTGCAGGGGCATGGCTATGGCTGCTCCGTCTTCTCTGGCCGTTATAATCCCTCTCACAGTTGGGAACAGCTTCAAGAGGCTTTGTTCGCCTGGCTGTCTCCCTTGCCGAAGCCGGTCGGCGTGCTGGCGGCCAATGACGTTCGCGCGAGGCACATTCTGGAAGCTTGCCGGCGTTTCGGATTGCGGGTCCCGGACGACGTGGCCGTGATCGGGGTGGATAACGACGAGCTGATCTGCGAGTTGGCCACGCCGCCGCTTTCCAGTATTGTGCAGGGCACCGAGGAGATCGGTTACCGCGCGGCAGGCTTGCTGGATAAGCTGATGCGGAGCCGTCATCGGGGCGTTGCGAACGTGCTCATAGACCCCGTCACCATAATGGAAAGGGCCTCGACGGATTTGGTCGCCACAAGTGACTGCGTGGTGGCCGAAGCGCTGCGGTTCATTCGCCAACAGGCGTGTTCGGGGCTGGGTGTAACCCAAGTCGCGCGGGGGATTGGTGTGTCACGCTCCACCCTGGACGGCCATTTCAAGCGGGTGGTGGGTCGAACCGTGCACGATGAAATCCTGCGTGTCCAAATGAACGCTGCCCAGAAGCTGCTCGTGACCACCGCCCTTTCGCTTGAGGAGGTTGCCCGCCGTATCGGGCTCTGCCATGCCCAGTATTTCTCGGCGCTTTTCCGCCGCGTGTGCGGGCAGACCCCCGGCCAGTACCGCCGCCGCGCGCGGTGAGGGCTTGCGGGTTCAATGGATGCGGAGCAGGGTTCCGGTGCGCTTGATGGTGAAAAGCAGGTTGTCGATCAGCACGCACTCCTCAGGCGGAAAAAGCTGTCCGCCGCGGATGCCGAAACCGGCCAGGCTCATGGATGAGAGCGCCTCCAGCCGTGTGTCGGGATCGCCGGGTTTGCGCAGTTTCGTTTTGAACTTTAGTCCCGCGAGGGTCGCGACCGGTGAGGCTGGTGTCGGGGTCTCGAGCGTCGGTTGCGTTGAACCCATGTTGAACACCTTGAGCGAATAAGTGTTCGCGAACGGCGAGATGTCAGCCTGGAACCTGTACCAGTTGGTCTTGACGATGGATGCGGTGGCGTACAGGTTGCTGACGTTCCCGTTGCCGTCTCCGTCAGATGCGAAGACCGAGACGTTCGGATAAACGCCCCATCCGTCGGCCCATTCATTCGTGCTGCCGAAACCGAAGTTCAGAGCGTAGTATTTGTTGAAGTTCTGTGTGGCGTTTCGGTTGCCCTGCCAGAAGCGGTCGTCGCCCAGATAGAGAGAGGCCGAATGGTAGCTCCAGACCCAGTAGGCGGGCGGGCGGATGTCAAACTGGGCGCACAGGATGTTGCGCGTGACGTCCGTTCCCAGCGGTTGCATGCAGTAGATGTGGTCGTAGCCGGTGTGGGAAATGCGCAGCTGCGGATTTCCGCCGGCGGCGCTGAGGTCGGCCGACATGCTGTTGCCGTTGTTGCGTCTCACCCAGTCGTCCTGCCCGCCGCCGAGCATGTCGATGACGCCGGTGAGCGGCGCGGACCGAGCCGCGCCGGTGATGTTGGTATAGGTGCGGGTCGTGAATAAGTTGCGGTAGATCTCGACCGGTGCCTGTTCAGGCAAGGTGGCGGTCAGGAGCAGGTTGTCGAACCCTGCCGTCGCTGCGGGGTTGTTGGTGCCGGTATAGCCGCCGGCTGCGCCGTACGCCGCAAGGCAGAGCGCCGAAACGCCCTGTAGCTCCGTAAGCGGGTTCGCGCCGATGCGGCGGCGGAATCCGCCGGAGAAGGTCTGCACGAGCATGTCGGGCGTGGCGTTGGAGGAGATGCTGTGCTGCGCGCCCAAGTCGTAAACGTTGACGGAGTAGGTGGCGTTGGTCAGGTTGAGTGTCGCGACAAAGCGGTACCAGTTTGTCGGGTTGACGGTGGCCGTGCCGTATACGCCCGTCGCGCTGTTTGCGCTGTTACCGTCGTAGAACTGGAAGCGGATGTCCGTGTTGCTTGTGCCGCTGAAGCCGAAGCGCGCCGAGTAATGGTGGTAATAGGAATTCTGGTTGGCGTCGTCTTTTTCGCCGCGATAAAGCGCGTCGTCGCCGACGAGGATGCCGAGGCTTCTGGAGACAGTCCAATACCATTTGTCGGGAGGAGTGATATCGGCCGTCACCTGCAGCATGCCGTTGGTCAGGGTGTTGCCGATGCGTTGGCAGGCCGTCACAAAGGTGGTCCCGTTGGCATGCCACGCGCGGGCATGGGGGTTGCCGTCGGTTTCGACCGTCAGCCCGGCCGCCCCGCTGTTGCGCCGGATCCAGCCGTCGGCCGCCGACCCGAGAATGGAGCCGTTGGGGAATTCGAGGAGGTTGTCCCGCACCAGGGCGTCACCGGTGGCATACGTGAAGGTTCCGTTGGGACCGGAGCGGTCGCTGTCGTAGGTGAACGCGAGTGAGCCGGGGACAAGGCGGATGTAGGAGCGGGTGGCGAAGTCGTTGGCGTAGACCCGCGTGGAGCTCGTTGCGCCGGACGGGGTGTGGTCGAGGGTCAGGTTGTCGAAGCGCGCGGTGAGGTTGATGTTGGTGTCGCCGGTGTCGCCCCCGCTGACGCCATAGGCGGACAGGCCCAGGGCCGAGATGCCGCTGGTGGCGTTGGTGAGATCCATGCGGAAGCGGAAGGTGGCGCCGCCGAAGGTCTCGACCGGTGCGGCGGGATCAGGCGTGTTGAGTGTGGGCTGGTCGGCCCCCATGTCGTGGACGGCCGCTGTGTAGGTGTTGGCTGCCAGATCCAGAGTTGCGACAAACCGGTACCAGTGGCTGGTGTCGACCGGTGCCGTGCCGGAGACCATGGTCCCCGCGCTGCCGTCGCCATTGCCCTGATAGGCGAAAAAGCTGAAGCTCGTGTCGGTGTTGTTAGCGCTCCGGAAGCCGAGGAGGCAAGTCTGATATCGGTAATATTCTTCTCTGTCGGCGTCGAGCAGGCTCATGAACCTGTCGGTGCCGAGGTGTAGGGAGATGTTGCGCGAGGAGCCGCTCCACTGGCTGGGAGGATGAATGTCGCCGGCGAGGCGGACGGACCCGTTCGATAAGAGGTTGCCGATGGGATGCCGCACATACAGGTATTTGCCCGGATCGGTCCGGCACAGGCAGGCCAAAGGGTTGCCGCCGGCATCCTTGACTCGCGCGAAAAGGTCGCAGCTGTTGATACCTTCCACCCAGCCGTCCTGAATCCAGGCTGGATTCGCGTAGGCGGTCGCGTAGTCCGGCGCGCAGAGCAGTCCCGCAACATAAGGAATCGTGTAGGTTTTTGCAGCCAGGGGCCCCTCGCTCGCGCGGTTGGCGAAGTCGTTTCTGTAGATCGGGGTTGGTTGGGCGGAAACACCTGTGTGGAAAAGGACCGATATCAAGCACAGGATGAGGGATGCGTGCTTTGCGTGTGCCAACGCCGTTTGTTTCATGAGGACTCTCCAGTGTACAGGGTGTTCCGTTCCCGACTGTAACGCGGTCGCTCCGCTTGCCCAGTCATAACAGGCACATTTTTGCACAGAATGAAGAGTGTCACCATTGCGTAATTACACGATTTAAGTGCGAAATCAACCGAATCGGCGAGTGGCGCCAGAATGGTTAAAATCGCACTCGGTTTGTGAAAGAACGCACTGGCACGCGTGGAAGGCTCATGACATACTGAAAGCGTGTTGAAGGGAGAAAAAGCACGGGTCGAACGTGGCGGTGAACAACCTTTCGGGTGGTCGGTGAAGGCCTCCGCCGGCCTGGGCGTTAATTCCTTTGAGCCGGTGGTTCACGTTGGCCGCGAACGTATGGCTTGAACGCGTGGCCGCTCGGCTGGTACACTGAAAGGATAAGGTTTGTTCAGTCGGCTATTCCGCTTCCGGGCGCGTAAGGTTTAAGGTTACGGGGCCTCCGGTCGGCTGCGCGTGCGGCGAAGGAGGGGGGAGGGGAGCGGATCGTGAAGGATAAGTGCCCGCGCGACAGTGTCTTTTTAGTGGAGTTCGGCACGCCGGCACAGGCGGCCGGGAGTTTGGAACGCCTGGGCAGGTTTGTGTGTGGGGTGCGAGTCGATAGGAGTTTGAAAAGCCATGTATGCTCTTAAAAAGGATGCGTTTCTTCTGGTGCCGGTTCTGTTGACGATGGCCGTTTGCGCCCAAGCCTTCGAGGCGGGAGTGTCTGCCTATTCGTTCCGGCAAGTCACGGCGTTTGAGGCGATCGACAAAGCGAAGGCGTGCGGTGCTGAGGTCATTGAGTTCTTCCTGTGGCAGAAGCTCAGCCCCGAACATCCGGATGTGATTCTGAATCAGGATCTCTCGGACGAGCACCTCGCGGCGCTGAAGGCCAAGCTGCACGCGAGTGGCATCAGGGCCGTTAATGCCTATTTTGGCGACATCGGCAAGACCGAGGAGGACACGCGCAAGCTCTTCGCCTTCGCGAAGCGGCTGGGACTGCGGGGCCTGACCGGTGAGCCGGCCGCGGACCGCTTCGACCTCGTTGAGCGTATGGTCAAAGAGTTCGATGTCCAGCTCTGTTTCCACAACCACGCCAAAAATCCTGAAAAACCGCAGTACCGTAACTGGGACCCTGCTTATCTCATGGGACTGATGAAGGGGCGCGATCCGCGTATGGGCTTCTCGGTGGACACCGGACACATCTACCGCTCTGGCATGGATCCGGTCGCTTATCTGGAGGCGGTGGAGGGCCGCGTCCACTCGGTGCATTTGAAGGATGTTAAGGAGGCGAAGTACGGAAGCCCCGATCTGCCCTATGGCCAAGGCATCGGCAAGATCCCCGCCGTTCTGAATGAGTTGAAGCGACAGGCTTTCAAAGGGCATGTCGGCGTTGAGTTCGATGCGGTCTCGCCACACGTTGAGGCCGATGTGAAACAGTGTATCGATTTTATACGCAATCAAAAATGAGTGAAGGAAGAAACATGAAGATGTCATTGAACAGGCGGCAATTCCTGACGCGCGCCACCGCGGCCGCTTCGGCGTTTGGTTTCCCCGCGATCATGCCTTCAACGGCCTTTGGCGCGAATGACCGGATTTCGCTCGGCTGCATCGGAGTGGGCGACCGCGGCACGCTGAACATGCGGAATTTTCTCGGGCTGGACGCCTGTCGTGTCGTCGCGGTCTGCGACGTGCAGCGCGACCGCATGCGGAAGGCCAAAGGCCTCGTCGACCAGAAGAACGGCGATCAGGGCTGCGCCACCTTCGGCGATTTTCGTGAGCTGCTTGCGCGCAAAGACATCGACGCCGTGATGATCGCCGCTCAGGATCACTGGCACTCGCTGATCGCCACCGCCGCCGCCAACGCGGGCAAGGACATGTGGTGTGAGAAGCCGACGGGCGTGTGTGTCAATGACGGTTTTGCGATCCGTGCGGCTCTCCTTAAAAACAAGCGGGTCTTTCAGTCCGGTATGTGGCAGCGCTCGCTCGGTAACTTCCGGCAGGGAGCCGAACTCGCCCTCAACGGCAAGCTTGGTAAGGTGACGGAAGTTCAGGTGGCCGTCGAAGGCGGCGTGCACTTCCAGCCGAATTACAAAGGGCCGTATGACCCGCAGCCTGTGCCGGACGGCTTCAACTGGGCCATGTGGCAGGGCCCGGCGCGGTACAACGCCTTCAACGCGGGCCGTGTCGCCTATCCGGACTGGTATCTGCTGAACGATTATTGCGAGGGCTGGACCACAAATTGGGGCGTCCACCACCTCGACATCGCGCACTGGGGCGTGCCGGCGCTCGGGACCGAGCCGTTCGAGATCGAATGCGGCGGCACGTACTATAAGAACAAGGGTTTCGCCGACAACATCGAGACGTGGAAGGCGACGCTCACTTACGCGAGCGGTCTGCGCATGGTGTTCTCGGATGACGGGCAGCAGCAGTTGGGCACGAAGTTCATCGGAGAGAACGGCTGGGTCCACGTCAACCGCGGCGACCAGATCTCCGCCTCTTCGGAAGACCTCCTGAAGCTCCGTCCGAAAGCGGGCGACACGCGCCTGCTGCCGCCGGACTGCACGCTGGACGATGTCACGACCCTCAAG